>Ga0115002_10005801_pt1 | contig 14417 bp, 17 predicted proteins | sample ArcticOcean_MG_C_8_FD_89576 | JGI IMG/M metagenome (GOLD analysis project Ga0115002, IMG submission 89576) | Marine microbial communities from western Arctic Ocean - ArcticOcean_MG_CB11_86 | ecosystem: Environmental > Aquatic > Marine > Oceanic | place: Arctic Ocean: Canada Basin | collected... | reverse complement strand
GATCACGAAAATAACCGAGGTTTCTAACTTGCCGGCGCCCCCGGCGTCGACGCGCTGGGGACTGGTTGCGCTTGCTGTTGGCGCGGGCATCGTTGCCGCTGCACAACTAGGCAAGGTCCCGCCGGTATTACCCAACATTCGTGACGAACTTGGCATCGGCTTGATCGGTGCCGGCGCGGTTGCGTCGATGTTCCACGCGATCGCCGCCGTGGCCGCTATTTTCGTCGGAATTTTCGCTGACGGGTGGGGCCATTGGCGCATGTTGGCAGCCGGCTTAGTGTGCCTTGCTATCGGTAGTCTGTGCGGCGCCTTTGCGGGTTCCGAAGCGACCTTGCTTGCGACCAGATTCTTCGAGGGCATCGGTTTTGTCGCAGTGATTGTTGCCAGCCCGTCGCTGGTTGCCGAAGCCTGCACCGATCCTAAGAAACGCGATCTCGCATTAGGGATCTGGGGGGCCTATTTCCCCGCTGGTTGGGGGATGATGGCGATCGTCGCGCCGCTGTTTGTCGCAGCGTGGGGATGGCGCAGTCTGTGGATAATCGGTGCGTTGCTGACGGTTGGATTTTTGATTCTGATCGCAATTGTCGGTCGTGGCATGGGGCCAGCTGCGCCCGCGGCAAGACCAGTGGAGAACCGAACCGGACGGGTTGGAAGCGTTTTGCGACTCCCGGGGCCTTGGCTGTTGGCTCTCGCGTTCGCGACGTTCTCGCTTCTATGGGTTGGCTTGATGGTCTGGTTGCCGACTTACTTTATCGATGAGGAGGGATACTCCAAGGCCTTGGCGGCAGTACTCACCGCGATTGTCGTCATGTGCGAGATTTTGGGCAACATCGGTTCGGGTTGGCTGCTCGGCCGTGGCGCGAGCCGGTGGAAAATGATCGCGTTTTCGTTGGCAGTGATGGGCGTGTTGTCGTTTGTTATTCTCAGTACGCCGCTGCCTGGGTTGGCAAAATTTTTGTGCGCGGGGGTATTCTCAGCGATCGGTGGGATGATCCCGGGCGCGGTGCTGGCTGGTGCACCGGTGCACGCGCCGGCCCCCAATCTGATCGGCATTGTCAATGGCGTCGTCGTTCAAGGTGCTAATATCGGCAACTTTTTGGGGCCGATCGCAATGGGCGCTGCCGTCACCTGGCTCGGGGGCTGGCAGGCGGCCGGCTGGCTCCCCCTTGTGATCGGCGTATCCGGCGTCGGCCTGGCCCTGGCCATTCGTCGGGTAGAGGAAAAACTATGATCCAGACGCGTTGGGGAATTGTCTCGCTCGTTGTAGCAGGCGGCGTTTTGGCAACCATGCAAATCGGCAAAGCGCCGCCCGCGCTGCTTCTGATCCGCGATGATTTTGGGATCGGCATGGTCACGGCCGGCTGGGTGGCATCGATCATTACCTTGACCGGCGCGCTGGTCGGTTTCGCGACCGGGATTATTTCCGATGTGGTGGGGCCGCGGCGGATCGTATTGATCGGCCTGGTGTGCCTGATCGCCGGCAGCATTGGCGGCGGTTTATCACCCACCGTAAATGTGCTGCTGGCCATGCGGTTCCTAGAGGGTATCGGCTACATGGCTGTAATCGTCGCGGGGACGCCCCTGATCGTATCCGCGTGCGCCGGTCGCGACATGGATCTCGCGATGGGGCTGTGGAGCGCCTACTTCCCGGCTGGCATCGGTATCATGATTGCGCTCTCGCCCGTCTTCCTTGAGTTCTACGATTGGCGCGACATGTGGTTCGCCAACGCGGTTCTGATGGTGCTGTTTCTCCTCGTCTTCGCCCGTGTGACCGCAAGAGATTCCGTTGCAGACGGACCGGCGCGCGAACGTCAGACCCTCAGAGACGTCACGGTAACGCTCTCAAAAGCTGGGCCCTGGCTACTGGCCCTCAGCTTCATGATGCTTAGCATCGGCGCATTTTCGTTGATGACCTGGCTGCCCACCTATTTGATTGAGTCTTTGGGACGCTCGCCAACCAGCGCGGCGATCTATACGGCGATTTTTGCCATCCTCTTCATTCCGCCAAATGTGGTTTCCGGTTGGATCCTCAAATGGCCCGCGGTTAAGCGCTGGTATCTCATCGCATTAGGTGCCCTGGGCTTGGGCATTTTACCGATGGGAATCATGGGCGAAGGTCTGTCGGAGTCGACGAGGATAATCAGTGCCATCGCGTTCACACAAATTGCCGGCCTTATTCCCGGAGCAGTATTTGCCGGCGTGCCCGCCCACGCGCCTTCAGAAAAACAAATTGGCGCCGTAACGGGGGTGCTACTCCAAGGCAATAGCATCGGTGTTTTGATTGGTCCGCCGCTAATCGCAGGGCTCGTGATCGCGCTGGGTGGGTGGGCGCATGCGAGCTGGGTGATGCTGATCGTTGGTGGAATCGCAATGGCCGCGGCGATCGGAATAAAGATTGTCGAGGATCGTATCGCCGGCTCCGCGCCGTGAGTGGGAATTGGGAAAGCATCTTGCGTCCGAGGGGGCGTGATTTATTGTCGGCGACAATTCATGAGTAGGGTGTAGGGGAGAGACGTATGCCGAAATTTGGGATGGGACAATCGGTCTCGCGCAAAGAAGACGATCGGCTTGTCAGTGGGCACGGCGAATACACCGACGATTCCTCGCTACCCGACCAGGCACACGGAATCGTCGTTCGCTCGCCCCATGCGCATGCGAGAATCGTAAGTATCGATACGGCGCGAGCCGGTGCCGCGCCCGGTGTGCTGGCGGTTCTCACGGCTGCTGATGCCACCGCCGATGGTCTCGGAACCCAGCCCTGTTTCGCCCCGACCACAAACATCGACGGATCGCCCTACGTTAGCCCACCCCACGCTGTGCTGACCGGCGATTACGCGCGTCACGTCGGTGACCCCGTCGTTTTCATCGTTGCCGAAACCCGCGAACGCGCGTGGGAGGCTGCTGATCTCGTTGATATCGATTATGAGATACTGCCGGCCGTTGCCGATACCGCCGCCGCGTTGAGCGATAGTGCACCACAAGTCTGGCCGCAGGCGCCTAACAATCAGTGCGTCCACTGGGCCCAGGGCGATGCCGCCGGCACCGACGCGGCATTTGCCGGCGCAGCACATGTCGCGACCCTCGAACTGGTCAACAATCGCCTGGTGGTGAACTCAATGGAAGCACGCGGCGCTCTTGGTGTTTACGACCCAGTGACCGAGCGCTTCACGCTGACCACTGGGACTCAAGGTGTAAGCGGTATTAAGTCGATCGTCGCTAATATGATTTTTCAGGTGCCCGAGGAAAAGGTCCGCGTGATAACCAATGACGTCGGCGGCGGTTTCGGTATGAAAGGCCAGTTTTATGCTGAGATGGCGCTGGTGCTATGGGCGTCCAAGCGCATCGGACGTCCGGTCAAGTGGACCAGCGATCGCAGCGAAGCATTTCTGAGCGACATCCACGGTCGCGACCATGTCACCAAGGCCGACCTTGCGCTGGACGGTGACGGAAAGTTTCTCGGCCTGCGGGTTGCGACGGTGGCCAATATGGGCGCCTATCTATCGACGGTTTCGGTGTTGATACCGTGCGAGGCGTGCCAAGGCATGCACACCGGGGTCTACGATATTCCTGTGGCCTATAACGAGGTGAGGGCGGTCTTTACTCACTCGGTGCCAGTTGACGCCTACCGAGGCGCGGGGCGGCCCGAAGCCGCTTATATGATTGAACGCCTGGTCGATGTCGCGGCGCGAGTATACGGTATCGACCCGGTCGAACTGCGACGGCGCAACTACATCAAACCCGAGGCGATGCCCTACACCACATCGCTGGGTCTGCTTTACGACAGCGGTGAATTCGCACGCAATATGGACCAAGCGCGAGTTGCAGCCGACTGGTCAGGTGCTGGTAAACGGAAGGAAACCGCACGAAATCTCGGCAAGCTCCGTGGTATTGGCATGGCCTACTACATTGAAACTTGTGCGGGTCCGATGCTCGGGCCGGAGAATGTTACGCTTCGGGTTGAGCAGGATCACATCGCCGTGGTGATTGGCACGCAGGCGTCGGGTCAGGGTCATGAAACCGCCTTTGCTCAACTGGTATGTGAAAATCTTGGCGTCGATTTCGACCAGGTCGAGCTCATCAGCGGTGATTCCGATGTGACGCCGCCGAGCATGGGAACCGCGGGTTCGCGGTCGCTCACCATAGGCGGCGGTGCGCTCGGTCTGGCCGCCAAGGGTTTGATCGAGAAGGGCCGCGCCTTGGCCGAAAACCTGCTGGAAGTGGCGGCCAGCGATATCGAATTCGTCGATGGTACGTTCGTGGTTGTTGGCACCGATCGACGCGTGAGTTTGTTTGATATCGCGGCCGCGGTACGTGACAGCAAAGTTACGACCGCCAATGGTGACGCCGGATTGTTCGGGCGCGGCGAATGGGCAACCGAGAACGCGACCTATCCCAATGGCTGCCACATTTGCGAAGTCGAGATTGACGTTGATACGGGTGCACTCGAGATCGTGACCTACGCGCTGGTCGACGATTTCGGTAACGTCATAAATCCATTGCTGCTGGCCGGACAGATCCACGGTGGAATCGCGCAAGGCGCCGGCCAGGCATTGATGGAGGTCGCCGCCTACGATGGATCCGGCCAGCTAGTAACCGGTTCGTTCATGGACTATGCGATGCCTCGGGCGAGCGATTTTCCGATGTTTGACGTGAATTACAACAAGATCCCCTGCACAACAAATCCACTCGGCATAAAGGGCGCCGGCGAGGCAGGTTCGGTCGGTGCACCGCCCGCCATCGTCAATGCGATCGTCGATGCATTGTCGGATTATGGGATCGATCACATTGAGATGCCGGTCACCGCCGAGCGGATTTGGCAGATCGTCCGTGGCAGCGCCGCAAAGGCGGCCGAGTAGACTCTTCGTTTAATCGACGTAGAGATCCCTCTGCCGGTGCCAAGCCTCGACCGATTCCTGCGGATATTGGTCGAAGCAGACGTCCCCCTTCTGCCGCGCAACGGAAACCCACGGCGCCTTGAAATCGAGCATTATATGTACGCGCTCTGAGGGTTGGGGTAGCGGCGTGTCGATGGCCGATGCAAAAGGATAAACCCAGTCGGCGTGGCGCTCGTTGGCGGCCCACAACATCGTTCCGCACTCGCGGCAGAAAAAGCGGTGGGCCGTACTTAGATTGTCGGACTCGCCCGGTTGTTTTTTGACTCGATAGTCTGCGAGTGCTTCTTCCCCGGTGACCTTCAAGGTTCCGGCATCGCCCATGATGTTGATGGCATAGCCGCCACCGCCGCCAACCTTGCGGCACAGCGAGCAATAGCACCACATGAACGGTTGCGGCGTGTGTGACTCGATCGTAAATCTTATGGCCCGGCAATGGCAGGATCCTTCGAGCAGCATGTTGCGTCTCCCTTGATAGCTATTGGCGTAAAGTTGAACCGGCCCGTGTATGCGGGCCAAGTCGATCGATCGCGTAGTAAGATGGCCAATTACCGATCGTCGAGTCGAGGGGTCAGTCGTGCTTCATCAAACCGGGTCAAATCAGAAGGTTATTTCACTGCTGCCCAGCGCCACGGAAATAGTTTGCGCGCTTGGGGCTCGCGAGCGGCTCGTCGGGCGGTCGCACGAGTGTGACTATCCCGGGGTCTCGATCAATTGCCGGCATGCACCGCCCCGAAGTTCGATATCCATGGCTCGAGCGGCGAAATTGATCGCCAGGTCAAGTCGATCCTTGAGAACGCGCTCCCGGTTTACAAAGTCGATGCGGAAGGGCTGCGGGCTCTCAAGCGCGACGCCATCGTCACGCAATCACAGTGCGACGTCTGTGCGGTGAGCGAAACCGATCTGCGCGAGTTGGTCGATGCGTGGCTTGAGGGTGCGCCCGAATTGGTTTTGCTGGAGCCGAATCGGATGGACGACGTCTATCGCGATTTCCAACGCGTTGGTACCGCCCTTGATGAAGAGGCAAAGTCTGCCGCGCTCGTCGAACGCATCCGCGACGCGATCGGTGTGATCTCAACGACCACAAAAATCTGGATGTCCGGCCGTCGATTGCCACGATCGAATGGCTGGATCCGCTGATGGCGCCCGGCAATTGGATGCCCGAGTTGGTCGACGCTGCCGGCGGTGTCAATTTATTCGGCGAGACCGGCGTTCACTCACCCTGGCTCGAGTGGTCGGAGGTCGTGGCGGCAGATCCCGATATCATCGTCGTTATGCCGTGTGGCTTTAATCTCGCGCGCGCCAGTTCTGAAATGCTGAATCTCACCGAGCGGCCGAGTGGCTTGAGTTAACCGCGGTTCGCAACGGCAAGGTGTTAGTGGTTGATGGACTCCACTACTTTAATCGTCCGGGACCGCGGTTGCTCGATAGCCTCGAAATCCTCTGTGAAATCATTCACCACGAGCGCTTTTCGTTCGGCCATCGGGGTAGGGATGGGTCGATTGGAAGGCCGCTTCGATCTGACCCGGTAGTTTGTTTAGGTCGCGCTCTTATTAAAAATTTCGAGCTTGAGATCGAGTTTCTCGCCCAGCCAGATTGCGTGCTCGGCATGATCGAGATAGTCGTCGTCGGTAATGGGGTGGATGAACACCACTAGACCACGCCGATTTAGCGCCAACCACGGCAGCACCTTGTCGAAGGCGTCGGTCTCGAATGCCACCTGATACATCGAAATCGGATGCGGCCCGACCGGGTCGTCACGCCATCGGCCCATCACGACCGTGAAGTTGTTTTCCAAGGCCTCACGGACTTCAGCCGCGACGTCACGTTTCGCGTCGTCGTAATAGATGTGGGCGTGATAGCCGGTAATGGTGTCGATGGCGCGATCCGTCATTACCGGTTCTTATCTCGAATGTCCTGATTGATGCGCCGGTTCTCTTCTAGGTAACCCAACTCGTGAGCCACGCATTGATCATATGCAGGGGTTCCCGTGGCGAGACCCGCGCGCTCGCACCGCTGCTCATATCACTTCAGGACGTTACCTACGCAGGCAGCGAGCCAGCTAAGTGCGACGAGCGCAATAACAAGGCGGGGGATGAGTTTATCTATCTTCACGACGTCGGAGACTAGCTCAATGATCGGACCTAAACCAGAGTTTGCGTCAGGTTTATGACGACCGCGGCAGCGGTGCGATGGAGAATCGCATGTCGATGCGCCAACACTTCGATGTCGTTAGTGTAGCCGCCCCCGAGCACGCAGGCGACTGGTAATCCCGCGCCTCGGCAACGCCTTAGAACCAATTCGTCGCGCTCGGCTAAGCCTTGATCGGTGAGCATAAGTTGGCCAAGCCGATCATCGGCATGGCAATCGACTCCGGCGTTGTAGAAAACAATATCCGGTCGCTCGCCAACCAGCAGTTGATCGAGGCAGCGCGATAGGGTTTCAAGATAGGCTGCATCCCCGACGCCCTTCGGTAACGCCATGTCGAAGTCGCTTTTCTTCTTGTTGACCGGAAAGTTGGCTTCGCAATGCATGGAAAACGTAAAGACTGAATCGTCGTCGGCGAATATCTGGGCCGTGCCATCGCCTTGATGAACGTCGAGGTCGACGACCATCGCTGTCGCAATATAGCCATCGGCCTGGAGTGCACGAATGGCGACCGCGACATCGTTGAACACACAGTAACCGGCGCCGTAGCCGGCGTGGGCATGGTGACTACCGCCGGCGGTATTGCAAGCAAGCCCGTGCTGCAATGCGAGCCGTCCGGTCAAGATTGTGCCGCCGATTGATCGTTGCGAGCGGTGCACCAGGCGATCGGATATCGGAAAGCCGATCCGGCGCGTCGCCGCTTCGTCGAGTGTCTGGCCAAGAACGTCGCGCACATAAGTTGCGCTGTGCGCGCGCGCCAGCGCCGCAAATGATGCCGGCTCCGGTTCGAGTGTGTTGGCACTTGTCGCGATGCCTTCGTCGCGCAGAATTTCGATCAACCGACCGAACTTACCCATCGGGAAGCGATGGTTCGCCGGTGTCGGGGCGACATAAGCGGCATGGTGGACAATTGGCAGCATCGCATGTCCCGGGGGCCGGAGATTGCAGTGTTTTCAAAGTCTTAGGGAAACATCCTAATAACCTACAACATCGTAGCGTGTTAGAGATACCGCCGACAGACCCACGTTTGGGTTTCCTGGAGGTTGCTATGAAACGGGTCGGTTCGATTTTCCTTTTGGTGTCAGCATTTGCGGTCATGGCCGCGGTCGTCACTACGGCGGCGGCGCAGGACACCAAGATCGGCGTCACCGCGGTCGTTAACCCGAATGCGACCGGCCAGCCGCCTTCGCAGGCGCGGCGTACGTTGCTGGTCGGGACCGATGTGTTCAGCCGGGAAAACGTAATCACGACCGAAAACGGTCAGGCGCAAATGTTGTTTCTTGACGAATCTGCACTGACCATCGGCCCGAACTCGGAAATCGTACTTGATGAGTTCGTCTACGATCCCAGTACGTAGACCGGCAAACTCGCATTAACCGCAACCAAGGGGCTGTTCCTGTTGGTTGGTGGGCGCATCAGCAAAACCAGCCAGGTCGTCTTGAAAACCCCGACCGCGACGATAGGTATTCGCGGCGGTATCGCCATGATCAATGCCGCCGCAGACGGTGGCGCGACCACCTCGACGTTCCTGTTTGGCGATCAGATGGAAGTGACATCGGGCGGCGTCACCAAGACCGCCACGCGTCCCGGCTTCACGATTACGGTGACCGCCCCGAACGTGCCACCGTCCGATCCCATAGTGGCAACGCCCGATCAGTTGGTGGGGGCGCCGAGTTCGCTCGAAGGCACCAGCGAGCCTGCTGGAGACAACGAGAATGGGCCGACCGGACAACGCGTCGCTGCTAGCGGCCTGTCAAACCAGGAATCGGCGAATCAACCGAACGCCATAAGCGGCCCCGGGTCGGGACCGAGCCAGGCGCAAGCCGGTGGCAACCGTCAGTCCGGCGTCGCGCGCAATGCTGAGGGCAAAGCCGAAAAAAACCGGACGAGCCAGCAAGTCGCGATCGGCGAAGCGAGCGGCGGTATCAGCCTGGGCAGCCGCTCGGGACGCTACAAGCACTCTTCCAGCATCACAGCGGGCAGCGATGACGGATCGAGCACGCTTGATATTGCGTTTTCCGGCGGCACCACATCGGGCGGCTTCTTCAGTGCCACACTCAACACAACGTCGACGCTCACGTTCCCGGTGCCAAGTTCGGTCGGCACGCTGACCTTCACCAGCACCGGTACCGCTTCTCCGTTCGGTTTGATAACGGGTAGCAGCACGCTGTTTTCGGGCAATCAGTTCCTGCTCGTCGAGGCCATCGAAGATAGCTTCCCGACCGATAGAATTTTCGCTTTTGCCGGGACGCCAACCACGACGTTCCCGACCACGGGCGCGTCGTTCTACACCTTCCGCCGCGACTACCAACTCGACAGCAACGTGCCCTTTATTCTCAAGGCCTCGGGCGGGGACATCCTCGCCGATCCGGCACTGTCCACGGCACCCGAAGCCTTCGCCGCGATCGTATGGGACACCTCCGGTGCGTCAACGGCCCAGCGCGTTTTCGGGTTCGCCACCGGTGGCGTATCCGGCAGCGTGACCTCGCAGAAATCGGTTGGTAGCCTGATCATCGGTAATGTCATTACCGCTACCTCAGGCGGCGTCACGCGTACCTTTATCGACGGGGCCATGGTTGGCAGTTCGCGGGTCTGTAGCGGCCAACTGCCGCACCTTATCGACGGCGAAGCTAGTCCGGCATTTGGCGGTGGAAGTTCCCTTGGTCAAGATATTTTTTCCTTGGAGATAATGCCGGCTACTTCGTGATGGAGGGCGTTGAGGTCGATAGTTCAGGATTCAAGCTGAACGCCGGCACAAACAAGGTCGAGGACGCTTTCGGCACTGTCCTCGCGGCCACCCAGTTCTCCTATTCAGCCCAGCAACGGACACCCTGGGCACACGTACGACCAGCACCATGAACGGGTACGTCGGGGGACTGTTTGAGGGCGTCTTATCGACTGGGGCAGCGGACACCACCACCACTGGTCGGCGCATCTTTCGGAGCCTGGGTAACTCAGGTAGTGAACCCATTACAACCAGCGTTATCGCTCAGACCAGTGCTACGACGAACAAAGTCCACGTACATTTCAATGGTGAACAGGCCGATGGCACGCCCGTGATGCAACTCTTCCTCACCAATATGGGCGACGAAGATCCGGTTTTCGGGAGTGGCACAACGACAGCGGGTGACAGCGCCTTTATCGATAATACCCACTTCGGTGGGATAGATATGGACGCTGCTATCTCAGTCGATCTGATCGATGGTGTGAACCCGACCAACGTCCATAGCGGTATGGCGACGGTCAATTTTGGTGGTGCGTCGGATTTCGGCGTCACCAGCCCGTGCGTCTGTTCGTTCCTTAGCTGGGGTGTGTGGAGCGCCAACTATTTGATTTCTACGACCCAGCAACGCACCCATCTGGCGGGCTGGGTGGCCGGGGAACTTGCTGACCTCACCAGCGGCGTGCTCGCCAACCAGCCAACGGGGTCGGCGACCTATACCGGTCACATGTTTGGGACGGTATTGAACAACGGTGCGATCTATACAGCTGCGGGCACCTACCAGAATGTCTGGAATTTCGATACCGATACCGGCGCGGTGACCTTGGGCAGCTTTGATGGTCTTGCCAACATCACCGGGACCGCGACAGCACTTGCCAACAAACGCGAGTTCACCGCCCTGTCCCTGACCAATGGCACCCATAACGCCCAGTTGCGGGGTTCGTTCGTCAAGAGCGCAACCAGCAACGTCGCTGGTTGCGTCGGTGACTTCCACATTCTCGGCACTAACTACAAAGCGGCCGGAATTATAGCGGCTCAGCTGCCCGGACAGTAATAACCCGATCAAGCATCGGGCAAAAAGGCTGGTCTGACACCCAGCCTTTTTCGTTAGTAGGCGTTGTTCGATCTACTAATCGCTTGCTGTAAACTGGTGCGTTTTATTTCTGCCGGTTCTTGGGCCAGATAAACGATGAATCCGGCTCGTTCAGGAACTCAAGCTCTTCGGGCGTGCTTTCGCGCCCGAGTATTTCATTGCGGTGGGGAAAGCGGCCGAAGCGTTCGATAATCTCGAGATGACGCCCGGCATATTTGAGGTTGCGGGGTTTGTCTTCATAGTCGGGCAGCGCATGAATTAATTCCATGCAGCGTTGCTGATCTTCGAGCACCTCGCTGTGCTCGAACGGAAGATAGAAAAATATCTTAATGAGCTGGGGGTAGCCCGCATCGAAGCCGCGCTCGAGGGCGAGTCGTGCGCACTCGAGCGCGCGTTTGTCCTGGTCGAAGGATCGGGCCGTTGCGCGCAACATATTCCGCGGCAACTGGTCGAGCGTGATGATGAGAGCCAGGCGACCCTCGGCATAATCTTCGTACGTTGCGAGCTCGCCTCTCGAAGCTTGCTCGTAGGTCGCAAGGAATCGATCGTGGATCTCGATATCTTCTTGCTCGGTGCTTTCGAACCAGATTGACCGGCGTGCGCCGAAATCAGGTGCGTCACTCGGTCCGAGCCAGAAATCCAAGACATCTTGCGGAAACTCCATTTCCCTACTCTTCGTTTACTTGGGCCGGCGCCGTCGGTAAATCACCGACAGGTTGTTGGCGGGCATTTCGATTGTTTCGATATGGTCGAGCCCGTTCACCACGGCACAATCGATTGCATCCTCCAGATTGCGAATACCCCACGTAGAGTTTCGCGCGCGTAGCGATTGATCGAACGCGGCATTGCTCTGGGCGGTGTGGTTGCCGCCCCTTGCATAAGGTCCATACATATAGAGATGCGCGCCCGGCGCCAGCAGCGTACCTGCTTTTGACATCAGGCCTTCGCAGGCCTCCCACGGTGAGATGTGGATCATGTTGATGTTGAGCATGGCCACAACGTCAATATCGAACTTGAGAGCTGCCCAATTTGCGGTAGCGTCGAGGCAGAGCGGTGCGTGAGCATTGGCGACGCCCGCATGGGCGATCCACGCCGAAATACTCGCGTGCGAGTGCTCGTCGAGGTCGCTTGGTTGCCAGGTCAAGTTGGGAAAAGCCGCAGAGAACCACGCAGTGTGCTGGCCTGTTCCGCTGGCGATCTCCAACACCAAACCCTCACCATCAGCGGGTAGAAAGCGCTTCAGGACCGATAATATCGGCGCCCGGTTGCGTTCGCTTGATGGAGAGTGTTGTCGAAGTTCGGAACTCATACGTGGCGAACTTAAGCGCTCAATCAGTTCCGCTCAAGCGGTTGTACGCGGTAATCTGTAGCGGCAGGCTTGGCATAGGTGTAAGACAAAACCGCCAGGCGCACTGCACATTGGTGCGCAACATCTCACACATTGATGCCCCCGCAAAAAAGTAAACCGAAACGCTTGGTGGAACCTGGCGACGCTTTTCTCGTCGTTCTGTGCCTGGTTAGCGCGGTGGCGTGTTTCGTACTCAAAGGATGGGGCGGCGTTACCAATGCGCTCGCCTTCATGATCACGCTCATCGCTCAAGTCGCACCGATCATGTTGATATCGATGTTCATGGCGGCGTTTGTCCAAGTTTTGGTCCCGCGCGAAAAGGTTTCCAAGTGGCTTGGCCGCGAATCCGGAGTTCGCGGGATCCTGATCGCGATTGCCGCCGGCGCGATTATTCCGGGCGGGCCTTGGGTCTCGTTCCCCTTGGTCCTGGCGCTTGCGGTCGCCGGGGCAGATATCGGCGCGCTGGTCGCATTCCTCACCGCATGGGCTGTGATCCCAATCAGTCGATTATTGGTCTGGGAGATGCCCTTTCTTGGCGGCGATTTCGTCTTGATCCGCATGCTCGCGTCATCGTTCATACCGCTCGCTGCAGGCTTGATCGCCCGCCATATCCCTCTGCGGATTGACCCACCAGGACGCGATTGGGCGACAGTTGACGATGAGTAACGCGCTCCTCATCTCGATGGCAATTGTCACGCTGATAACCGTGGCCCTGGGTGGTATCGCCTGGTACCGGCCAGGACGTCACTATATCCAGGGGATCAGGCTCGCCGGTCGGCAGATCAAAATGATGGGCCCGCGACTCCTGTTAGGTATTTTGGCCGCCAGTTTCATTGCCGAGCTGCTCCCTAAGGATATCGTGGCCGAACTCGCCGGAGCCGATTCGGGTTGGCGCGGAATATTGCTGGCGACCGCGATCGGGGCCGCGGTTCCGACCGGGCCGATGGTGTTGTTTCCTGTGGCGGTCGCATTGCTGGAAGTCGGGGTCGGCGTGCCACAGATCGTGGCCTTCATCACCAGCTGGGGTCTGCTTGCGATTCACCGCGTGATCGTTTGGGAAGTGCCGCTCATGGGCTTGAACTTTGTCGCGGTAAGGCTTGCAGCGAGCGCCGTTTTTGTGCCGCTCAGCGGTTTTATCGCTGGTTGGTTAATGCTGGTCTTTGGAATGAAGTAGGGCGCGCTCTCGGGAGCCCCCGGGGCAGGTCGTGGGCGGGTCGTGCGCTAGGCGACCAGACGCAGCGTCGCGCCCAGTTGGCTCGCGCTGGTGCCCGCGCCATTGACCGCCGGTCCGATGAGCCCACCGCCGGCAACAGTTGCGACGGCAATAGCCGGTTGACCGCTTGCTTGAGCGGGAGCCTCTTGCTCTGCAGCCGCGCTACGCTCTTCCGCTTTTTGTTCGGCTAGTTCGGCCCGCGCGCGCAATTTCTTGGCATCGGCCTGCGCGGCGACTGAGCGATCTTGCACCGAGGGTTCAGCGGGAGCGAGCGCGGCGCGCTTGACGACTTCCATCTTATCGATCGTCGCCTCCGGATCGCCCGGAACGGGACTGGTATCGATTGGCACTTCACCGCCGACCGCGTATTGGCGGCCGTCGGGGCCGCGCTGGTACTCATAGCTAGGTGCCCCAGCGTGTTGTCCGCCGGCGGTAGCGTAGGCCTGCTCATGCGCACGAACCTCGCGATCCGTCGCTTTGAGCTTGGTGACCGCTTGTCGTTCCTGATCGCTTAGTTCGTTCGGAAGGCTAATCCCTGGCGTGTTGGCTCTGGTATTTTCGTCTGCAGCCTCTTTTTAGATTTTCACGATCGCAGCAGGGCCGCGACCCGTGGTAGCCGATTGGTCGCCATCTTTCGGGGCGCCCGAAGTTGACCGTGCCACATCAACCTGCAGCGTTCGCACCGCGCCACGTTCGCTATTCCCGATTGAATCGGGCGATGACCCTCCCGGCGGGACGACAACGGCGGCTGGGGATGGATTAAGCGTTCCGAGCATGTTGCTAACATTCACCTCAACACCTCAATTAGATAATAATTTTTCCTATTAATATCAAGAAGTTATGAGTTTATTTTTGTTAACCCTGCAACATAAGGGGAATCCTTGCTCACTAAGGTTAATGACGGGTTAATACCTCCACCCAATACAGCGGCCCGCGCCAAAAAGTGACATCCGTGGTCGTTGCTCCGATTGCTGGTCGCTCAAGCATGAAGCAACTAAGAT
>Ga0115002_10005798_pt1 | contig 14420 bp, 9 predicted proteins | sample ArcticOcean_MG_C_8_FD_89576 | JGI IMG/M metagenome (GOLD analysis project Ga0115002, IMG submission 89576) | Marine microbial communities from western Arctic Ocean - ArcticOcean_MG_CB11_86 | ecosystem: Environmental > Aquatic > Marine > Oceanic | place: Arctic Ocean: Canada Basin | collected... | reverse complement strand
CGGAAATGTTCTTCATCTCTAACTTCAATCCTGGAAAAGTATTCAGTCCTGAAATCGTATTCAAGCTTCCGAAGGTATAACGTATTCGAAGGCTCCATTTCTAACAGTTGCATGCATTTAATTGACGTTTTTTTGTCAGGCGATTTGCCAGGGGCGCCGAGTACACGCGTGAGGTGTCGACCAGGATGCGGTATGATTGCTGTATGACTTCAACGTATCGAACGATAATTTCCACCTAAGAATCAATGTTGAGCATGAATATGAGTCGCCTTCGGAAACGAAAAATTGTCACCGCGATACTCCTCGTCGCACTCGGTTGTGTGGTCGCGGAGTTGGAAGTCACAGAACTGGTAATCACAAAGTCGGCATGGGGGGCAGAGCCGACTCCCCAAAAGGCAACTGCGGACAGCAAATTCTCCAAGAGCGGGCAGTACAAGAAGTTTACCCGAGCATTGATATCGATGATTGCGACGGGCGAAGTCGACGAAGCGATCCAGGAATACGAGCGACGAAAAGAGAAGACTCCCGACGACCTCGAGTGCTTGTTTGGATTGGCTGTGGCACACGCCCATCGCAAAGAGTTGGACAAAGCCAACGAGTACGCAAAGATGGCGGTTGAGGCGGGACTGCCAATTGGACGGTTCCATGCAGGGCCACGTAACTTGACTGGGTCGTTGACGGACAGCCCCGGTTTTCAAAAGTTGTCTGCCAAGTATCCTGGCGAATTGATTCACGGTCCGATGGTCGGAGCTGTCTCGGAAACCACTGCCAAGATTTGGGTGCGGACTGTAAGCGAAGTACCTGTCAAAGTTGTCGTTTCCGCGAATGTGGAAATGCAAAATCCTGTTTCGTCTCAAACAGCAAGCACGTCCGCGGACAATGACTTCACGGCCGTGGTTAATCTGTCCGGGCTGCGACCAAAGACTCGCTACTTCTACCAGGTTTGGATTGACGACAAGCAGGTAGGATCTAAGCCAGCGTCGTTTTCGACCTTTCCCACAAGCGGAAAGGCAAGTAACTTTCAGATTATCTTTGGCGGAGGGTCAGGTTATGTTCCCGAACACGAGCGTATGTGGGACACGATGGCCAAGCACGACGTTACAGCGTTCCTGGCTTTGGGCGACAACGTCTACGTCGATCGCCCCGAGTTGTCAGAGACGCAGCGTTACTGTTACTACCGACGGCAGAGTCGCCTCGAGTACCGCCGCTTTGTTGCATCGTGTCCGGTCTTTTCAATTTGGGACGACCATGACTTCGGCACCAACGATTGCCTTGGTTCGCCCGGTACCGATGACATCCCTTGGAAGATGCCCGTGTGGCGTGTCTTTAAAGAGAACTGGGCCAATCCCAGCTACGGCGGCGGCGAGGAAACACCGGGCGTCTGGTACGACGTCTCCATTGGCGATGTCGATTTCATCATGCTCGATTGTCGCTTCTACCGCCACGACCCTCGCGGCGAGAAGCAAACGATGCTCGGACCCGTGCAAAAAAAGTGGTTGCTCGATCGGCTGAGTAAATCGACGGCGACTTTCAAAGTCATCGCATCGTCCGTCCCATGGACCCCTTTGGTGAAAGGGAAGGGCGAGGGCAGTCCCGATACTTGGGACGGATATCCTCGCGAGCGCGAAGAGGTTTTTTCGTTTATCGAAGAAAATCGGATTGAAGGCGTGTTCCTGATGTCGGCCGATCGCCATCGTTCGGATGCTTACAAAATTGAACGCCCCAATTGCTATCCGCTTTACGAAGCAAGCAGCTCGAAACTCACCAACAAACACACACACGGCCTAATTGACCATTCGTTGTTTGGCTACAACAAGCAATGCTCATTCGGGCTGCTTCGGTTCAACACGAAGAAGAGCGATCCAGAATTGACTTACGACGTCGTCAACATCGAAAACGAAGTCATTCACACCCTGAAAGTGAAACGTAGCGAGTTGAATTTCGCACGCTGATATTTGGTCGGTGGCGACATCTGCTACGGGCTGAGGACTGTTATCGCGCCAGTGAAATGCCAAAACATGGTCGACTAACCACATCGTAAATGACGCAAATCCAATACATCTTGCCCTATATATGGACTCGATTTGGTTTAAACTAAGACTATTGGCGATAGACAAACGATGGGATTCACTTATTCCCTGCAAGCCAATCCCGCCTGATCCTCACGCCTGATCCCTCATATTGGATGGTAGTTGGAGATACTACATGATCGCCCCGACGAGTAATTACGTCATACGAAACGGCCTAAAATCGATGAAGCATCTAATGCTTGTGTACGCAGTTGTAGTATCGCTAATAGCTATTGGTCTTGTTCATGGAGACGATCCTGAACTCGACTTTGCCAACGACATCCGGCCGATCCTTTCGGACGCTTGTTATCACTGTCACGGGCCCGACGCGAATGCTCGGGAGTCTGAATTGCGATTGGACGATCGCGCTTCTGCCATGGCTGCGAAGGTGTTCACGTCTGGCGAAATGTTGGAGCGATTGACTAGCGACGATCCAGACGTTCGCATGCCACCAGTCGAATCAAAGCGTCGATTGCGACCGCGCGATCGCGCCAAACTTATACGATGGTTGGAGAGTGGAGCAAAGTGGCCCGAAGACGATCGCCATTGGGCGTTTATACCGCCAGTTCGTCCGGATCTTCCACAATCAAAGAACGGAGAATGGGCGAGGAACGGTATCGATAACTTCGTGCTTGCTCGTTTGGATTTAGAAGGACTCAAGCCGTCGTCGGTTGCAGACAAAACCACACTGTTGCGACGAGTCAGTTTTGATCTTACAGGACTTCCACCCACTCGGGCGGAAATGGACGATTTTCTCAATGACAAATCACAAGGTGCCTACGAACGGGCCGTCGATCGCTTGTTGAGATCGCCGCGTTACGGTGAGCACATGGCGTTGGATTGGATGGAAGCATCTCGCTACGCAGATACGGACGGCTATCAAAACGATCGCTTGCGTTACATGTGGGTGTGGCGAGATTGGCTGATCCGCGCTCTCAACGACAACATGCCGTTCGATAGGTTTGTTACCGAGCAGATGGCTGGCGACTTGTTACCGGACCGCGACTTCTTTACTCAGGTCGCGACGGGTTTCAACCGGAACCATCGAATCAATTCCGAAGGTGGTTCGATACCAGACGAGTGGATTGTGGAATACGTCGCCGATCGCGTCGAGACCACGGGAACAATGTTTCTGGGACTCACGATGACTTGCTGTCGGTGCCACGACCACAAGTACGACCCAATCGCTCAGAAAGATTTTTACCGGCTGTTCGCTTTCTTCAACAGTATTGACGAGGCAGGGCTGGGACCAAACAACGGTAACAGTCCGCCGTTTATTCAAGTGCCGAAGACTTGGCCAAACCTCACGGACAGCGAGAAGAAATTCGTCATCCCAGAGGCAATGAAAATCCACATGACGCAAACGTCCGTTCCGCGTCCGCAATCGGGCAAACCCAATACCGTCATGGTGTTACACGAGTTATCCAAGCCGCGCGATACTTATCGACTTGACCGCGGCCAATACGATCATCCCGACAAGTCCGAAAAACTCGAGCCTGCCACGCCCCCGATACTTGGCGGTTGGAATCCAAAGTGGCCGAAAAATCGACTTGGACTTGCTCGCTGGCTAGTCGATCCGGCGCACCCGCTAACATCACGAGTAACGGTAAACCGACTCTGGCAACATCACTTTGGATTGGGTCTGGTGAAGACCAGCGAGAATTTTGGCGTGCAGGGAGATTTCCCCACTCATCCCGGTTTGCTCGATTGGCTGGCCACTGAATTTATTGCCAGTGGTTGGGACGTGAAAGCAATGCATAGACTAATCGTGACCAGCGCCGCGTATCGGCAAAATTCAGCGGCCTCGAAAGAGCTGCAGCAACGCGATCCAGAAAACCGTCTGCTGGCTCGGGGGCCGAGAAAACGCTTGTCGCCTTTCGCAATTCGCGACTCGGTGCTCTTCACAAGTGGATTGCTCAATGAAAAAATTGGTGGGCCTTCGGTGAAACCCTACATGCCTCCCGCAATTTGGAGCAGTATTTCCAACGCGAAATACAAGATGGACAAAGGTGAGAACCTTTATCGTCGCAGCATGTATACCTACTGGCGACGCACCGTTCCGCCACCCACCATGATGGCCTTCAACGCGGCGGCTCGCGAGACTTGCATCGTCAGGTCTGACCACACGACAACTCCTCTGCAAGCGTTGACCTTGATGAATAATATTGTCTACATCGAGTCGGCGCGACATCTCGCCGAGCGAGTTCTGAAGGTGGAGGATCGCACGGAGAAACAGAGAATAGCGGAAGCTTTTCGGTTGGTCTTGAATCGAGATCCTAGCTCGGATGAACTAAGTGTGCTCGTCGATGACCTCGGATTCTATCGTAATGATTTCTCGGAGAATCCAGACGCGGCAAAGCGACTGTTGGCGATCGGCGAAAAGCCAAACGACCCGAAGTTGGATAGCGTGGAACTAGCTGCGTTCGCATTGATCGCTAATACGATTCTAAATCTCGATGAAGCCATCACGGAGAACTAACATGAATCCACTGGAAGAATTCGCAGCGCAACAGACACGCCGTGCCTTTCTTGGTAGTGGTGCGTTGGGGCTGGGATCGATCGCGATGGGGTCGCTGTTAGCATCGGAGTCAAATTCAGCAGAGCCAACAGACGCTGGCGCTGGCGGTGATCTGCCAGGGATTCCGCACTTCGCGCCCAAGGCAAAACGGGTGATCTACCTGTTCCAGTCGGGCGGTCCGTCGCAAATGGATCTCTTCGACCACAAGCCTGAACTTGCCAAACGATTCGGCGAGGAGGTGCCTACTTCTGTTTATCCCGCAGAACGCAAAACCACCATGACATCCGGACAGAAGTCATTCCCGGTGGCTCCGAGTGCATTTAAATTTTCACGGCACGGCAAGTCTGGAATCTGGCTGAGTGAAAACCTGCCGAAATTGGGTGAAGTGATTGACGACGTCTGTGTCATCAAGAGTATGTACACCGAGGCCATCAACCACGATCCGGCCGCGACGCTTTTTCAAACTGGTTCGGTGATCGCCGGACGGCCTAGCATGGGCGCGTGGGTTAACTATGGACTCGGAACTGAGAATGCCAATTTGCCCGCCTTTGTTGCACTGACCTCGAATGGCAAGGCCAAGGCTGGACAGCCACTTTACGATCGACTCTGGGGTGCCGGATTTTTGCCCGGTCAGTACCAAGGAGTGAAGTTTCGCGGGCAGGGTGATCCGATCCTCGATCTTTACAATCCCGCGGGCGTCACAAGGGAACAGCGTCGCCGTATGTTGGATTCGTTGCGGAAACTGAACCAAGATCGGGCCGACCATTTCAACGATCCTACAATCAATACCCGCATCGCGCAATACGAACTCGCTTATAGGATGCAAATGAGTGTCCCCGAGCTGATCGATGTGAAGAGTGAATCGAAGCCCGTTCTCGATATGTATGGAGCACAAGCGACTCAAGTTGGCACTTACGCTTACAACTGCCTGCTCGCTCGCCGACTGGCAGAACGCGGTGTTCGCTTTATTCAGCTTTATCATCGCGGATGGGATGCTCACAACAACGCTCAACAGCAAGTACCCGTTCAATGCCGCGATACCGATCAGCCCACCGCAGCACTGTTGCGAGATCTCAAGCAGCGGGGAATGCTCGACGATACGCTCGTCGTTTGGGGAGGTGAATTTGGACGCACGGTTTACTGCCAGGGTAAGCTTACCAACAAAGTCTACGGTCGCGATCACCATCCAAACTGCTTCACCTATTGGATGGCTGGCGGCGGTGTCCGCGGCGGCATGAGCTACGGCGAAACAGACGAGTACAGCGTCAACGTCGTGGAGAAGCCTGTGCATGTGCACGACTTGCAGGCGACTATCTTGCGACAGTTAGGCATCGATCACGAACGGTTGACCTATCGTTATCAAGGCCGCTACTTCCGCCTTACAGATGTCCACGGAAAAATCATCAAAGACATTCTTACCTAATCGACTTCAAATCCGACTCGAAGTTGCATCGACCTTTTCAGAAGGACGTACACTGTGAAACATTTCTTGTTGGTTGCCATCTGCGTGTGTTTGCTTCCCGCAATCGCGGAAGCGGAGTCGCTCAAGGGAAGTCGTCCAAACATTGTCCTGATCATGCCCGACGACAAGTGTTTGGACGTCACTGCGATCAGCTGAAATCGTCGTAATTTACGCAAAAACCCTGGGGATGACGCCTGTTCTTAATCACGGGCAATTGATTCAGATTCAGTTCATTTCTGGACAATTAACTACACATTGCTACATTTGCGGATCCTCCGCACCAGGGTGTGCCGCATCGCATCGGCGGGCGATTTGAGCTTCCAAGCCTTGTGAGCCGACCGCGTGAATCGATCTCTTGGGCACCCTGAGTTCTTTGCGCGGCGCACCGAGGTGTTGTCGACCTGAGCAGTTTCGGCGTAGCCGAACATCGGACTGTTCACGTACTCAATCAGATGACAACACGCAGATTCGCGATTCATCCGTTTGCGCGCCGATTTGACCTCCGCAGGTTGATCTGCAAGATCACTTCACTGTGGTACTAGACGTGGCGATTTCGTACCTGCCCTGACCGAATTCCCTCATGGCGTCAGCGATCGGTCGATGCCATTTTCCGAAGATGCCCTGCAGTCCGCCGTGTTGCATATGTCGAGTTCGGCGATGACCCACTTGTCCATCGTTTGTCTATCGCGGCCTTGGGCGTCCGGACCGTCATTGAGGTCGTCGGAGTTTCTCTCTGAATTCGGGAAATGGCGCCGGAGCGTTATCGGGAAAGCGCTTCAGTATCATCTCGAGTCGTTGTCGACGGCCGGGAGCGATCTTGTCGAGCGGGCTGACTTCGGTCTGTTGGAGTGGGTCTTTCGTGAGATCATGAAAGTTTCCCTTGCTGTCAACAATGTGCTGCCAGTCGCGAATCATTCGGAAGTCGCCGATCTGCGAAAAGATCCAGTTCCGCTTCTCGAAGGGATCTTCGCTGCCTCGCAGGCTGGGTACAAATGACCGTCCATCCAATGTCACGTCTTTAGGTGGAGCGGTCTTCGCCAGTTCGAGGAATGTCGGGTAGAGATCGGTAAAGTCGATCAGGTCTCGCGACACACGACCTCCCGACGTCAGAAAAGGGGCACGAACGATAAACGGTACATGAGCTCCCCGATCAGCTTCTCGGCCTTTTCCCTTTTCGAATGGTTTCCCATTCAGATTCCCTGCGGCCGCTGAACCGTTGTCTCCGGTGAAAACAATCAGCGTGTTGTGCGCGAGTCCTGCCTTATCGACGGCGTCAATCAGTTTACCGACGAGCTGATCCATGTAAGTGACGTTGCCGGCGTAGAGAGATTCATTGCCTCGCGGGGCATGATCCTTGTTCAGTGGCGTTGTCGTATGTGGACCGTGAGTGAGCAGCATTGGGTAGTAGACGAGAAATGGTTTCTCCCTTTTGCGTCGGATGAAATCAATCAGGAAGGAGTTGATCGTGTCCGGGCCATATGACGCGGTCGCGCGACGACCGTTGGTCATGATGTGACCGTCCCAATAACGTTGCTTCGTTTCCGCATGGCCGGCTTCAACCCCAGTCCATACACAGTGTTCATCGAATCCGTGGTGTTTCAGAGCGTCTGACTGCTTTCCCAGATGATTGATCTGCCATTTGCCACCGATTGCCGTCACGTAGCCGGAATCGCGCAGAGCGCGTGCGAATGTTGTGAACTTTGTCCAGCTCAAGCCGTCACCGCCCCAGCGCGGAACGTCGTAGTGCTGAGTCCATCCGTGCCGAAACGGGTACTGTCCGGTGAGCAACGTCACTCGTGTTGGCGTACAGATTGGAGTACACCACGCTGTTTCGTATCGCACCCCCTGCTTCGCAAGTCTGTCGACATTTGGAGTTTGATGTTGCGCACCGTAGCAGCTCACCCAATCGCGTCCCATATCATCAACCATGATGAAGACGATGTTCGGTCGATCATCTGCTCTTGCGGTCGCTGTAATCAGGCAAAGCGACAAAGCTATGAGAGTCGATTTCATTTGATGCGGAATGCCTCACTGGCGACGATTTGCTGAATGAGTTCCCGGAAGCCGTATTTGCGCTTCGGCATGGAAGAGACGATCTGGTCAATGTCGTCGCGATCAGCGAAGCTCAGGCGTCGGCCGAGCGCGTAGACAAAAAGCTTTTCGGTCAGGCACCGTGTGAACTGCTCCGGTCGATCGAGAAGGAATGTCTTGATGCCGCGTGGTCCGGGGATTTTCGTTCCGTCGGGCAGTTCGCCCGACGAATCAATCGGCAGTTTCTTGCTGTATCGCTCTCGCCAGGCACCAACGTAATCGTAGTTTTCCATCGACAGGCCGATTGGGTCGATCTTGCGGTGACATTCGTAACACGTGGGATTGTTGCGGTGCTTCTCCATTAACTGGCGGATGGTCGCTACGCCGCGCGTGTCAGGTTCGATCGGATCGATGTCCGGCGGAGGTGGATTGGGCGGCGTGCCCAACAGATTCTTGAGCACCCAGATCCCGCGGACAACGGGCTGCGTTTCGACTCCGTTTGAAGTCGCTGTGAGGATGCTGCCGTGTCCAAGTAAACCGCCTCGATGTGAACCCGGCTTGAGCGATACTTTCTGGAATTCCTCATGGTCAACATCGGGAATGCCGTAATGGCGTGCCAGCGCGGCATTGAGGAACGTGTAATTCGAATCGACAAACTCAAGGATGCTGCGATTCTCGTCCAGCACATGGGCGAAGAACAGCCGTGTCTCATTGCGCATCGCGTCTTCGAGGTTGTCTTCGTAGTAGGCACGGTTCTTTTCCGGATCAGGTGGCATTTCGCCGAGTTTACGCAAATCGAGCCACTGCCCTGCGAAGTTCTCGGCGAGCGAGGCAGATCTCGGATCCAAGAGCATTCGCTCGACGTGTTTTCGCAAAACCGCTGGGGCGTTCAGTTCGCTGCGATCGGCTGCGGCGCGAAGTTTGTCGTCGGGCATCGAACTCCAGAGGAAGTAGGAAAGTCGCGTCGCCAGCTCGTGGTCGCTCACCTTCCGGTTCTTAGATTCGGAAGGTATGGTCTCAGCAAGATACAGGAAATTCGGCGAAGTCAGGATCGCTCGGACGCCATACTTTGCGGCCGCCCAGAAATCACCGTGCTCCGCGAGATACTTCCGTGCCAATCTGAGGTAGGGCCCCATTTCTTCGCTGCTGACAGGCCGCCGGAAAGCCGCAGAAGCGACGCGCATCAATGACTCATCCAGGTAGCTGGTATCAGGTTTCTTCGGCGGGTCGGGAAAGAACCGAGCGAATCCTGCGGGTGGCCATTGACCGTAGAAGGGTCCTTCAATCCCCAAAGTCTGAACATGAAGTTCAGGTCCCGAGCCTACGTACATCTCCGGCGGATTGCGGATGGGATAAAGAGCGTCCTTGTTGTACTTGGGCAAGACCTTCCGCAGAATGCGCTTGAAGGAGCCATTCGGGCCGTTGGCCCAGTGCACATGAAAGGTAAACCCTTTCTCAAGCCAGACGCGATGTTCGATTGCGATCACCTTGTCGTCGGGAATTTCGTATTCGCCGATGATCCGCTGAGCAGTTGCCCCAAGCTTGCGTGAATCGATGGAAATGGACAACCGCATCGGCTCGTTCGAGTTGTATCGCAGGTCTTCATCTTTGTAGCGAGACTTTCTGCGAACCGCCTTCGCAGAGAATCGAATGATATACTCGCCGTCGGCGGGGACGCCCTTCTTCTTGTCGAGCGAGCGTAGTCCCAACGGTTGACGAAACTTGATAAACAAACGTCCGGCTTCTTTGCGCCCTTCCTTATCGACAGTCACACCGCTTAGAACTTCCTGCGGCGAATCAACTCCAGCTTCACCTCCTGCCTGGTAATGGATCATCTGTGGCCGAGGCCCGGGCAGAATGGCTTTGTCCGCCACTTTGCGGGCTGCTTCAAGATAATTGCGGAGCAGATAGTCCGATGTCACCAGACCTTCGCCAACGTTGTCAAATCCTTCCGTCGAGTCGTCTGCAGGAAAAGTGGTCGTGGGATCGAAGTCGACCATCTTCAGTTGAAACAGATCGCGAATCGTATTGCGATATTCGATGCGATTCAGACGACGCATCACAACTTTGCCAACGTTCTCCCGGGCGGCTTCGCGGGCCGTGGCAAGGACGGTCGTCAGACGAGCAACAACTTGTTTCAGCTCGGCCTTCGTCGGTTGTTTTTCATCTTCCGGCGGCATTGCCGCCAGGTTCAGTTGGTCGAGGATCTCCTGAAGCAACTCGGCCTCTTTGGTGATGGCAATGTTTGAAGGCAACTGATCGAAACGACGATCGGCCTTCTGCGCCTTCGGTCCATGACAGCGAATACAATACGACTTGAGGAACGGCCGGAGGACGTCTTCGTTCTGATTGGCAGCCGTCGCGAAGCTGCCAGGCACGCCCAACATAGTTAGCAGCAGTAATATTCTCATGTCAGCAGGTGATTCAGGTTTGAGGTGCTTGTGGAGAACGTGTCTCGTTCGACGCCCAGTTGTTGAAGGATCGTGACGAACAGATCCGACACGGCTCGGCCGTCGCGACCGGTGCGTTCGAAGCGATGGTGGTTTCCATTCTGGAAGCCGCCGCCGGCAACCATGATCGGAAGGTTGCGACTGGAATGCGCGCTGGCGTTGCCCATTCCGCTGCCGAACATCACAACAGTCGATTCCAGCAGCGATTGACCATCGGAGTCCGGCGTCTCTTTCAGCTTCTTCAGGAACCGCGAAAACTGAGCCGCGTAAAACGTTTCGATGATCGCCAGCTCTTTGAGCAGCTCGGGGCGTTTCCCATGATGCGTCAGTGAGTGATATCCCAGCGAGATCCCGTCAAAGGGAAACATTCGATTGCCGCCAGGGTGTCCGTAGCAGATGACATTCGTCGAATTCGTCTGCAAAGCGAGAACCATCAGGTCGTACATCACCGACGTGTTGTAGGGATATGCGAGATCCACAATCGTGTCGCCATCGTCACCGCCGCGGATGACATCATCACTGGCTTTCGGCTTGACGATGTTGATCCAGTCGGCCTGTCGTTTCAGCTTCACTTCGACGCCTCGTATTGAAGTCAGAAACTGATCCAGTTTGCCCTGGTCAGCCTTCGCAAGACGCGTGTTGAGGCGTTTGGCATCCTGCCGAACGACATCCAGGATGCTCGCGTCTTCGTCAAGGAACTGCCGCGTCTGTTGTTTCGCCTTTGCGTTATCTTCAACGAACAGCTTCGCGAAAACCCTCGCTGGATCGCCGTCAGTCGGCAAAGTGATTCCGGCCCGCGACCACGAGATACCACCGGAACCAAGCCGCAACGACGAAAACCGTGTGGCCTGGCCAATGTTTTCAGCAAGAAGTTGATCCAGCGAATGCAATCGTTGCGGACGATCCTTCGTGTCCTTCAACTCGAAACCGTTGAGCAGCGTGTTGGCACATCCGTGCCCGCCGCCAACTCCGGGGTGATCCAGATTCGTGAAGATGGTCAGATCCCGTCGATGCGGCTCCAACGGTTTCAACAGAGGCGGCATGTCGTAATCGGCCCCTGTCTGTTCCGGGAAGAAGCCGCCCGGGTTCATACCGTAGTTCGGCGACACACAGACAAAGCGTTTCGCGTTTGCGCTCGATTTGCTTTCGTTTGCGGCATGCAACGAATCAAACGCAGGCAACGCAATCGAAACACCAAGCCCGCGAAGAAAAGTGCGACGGTCAAGTTTGATCATGGCTAATCTCTCTCCCCAGGTCATTCGTACTGAATTCGACCAGCTTTGCCTTCAGCTTCTGTTTCAATTCGGCGCTCGGCGTGAATGAGTCATGGAACGTGTCCCCTCTTAGTCTGTTAGAACTGAAACTCCTCGCAGCATCATGCGATGGCTCATTCGTCTTGAATTCATGGTTCTCTTTTTCCGTTCCTTATTCTACCGCGGATGCCTGCACAACAACACGAATTTGATCGACAGCCGATCCTGCAGATAAGTCCAGCGATAAGATTCGCCGATCTTGGCTAAGTGTGACGACATCGCGACCAGAATCGGGAAGATCGTCGGGGCGTGTTGGCTCGATGCCACGTTGAGTTTTGGGGTACTCGCCACGCGGATGGCCCAACACGTCATCTGTCATGTCAAGCTTCGCCGTACTGCCGATCAAGCCGACAATGGGCCGATCGAAAGTTAACTGCCCCATCACGCGGGTCTTGTTGGGGTCTTTCTTTTGTAAGCGGCCGATTGGATCGAGTTGTAACAGGTAACTACGCACTCGACGGCCTGCGCTAATCGATTTCCGTTCCTTGCGATGTATGCGTTGGTATTGTCCAGGCTCGTCAAGATCGACCAATATCTCCGTCTCCAACACAACGCCGCTTCGTTCTGCGAAGACGAGAATATGATCGCTATCCTCGTAGCGGCCAGGCACGAAATCCGGACCTGGAGAAACGAACTTCATCAAGCCGGTGGTTTGTAGCACTCCCGAGTTGATCGGCCAGGCATCCTCATATCGATTCGTCTCGTAGGCCACGTATTCGATCGAATTGTCGCGAGCTCGCGTCCGAACCGCCTTTCCTTCCTTGATTCTTTGCGCCTCTGATTGCGGATCGCGTCCTGAGAGAGTCACCTCAACCTCTCCTTCGAAGACACAGACATCCGTTTCGCCATCCGCACCGACTGTAACGCCGAAAGCCGTACCGAGATCAACAACGTCCAACGATGGGGTCAATACTTCAAAGCCGATTGCAGAGTCGGGAATGTGAGCTGTTAAAATCCCGTGATTCAGACGCGTCTGCTTCGCGTCCAGGATTTCAAAATTTGCCGGCCCCTGGAGTGTGACTGTCGCTCCATTCGCGAAATCCAACCGCGCAATGCCGGCGTCCAATCGCAGAACCCCCGTGCCAATTGCGTCACCTCGTGATCGCTCCTGATCCGTCCAACGGGCATTTGATTGATATGCGATTCTGGCGATTGGAGCATTCGGTTTGCTTGGGCTCAGGAACATGAATGCCAAGGAAGCTGCTGCCGCCAACGCGACAGCGACAATCGCAAAGCCGAATCGCGTTCTCCGTGGGCGATCAGAAGCCTGGGCGAGACGCGGTTCAGACGTGTCTTCCTGCGTATCTGCACTGAATGCCTTCAAAGCTTCCCGCTGTATGCCACGCCGTTGCAGCGAACGCCGCAGATCGCTGTGAATTTCTGCGCGTTCGACGAACTCCTGCATATTGTGATTCGATTCAAGCCACGAAATCACATGCGACGATTCATCGTGTGAGGCCTCTCCGTCAAGGAAGCGATCGAGCAGTTCGTTGGTTACATCCATTATCATGCTTCCTCAGTCAACAGGCGTCGTTGAACGCACTCAGCAAGTAGAGTACGAACGCGAGTCAGCAGCACGCGAACCGAGCCGGCGGTCGAATCGACCGACTCCGCCATCTTCGTTGCCGACAAGTTTTCGACGTAACGCAAATCGACCAAGCGTCGCGACCGTTCCGGCAACTTTTCGAGGCAATGTTCCAGTGCTTCACGTCGATGGCTTCGTTCCGGATCACGCTCAGAGATGACTTGACCAAGTTGTTCTAACAAACTGTCTGAAAACACCAGTTGATCGCGTTTCTTGCGGCGATAAAAGTCGATTACTCGTGACTTGGCGATCCACAGAACCCACCCTAAGAATGGGCGGCTTGAGTCGTACTCTCCGAACCGGCGGGCGATTTCCTGTGCAATCTGTTGAACCACATCTTCGGCGTCATGAAAACCGGAAATAGTGGCAAACACATACGCGGAGACTGATGGCTCAGCCCTAAGCCACAGTTGTGTGAACTCTTCGCGGATTCTGGTGTCATCATCGGGTTGATTCACGCTTGGGACTCTCCTTCAGCTTGTATGCCGTGCCGATTTGCGATTCGTTAACAAGAAACGCCCGACTTTCTTCCAAAGCGACTGTAAATGTTGAAGGAAACAGAAGAAGGATTCCAAGATGCGTCAGTGGGATGTCCATTTCTCAGGTTCGGCACATACCAATCCTCAAACGACCACTGCCCGGTCAATGTTTTCAAGATCGCGAAAACGTCCGCGTTGTCGCGCTCCGAAGCAGAAAACCAAATTGATTTGCGAGGTCTCCTGGGTGCAGAAAGCAGATTTTGGCACGCGGCCAAAATGATACATCCCGATCTCGCTTTGTGCATCCGGTGATCGCGACCAATGCGACTTACGCAATTTGGGTAGTTCTTCCGCGCATCGAAGAACTTCCGTCGCGCATGCGCCCAACAGGCGACCGATGCGTTCGCGGCGGCGGCCATGAACCCAGCGTTTGTACCAGGCGAGTTCCTCAAGCGTCGTGACGTGCTCCTCTCGCAGTTTCTGAAATGAGTCCGACGTTGCGTCCAACACGCG
>Ga0115002_10005796_pt1 | contig 14424 bp, 12 predicted proteins | sample ArcticOcean_MG_C_8_FD_89576 | JGI IMG/M metagenome (GOLD analysis project Ga0115002, IMG submission 89576) | Marine microbial communities from western Arctic Ocean - ArcticOcean_MG_CB11_86 | ecosystem: Environmental > Aquatic > Marine > Oceanic | place: Arctic Ocean: Canada Basin | collected... | reverse complement strand
GCTGGTCCGGCTGCGCTCCTTGATGCACTACCGCCCTGATCAAAGGTTGTCACTCATAGCGTGTGGCGAATGTGAAAGCAGGCACAATCGCGTGAAGAACCCGTGAAGACTCCGTTCGACATTACCTGTTCAGTGCATGTTTTTCGCGACAGATAACACATTAATTAAGATGTGATTCTACAAGCCACCGGTAATAAATTGGAACCATCCCCCGTGGGTAATCAATCGCGTCATCAGCCTCATTTCCACTCACCAGTTTCCGGTACTGAACCTCATACTCGGGTTCCCAACTCTGAAGCATCACTTCGCTATCCAGAGTCTGTCGCCAGGTTTCGTCACCCTCAGGACGACCAGCAGGATGCTCCCACTTCACACCATGCTGACTAATAAAAACGATCTGCTCGTCAACCGTCCGGCACACAGCACCGGAACCATGGCGCTTCCCCTCTATCGTTGATTCGGAGGGCGGGTACCACGAAGCAATCCACGACTGGTTCGCATCTTCAAATTCATACTCCTGCCCATCGATAGCCATCGAACTCATTCGTTTACCTCGCCCTAATCCCTTGCCAATAAAAAAACCGATACGAATACAACTCAATCACCCGTGCTGTCCGAGTATTATTTGTTCATTCATTCATAAAAGTGGTCTCGAAGGAAGCAGAAATGAAGGTTCTCGTAACCGGCTCGTCAGGTCTCATCGGCTCGATGCTCATCAACGCACTCTCAGATGCATTCGAAATGTCAGCGCTCGACGTAAGAAACTCTGACAACGCACCAGACGTACCGACTCTAATCGCCGACGGCTCTGACTACGACTCCATGTCGAAAGCGTTTGAAGGTGTCGATGCAGTTGTCCATCTTGCAGCCAACGCCCCGGTCGAAACACCCTGGCCCGACGTTCTGAAGAACAACATCTCAAGTACTCACAACGTCTACGAAGCTGCCCGCCAGCACGGTGTTAACCGGGTCGTATTTGCAAGCTCGAACCACGCTGTTGGCAACTTCGAAAAGGACGAGCCGTACAGTCGAATTAGGGTTGGAGGCTATGAAGGACTCACACCGGGTGGGTTTACCCGAATCGACCACACGGTGCCGATCCGGCCCGACTCCGACTACGGCGTGAGCAAGGCATTCGGCGAAGCCACGGGGCGTTACTATCACGAACACTTTGGTCTTGAAGTAGCGTGTCTGCGCATTGGAACGGTGAACGCCAAGAACAGCCCTGCCGGTTCGGTAAGAACGCTGGCAACATGGCTGAGTCACCGCGACCTGACACAGCTTGTTACTCAATGTCTCAACCAGCCCCTTGGATTCGAGATTTTCTACGGTGTATCCGATAACACATGGCGTTTCTGGGACACCGATCACGCCAAGAAAACTATCGGCTACGCACCGCTTGACAACGGCGAGGACTACCGCTAAAAAATGACTACACCCCGAACACCGATCATCGATGGCGCCGCACACGCCTGGGTTGCCAACGACCCGGCGTTCCCGCTCGATCCTGAAACAGCAACGTGCCCCGACAACCTGCCCAAAATCGACGAATCGGCAGAGCACCTCATAGCCCGAATGTCTACTTTCGGAATCGACGAAACCGTAATCAGTCACGTCTGTTACTACGGCCGCGACAATCGATACAGCGTGCACTGCGTGAAGACCTATCCTGACAGGTTCACCGGTGTCGGCCTGCTCGTCGGGCATCGACTGCATTCACCAGACGATCCCGAGAACCCCGCACGGCTTGAACACCTGATGCGCGAAGACAGAATGTCAGGCCTGCGACTCAGCCCCATCTACGATCCAGATGTCGTATGGATGAACGACCCCGTCTCATACCCGCTCTGGCAAAAAGCTGAAGAAATGGGCGCCGTGTTCAACATCTTCGCAGCACCTCACCAGATAAACCAGATCGGCGATATGGCGGAGCGATTCCCGGGCGTGAACACCGTCATAGACCACTTCGCTATGTTCGATATCACGGCACCCGATTCTGAGGGCTTCGACCCGCTCATGGCCCTGAACCGCCACCCGAACGTTTATCTCAGGACGTCGTTGCACAATCCTTCGCAGGAGAAATTGCCGTTCTACGACATGTGGCCGTATCTTGAGAGAGCGTACGATTCCTTCGGCCCGCAAAAATTGATCTACGCCAACGACTACGAACTACTGATAATGAAGGACCTCATTCCGTTCTTCACAAGCGATGACAAAGAGATGATCCTCGGCGGCAACGCCCTTGCCATCTACCGCGACAACGTAAAAGCATAATCACGCTCTCCCCGAGTCACTACCAGAACCACCAAAGGAAAATTTCAAGTAATGGACTACCTGCCACTTCCGGGTACGCTGGTCGAGGATCTCGACACCCCAGCCATCATCGTCGACCTTGATATCGCCGAATCCAACATCAAGGCCATGGCCGATTTCGCCAAAGAAAACGGCGTAAGCATGCGCCCGCACATGAAAACTGCGAAGAGCCCCTTCTGGGCCCGCAAGCAGATGGAAGCCGGTGCGATCGGCGTCTGCGCAGCAAAGGTCGGAGAGGCCGAGATACTCGCAGAAGGCGGCATCCAGGAGATCCTCATTCCAAACCAGGTCGTTGGCGCAACCAAGATCAGGCGCCTGTTCGGTGTGGCTGCACGATCCAACATGACCGTCGCAGTAGATAGTCACGAAAACGTAGCCGAACTTTCAGAAGCTGCACAGGCATTCGGCATCGAACTCGGCGTAATTCTTGAAGTCGAGACTGGTATGAACCGAGCCGGCGTCGAACCGGGTGAAGTCGCTACCACCCTTGCCAAGGCCGTCGATCGCACACCGGGCCTACGATTCGACGGTGTCATGGGTTACGAGGGCGGCACGGTGTTCACCGAAGGCTTCGAAAAGCGCAAAGCCGACACGCTGGTAACGATCGACAAGCTCCTGGCAGCAGCCGACGATATCGAAGCCAACGGGATAGAAGTGAAAATCATCAGCGCTGGTGGAACCGGTAGTTACGACATCACCGGCAAGGTCGATCGCGTGACGGAACTCCAGTGCGGCAGTTACCTGTTCATGGACGCCAAATATATGGAAGTGTTCGGTGATCACCCGCACCCGTTCCGCACCGCTCTGACCGTGCTCGGAACCGTAACCAGCCGACCAGTACCGGGACGAGCTATCGCTGACCCGGGAATGAAAGCAGTCGCAACCGATATCGACAAACCAAAGGCCATCGGTATCGAAGGTCTTACGGTCAGCAGCATGTCGGAAGAGCACTGCGTCTTGAATACTGAAGGGGCTGCTGAGGATCTGAAAATCGGCGATAAGATCTCGCTGCTCCCCATGCACAGCGACACAACTATCGCACAGCACGACTACTACTACTGCGTGCGAAACGGCGTGCTCGAGACAATCGTGGAAATATCCGGCCGTGGTCGGTTCATGTAACGAAAAACCGCGTTGTAATTTCAGCAGAATATTAAGAGAGATGCGACTATGACGGATGCTCCAGAACTTTTCGATGGTCATGCCTACTGCTTCCCTGATGTGCGGAAGTTGATGGGCTTTCCATCGCTGGAAGAGCAACAGATCCACGTGCAAAAATCGATCGCAAATCACCACGTCCAGCCATGGCGAGCAAGTGATCACGCACTCGGCAGCACCAGCACTCTAATGGACGCAACAAAGTGGCCGAGTGACGACGCGTTAAACGACGTGAACTTCCGGCCAACAAGTCACGGGCGTTACGAATGGACCGTCGATGGTCAGGATTACGTCAAACAGTACTTCCCGCCGTCGATCGCCGAAATGTCGTACTCAGCCGACAACCTGATCGCCGAAATGGACTACGCGAACGTTACCGGCACGTTGTTGCACCGCAATCCCTATCTCGGGCTCGGAAACGACTTCATCGCCGACTGCGTGCAGCAGTATCCGGGTCGCCTGTACGGTCTAGCGCACGTGCCGGAATGGCTCGTTGAAGATGACCCCGAAACAGCAGCCCGTAGCGTCGAACGCGCTGTGAACGAACAGGGCCTATCAGGGATGCAATTTCTGATTTCTCAGATTCATCTATACGGCAAAAATTCCGACTGGACCAGCGATGGTTATAACCCGTTCTGGGACAGGTTCGTCGAACTCGGTGTGCCGCTTTTCCTGTCGCTCAGCATCAACGAACCAAAACGTGACCCCTGGTACGACAACTACTTCGTTGAACTGCAAAGACTCACCAAATGGATGGAGCGCTACCCGGATACTCAGGTGGTGATGACACACGGCTTCCAGTGGAACCTGTTCGGCAAAGACGGCGAATACACCCTCCCAGACGAGCTGTGGATCCCCTACGAAAACCCCAACATCCGACTGCAGTTCCTGTTCGCTATTGCCCTTGGAGGGACGTTCGACTTCCCTCTCCCACAGGCAGTTCCGATAGTCAAAGATCTGGTCTCCCACATCGGTGCAGATCGACTAATGTGGGGTACCGACATGCCCATCGTAACGCGCCACTGGACCTACCAGCAGAACATCGATTTCGTTGTGAAGTACTGCGACTTCCTATCGAAAGATGAACTAGCGCTCATCATGGGCGGCACAACGAAGAAGTTGCTCGGCATTACTTAGGCTAACGAGCACTCGGCACAAACAAGACCCGAACTAGCGGCCGTCGATTCGCGGACCTCTGTCGTTCCTGCGAGGTTCATCGCCACCGCCGCGTCCCTGGCTGTCAAGACGCCCACGTGAGTCACCTCGTCGATCGTCACGACGCGTACCCCTGTCGTCACGTCGAGGACCACGATCATCTCGACGAGGACCTCTGTCATCTCGTCGAGGACCGCGATCGTCACTGCGAGGACCCCTGTCGTCACGTCGAGGACCGCGATCGTCGCGACGCGGACCCCTGTCGTCACGTCGAGGACCGCGATCGTCGCGACGCGGACCCCTGTCGTCACGTCGAGGACCGCGATCGTCGCGACGCGGACCCCTGTCGTCTCGTCGAGGGCCACGATCATCACGACGCGGACCTCTGTCGTCTTGCCGAGGGCCGCGATCGTCACGACGCGGACCTCTCGGGGCTCCGTAATCACCAATATTCGAACGGCGATCCCCAGAATCTCGTGAGTCTCGTGAGTCTCGTGAGTCTCGTGAACCACGGTAATCCCTATCGGAATCTCTTCGGTCACCGCGAGAATCGAGAGCATCGCCACGTGAGCCGCTGTTTACGGAGTCGCGTGAGTCGCCCTGATCCCTATCGGAGTCCCTTTGGTGCCGGCGTGAATCAGGAGCGTTGTCCCGTGAATCTCCACCGCCACGGTATCCAGAGTCTCTTGAATAGCGTGAATCAGGAGCGTCTCGGCCGTACGACGGACTGTCATCATAGCTGCGCCTTGCCGGTCGAGCCATCTCCTCTAGTTTCTCGAGACCGGCCTCGATCGCCATCGTGCGTCCAACACCCGTATATCTCGCCAACCCGAGAGTTACCAACTGCGCCATCTTCGCTCGAGCCGTCGCTGAATCTATATTGCGGAACCACCTGGCAATCATCAGGTAACTCAACTCACCCGGCGTCAGGCTCTCTTCCGTTCCCACCAGTACGTACAAAACGCGATCGGATGCATTGCCCATCTCACGAAACGCAGGTGCCGACGGAATCATCCCAGTGAGATCCCATGCAATGAGAACCCACTCTTTTTCTTCGTCGGTCAAACGTGCCCACGCCCTCAGGCGTTTGGCCTCCAGATCAATCGATTGACCAGGACGGTGAGGGACGGCACTTAAATTAATGTTGTGATCTATTTCGGGCATCGTTAAATGATGAACTCGAATCGCATGCCCGTCCACATGAATCCTCCACCCATCGACAGCGGACTTTACCGAGCAAAATCGCACACCCCCGGCAAATATTGTCATTCTGAACTCGATTCAGAATCAGTGATCAACCAGCTACAACTCGACTATCTAGCGAACGACGACCAACACCTGCACCGGTGGTTCGTAGCAACACCAAGTGATTCTGAATCAAGTTCAGAATGGCACAGCCTGCCGTTCGTAAGTGAACAAGACCCCGCCTGCTACCATCTCGAACGTGACATCTTCAAAACTGCAATACGCACTCGTAGCCGATATCGGCGGCACCAACATCCGCGCCGCCCTGGTCGACTCCAAGGGCCGCATGACCGGCCGCGGATCGATCGACACACTCCCTGAACAAGGCATCGAAGATGCGGCCGAAAGACTGGTTCGCCTGCTTAAATCTGCTCGCTCCACTGCACCCGCAGCAGCCGAAATCGTCGGGGTGGGTGTATCGACTGCCGGACCAATTCGCCCGGCCACCGGAACCTACAACCACCCGCCGAACCTGCCGGGCTGGGATGGAAAGTCGATGCTGGGTTCTCTCACCGAAGCTATGAAAACTCCTGTCTGGGTCGGACACGACGCTACTTTGGCGGCCCTCGCAGAAACTCGCTTTGGCGATCACATCGGAGCCGAAAACCTCATCTACGTAACGATAAGCACCGGGGTGGGCGGAGGCATCATCGTCAACAGCGAAATGGTCACAGGCTCATCTGGCGGTGCAGGCGAAGTCGGGCACCTGCCGATCCGAACGGGTGCATACAAATGCAACGTCGGCTGCGACGGCTGCTTCGAAGGAAACGCCTCAGGACCCGCCATTGCCCGTATCGCCAGAGACAGGTTTACCGGTAAGGGCCCACTGGCGGACCTTGCCAACGGAGATCCAGCGAACATCACGTCTCGAATGGTGTTCGATGCTGCCGACGACGACGATCCGGTGGCTCAGGAAGTTGTTGATTTGACCATAGAAAACGTCAGTATCGGCCTCGCCGCACTGATCAACGTTTTCAACCCGGAAGCACTCGTAATCGGTGGCGGAGTCGTTCAAGGACTACAACGCCACTGGGAGAAACTCCAGACCACCGTTATCGAACGAGCACTACCCGGCTACGGAGCCACCACTCCACTAACCGGCACTCGTTTAGGCGATGACGTTAGCCTACTCGGGGCAGCTCAATTGGCCTTCAGAGAAGTGCGAAAACTGTAAAAGCTGTCTCCCTCGTGTCCGGTAAGGCAGGTTGGATTACGACACATGACATCTAGTTCAACGACGCCAGAGCTAAACGAATCCCTAGATATTCTCTTCGTGATCCCACGGATCTTCCGGCGGAAGGTCGATATCAAACGGATCACCACGATCCAATCCCAACTCCTCGGCCTCCTCGGTGATCCCCGTACCGAAGTCGTCGACCTCGCTCGGATCAGGCAAATTCGCCCAGCCTTCAATCTCAGCAGGCTCATACCCTTCAGTATCAACACCCGGCAAAGTATCACCAGCTCCGAACATCGATCGCGCCATCTCCTGCGTCACAACCTCGCCCAGGTCCTCTTCGTCCTTCATCCTCTGAAGCGCCTCCTGAACAAGCTCAACCACCCTCGGTTCAGGGCTCACGCGCAACTGTTCAAGAAGGCTTTTCGCCACATCACCACCAATGCGTTCAACAGCCGATATCGCCGCCAACTGAACCGTCAGGTCAGCATCGTCTAACGGCACCTCAAGTGCACGCAAATGCTCCTCATCACCCAGCTCACCCATCGCCATCGCAGCTTCATAACGAATCGACGCTACATCATGCTCAAGATATGGCAGCACGTTATCTATCCATCTGGGATCGCACGCTCTACCCATGGCGAATAGGCTGCTTTTCAAGGCATCTATATCCGGAGAAGACGCCGCAGACTCGATATACGGTGCGAGTCGGTCGCCCCCGAAAACCGAAACAGCCTCCAACGCTTTGAGCTTCACAGCCTGAACTTCCCGCTCGTCATCCAGAACGCCATAAAGCACACGCGTCAGCAATACTCCATCTTTAGATCCCAGCTTCTTTTCCTGTGCCATGGCAGAAAGGTAAGTAAGCGGGACTGCAGAGGCAGCTCGAACTTCAACCGATGGATCAGTGAGGAGCATGTTGCTCAGCGGTGTTATCAGCGCGCGATCACTACTCTCTTCAAGCCCCCGCAGCGCACTCAGCCGAACAACTGCACTTGGATGTTGCAAACCCTGCTTGTAGATCGCCTCGAACTCGACGTCGGGCTGCTCCTCACAGAGAGAAACCATACGATCTACGATCTCCAGAACTCGTTCCGGTGACCACTCCAGCCAGAGCTGGCCGAACTCCTCCGCCTCAGGACCCGTCAGTTTTGACAGCTCAGGCAGTGACGCGTAGTTAACTGACTCGTCGTCATCTTCAGGAAGTTGATTCAGAAATTCATCTAAACCCATAAAAAATATCTCTACCGTTCTGAACCCTGTCACACGCAAGAACGCGTTCCGGCCTGCGTCCTAATCTTCTTTGGCGGCAACTTCGATGCCAAGGCACTGAATCGCCGGTGATCGCATCGATCCAAACACCCAGTCAGCCGAATCAGAAACCTGCTCGACCTGCGACAAAACTTTGTACACATTGCCTGAAATCATCGTGTCCTTGACCCGTCCAACGATTTCACCGTTTTCAATTTTATAACCTAGCGAGACGTTTGCCCGAAAATCGCCACCCAGTTCGTTTCCCTGACCAGCACCGAGAAGCTCTTCAACAACGAGACCTTCTTTTATGCCAGCGATCATATCGTCGAAATTAACATCCCCGGCAGCGATATCTATCACCGATGTACCGGGCGAAGGTGTTGTTGCAAGTCCCCGACCCGCTGCACCTGTCGAGGTCTTGCTAAGTTGGCCCGCTGTCTGCAAATCCAGCAACGGCCCACCTGCAACACCCTTATCGATCAGGGCATGCCTGCGACTCGCAACACCCTCATCGTCGAAAGGACGACTGCCGTTCGCACCGTTGATCAGTGGATCGTCATATATCGAAATCCGCTCGTCCACAATCTTCTCGCCCCAACGGTCTCCAAGCGGTGACGAACCATTCGCCACGTTCTTACCGTTGAAGCCCGACATCAACGGATGAAGCAGTGTTGCGCCAACGCCAGGGGGCGTAAGTATCACCGGCAGCTCGCCGGTGCTCGCGGTCGCCTGCGCAGTTTCCTTCGACCAGCGAAGAGACCGTCGAACAGTCTGTAACAGTCGATCAAGTTCATCCTCACCAAACAGGTGACTCGAACCAAAACCAGCCCATACATTCAGCATGTCGGTACCTCGTATCAACTGGGCACCCAGCGAGCAGTAGTAGCTCGTCTGCTCGTACCCAGCGTCGATTCCCGCCGAGTTCATCAGTCGGCCACGACCCGTCGACCAGCCAATGCGTGCATCACAAAGCAAATCAGGCCATTCGTCCAACAGTCGCTCTATAAGACCCTGCCCCGTATCGATCATCGCTTGCTGCGCAACCTGAGTCACAGCGGGATCTACAATATCGACCGTCGGATATTCGCTCGGTCCAGGAAATACGAACGCCGCCTCCGAACCAAACGGAGCCAGAGCTGCCGCTCGCTCGACCAGTTCCGATTCGCGGCTTGCGTCGGTGGTCGAAGTAAATCCAATACGACCGTTATCAATAACCCGCAGCGCAACGCCTGACGTGTCGCGACGCATGATTTCTTTAAGACGATTCGCCTCAAAAGAAACCGGATGACTCTCCATCTCGATCCGGTAAACCTCGGCCTCGTCAAACTTAGAAGCAGCAGCGTTTAGTAGCGATTCGCTCAAATTTTTTGTCTCTTAGAACTTGTGATTACGATTTCTCAGCGCTGAAACGCCTACGCCCCTGATATCAGGCAATTTTGTATGCGGATGTGCGGGCTACCGTTCGATACTGGCAACGGCGACTGCCCACCCTTGCCGCAACCCCCACCCTGGTTCATATCGAGGTCGTTGCCGACGCCATCAAGGTTCTTCAGCGTCTCAAACAGGTTCCCTGTCAGCATCACCGGCCTGACAGCTTCCTGAATCTCACCGTTACGAATCATGTAAGCCTCACCCGACGAGAATGTGAACATCTCGTGCTGGGTCATACCGCCATACCAGTTCCGAACGTACACGCCATCGTCGACACCCTCTAGCAGGTCAGCGAGAGTCGCCTCACCTTGCTCAATGATCGTGTTTGTCATCCTCACTATCGGAGGGAAGTTATAGCCGATCGCCCGGGCGTTGCCTGTCGGACTCTCCCCGAGTTTTGCTGCGGTCTCACGAGAGTGAAGTCGCCCCACTAACTCGCCCTCTCGAACAAGCGGCGTGCGAGTCGCCGGAGTGCCTTCATCATCGTACTTATAGCTCCCACGCAACTCGGGAATAGCTGCTCCATCGGTGAAATTTAGATGCTTGCCACCGAATTTCCGCCCTAAATACATAATCTCTTTGAGCTTCTCGTTTTCGTAAACGTTGTCACTCTCAGAGAGATGGCCAAACGCCTCGTGAACGAACACACCCGCGAGCACCGGATCGAGAATTACCGTCCGCTCCCCGCTTTCCAGAGACTTCGCATCCAGCAACGCAACCGCGCGTTTCGCAGCGTCTATCACCTTGTCATCGAGATCACGGATCAGGTCGAAATCACCCTGCGAACCGAGACTGAACCCTGCCTGCTGGACATCCCCACCCTTACGGGCTTGAGCCGAAATACGAGCAACAACGTGAACCTGCTCCTGCTCGATATACGAACCTTCGGAGCTACCGAAAAACGTCTTACGAGATGTATCTCCGTAAATTATGTCGGCGCTGTTGATTCCATCGACCGACCACACCAGATCGTTGTAGTGATCCATGATGCGTTTCTTCTCTTCGAGAGAAATCTCTTTGGGATCATGCACGATGTGAGCCGGGACAACATCGACGTGGGGCTCCACTTCAGCAAGCTCGGTCTTAGACCCGCCAACAGCCTTCGCCTGTGCAACAGCATCTGCGACTTTAGCCTTGAGCTCATCGAGATTGTTGAAGCTGGCGAAACCCCAGCCACCGTTCGACACAGCCCTGACGTTCCCGCCAAGCCCGCTCGTCTGCGCAATATTTTCGAGCGACTTTCCGCGGTAAGTCAGCCTCGAATTATCGGTTTCTTCGATTCGGACTTCGCAGTAATCGGCTCCATGGCCCTTTAGTGCGGTATCAATAAGGTCGCTATATTTCACGAATTTGCCGAACCCCTTCTAAATTTTCCGTAATTTCTGTCGAACAGCAACTGCCGAAGCGACAATACTAGCAACGGAGCGTCCTAAGCCGTACTACTCAGCGACAGCGATAGTGACATTCAGTCCCATTGACAGCGATAATCGAAGCCTATGCCTAGCACCCACGTCGAATATCAGGCGGCAGTTTCCAAGCTGCTATCCCTCGCCGACTTCGAGAGAAAGTCCCGCGCAAACGATCCGCCCGACTTCCACCTGAAGCGAATCGAACGGCTGCTCGGGTATCTCGGCAACCCACATCTCGGACAGAAATACGTCCACGTCGCAGGAAGTAAAGGCAAGGGCAGCACATCGGCGATGATCGCCTGGTCGCTTGCGGCTGGCGGACACACCACAGGACTTTTCACCTCACCGTCGATACACCGAATAACCGAACGGTTCCGAATCAACGGCGAACCAATCTCAGAACATGATTTCACCCTGTTGGTCGAAGATCTGTGGCCAGCTGTCGAGCGGGTAACTGCCGACGGCGACATCGGGGTAGTTTCTGTTTTCGAACTCGAAACAGCGATGGCCTTCTGCTATTTCAAGAATTCAAACGCAGATATCAGCGTGATAGAGGTTGGCCTTGGCGGCAGACTCGATTCGACGAACATCATCACCCCTCTCGTTTCTGTAATTACCCCAATCAGTCTCGACCATGTAGCAATTCTGGGAGACACGATTACGCTGATCGCAGGTGAAAAAGCAGGAATAATCAAAAATGGCGTGCCAGTTATTTCGTCACTCCAGGCGCCCGAAGCACTCGACGTAATTCGTGCGACCGCTGCAGCACGACAAAGCGAGCTGGTCGAATCCGAATCAGCTGTCGAAGTTGCGGCATCACGTGATCTGGGACTCGAGGGAGTCGAGCTTGAATTCACAGTCAACGGTAGGTCGATCAACACACACCTGCGGCTGCTTGGATCACATCAAATCGACAACGCACGAACCGCTATCGCCACCTTGATCAAGCTTGCAGAAGCGGGTGTGAAAACTCGTAACAGCGCGATTGGCGCGGGGATAAAGAACGTCGAATGGCCCGCCAGACATCAACTGGTGACCAGTGATCCGGTGCCCATTTTCGTCGACGGTGCGCACAACAATGCATCGGCCATCGCACTGAGAGAATCGGTCGAACACCTGTTTCCTAACCGAAACGCCACCATCATCGTTTTCGGCACTATCCGCGGGCATTATCCCGACGCGGTCATGCGAGAATTAGCGCCTCTTAACCCCAAAACCATCGTAACTGAGTCGAGGCATCCCAAATCTCTCACGAATTTAGAACTGTCAGAGGCGCTGGGCTCGGGTAAAATTCGTGTGTCCAAAGTGACAAGCAATACGCGCGAAGCGCTGGAGCACGCCAAATCACTGGCTGGTAAAGACGATCTGATTATCGCAACTGGATCACTGTTCATAGCAGCAGAAGTAGTCGAAATCGAGCACGGAATAGAACCTGAGATGTACCCCGATATCAAACTCCCACCTCTGCCAACAAACAGAAACATCTCGAACACCAAATAAATGACCAGCAATTACGAATCAAGAGTTGTAGTTACCGGAATGGGCGCCATAACGTGCCTTGGTAACTCCATCGAAGAATTTTGGACCGGGCTCAAGAACAGTCAATCCGGCATTCGACGAATTAGCCTCGTTAGCCCGGACGGATTCCCATGCAAGGTCTCCGGCGAGATTCAGGACTTCGACACAAACGATTACATGGATCGAAAAGAAGCCCGTCGAATGGCTCGATTCTCACAATTTGCGGTCGCAGCGGCATACCAGGCAGTGAAAGACTCCGGACTCGATTTCGAAAAAGAAGACCTCGATCGAATTGGTGTACTCATAGGCAGTGGTTCAGGAGGGCTTCCTGAAACCGACCAACAGGCAGAAATTCGTGTCAAACGCGGCGTGGGTCGCATGAGCCCGTATTACATACCGATGATGCTCGTAAACATGGCATCGGCGAACATCTCACACGCCTTCAACCTCACCGGATACACAAATACCTGCGTAACCGCGTGCGCTGCCGGCACACAATCAATAGGGGAAGCAGCCGAAGTAATTCGCCGGGGTGCTGCCGACGTCATCGTCACCGGTGGCACGGAAGCTGGTATCTGTGAAATCGGTATGGGCGGCTTCAGCACGATGCGCGCACTATCGACGTGGGATGGCGATCCTGCAAAAGCCAGCCGTCCGTTCGATGCCGGTCGTGACGGATTTGCGCCTTCCGAAGGAAGTGGCATTCTCATCCTCGAAAGCCTCGATCACGCTAAAGCCAGGGGTGCTCACATCTACGCCGAAATCGGCGGATGGGGCGTTTCTTCCGATGCCTATCATCTCGTGCAGCCACATCCGGAAGGTTCCGGTGCGGCAAAGGCAATTACCCGAGCACTCGAAAACGCTAACGTGGAACTCGACGAAATCGACTACATCAACGCTCACGGCACTTCGACGCCAATCAACGATGCATCCGAAACAAAGGCCATCAAGCGAGTGTTCGGTGAACGCGCCTATGACATCCCGATCAGTTCGACAAAATCTATGGTCGGGCACTCGCTCGGTGCATCGGGTTCGCTGGAAGCAATCGTCTGCATAAATAGCATAAACGACAACATTCTTCACCCGACAATAAATCAGGAAGTATCAGATCCGGACTGCGACCTCGACTACATCCCGAACGTAGCGCGGGAAACTGAAGTCAACATCACGCTCTCGAACAGCTTCGGTTTCGGCGGCCAGAACGCCTGCCTCGTAATCAAGAAATTCGCTTAGGCACCACCAGCGACTTCGAAACCCAATCGAAGAGCGCAACAGATTCTAAGAAGTGGGCTTTTGCCACACGGCTACGAGACTCAGCGAATCGCTCGTGAACGCCTCGCGCTTCCAACCTGACCACCGCTGGTGAGGCTTCATCCCTGCAAGCTCAGCAATTAAGTCGAGCTCCGATGGCCACACATAACGGAACGGATTTGAAAATCGTTCCCAGTTGCCGTCGACGAGCCTGAAGTGATGCGAGATAAGACCCTGCTCGGCAAGGTTGTACTCCTCGAACCCCATATAATCATCGCCTACTTGAAAAGGACGAACTGTCTCACCATAAGGAAGATGTTGCAGCTTCGGAATCCCAACTTCAATGATGAAGTATCCGCCCGGTTCTAAATGAGCTGCAACGTTTCGAAAGCACGCAACTTGAGCCGCCTGCGTCGTGAGATTCGAGATCGTGCCGAACACCAGGTAGGCAACTTTGAACGACCCGTCAACCTTCGCGGTCGCAAAGTCACCGATAGTGACATCAATCTCCTC
>Ga0115002_10005794_pt1 | contig 14426 bp, 12 predicted proteins | sample ArcticOcean_MG_C_8_FD_89576 | JGI IMG/M metagenome (GOLD analysis project Ga0115002, IMG submission 89576) | Marine microbial communities from western Arctic Ocean - ArcticOcean_MG_CB11_86 | ecosystem: Environmental > Aquatic > Marine > Oceanic | place: Arctic Ocean: Canada Basin | collected... | reverse complement strand
ATACCCGAACGACATCGCTTCCTCAGCGAGTCGAAGGATTCTGATCCGGCCCTCTCTGGAAGTGCATTGGCCGGATGACGACAGGTGGCTTTGGAATCCTTCTTTTGATCTAATTCAAAACTCCGTATCCGCTCCGCCGTTCGCACGCCATTTAGCGATGGCCAGCTTATCGACGACGGCGCCAACTTCGGCTTGCCGATCTCCCAATCAGCCTACATTCCAACAAAATATCCCGACATAACAGATCCTGACTAACCCGTTATACCTCAATCGTTTCGGACTCCTAAAGTTCAGTAACGAGATGAGGCATGGGCTCTACGCGCCGGACGGTGCCATGAGTTCAACGAACAATCTCGGGAGGTTGTCTGGGCGGCGCCCGGCAAACCTTCCCTCCCTTCACTTTTTTCAGAGTTGGATCGAGTACCATGCCCCCGGAGCGTAACAGCGATCGCAGCGATAATCGCAACGATAATCGCAGCGATAATCGCAGCGATAGAGGTGGCCGAGGTGGTCGCGGAGGCCGCGGCCGCGGCAGTGGCAGTGGTGGTGGCAGTGCCACGCCCAGTGGCAATCGAGGTGGCAATCGTGGTGAACGTCCAGCCTCCCAGCGCGTCAGATCTCAGGCACAACAGGCCCAGGTAGCAGAGGCTGAAGAACTTGAAGCTGAGGCAGCTGCGGCAGCCGCTGAGCAGAACGGCGACCCCAAGGATCGTCTGAACATCATCGAGCTGCAGGCGATGAATATCCTCGACCAGCAGGCCCTGGCCAAGGAACTCGACGTTCCAGGCTATCACGCGCTACGCAAGCAAGAGCTGATCTTCTCGATTCTGAAGGCCCAGACTGAAAAGTCCGGGCTGCTCTTCGCCCAGGGCGTGCTCGAAGTGTTGGATGAAGGTTTCGGATTTCTTCGATCGCCGACGTACAACTATGTTCCCGGGCCCGATGATATCTACGTGTCTCATTCGCAGATCAAGCGGTTCAGTCTGCGTACAGGGGACACGATCTCCGGACAGATTCGTCCGCCGAAAAATGATGAGAAGTATTTCGCCCTGCTGCGGGTCGAGACGATCAATTTCGAGGATCCAGAGGTTACGAAGAACAAGACGATCTTCGAGAATCTGACCGCCCTGCATCCACGCGAGCGCTTAACTCTCGAGCATCATCCGAAGGACATGACGACGCGGATTCTTGATCTGCTGTCACCGATCGGTAAGGGGCAGCGTGGTCTGATCGTGGCGCCGCCCTTCACGGGCAAGACGATGCTACTGCAGAAGCTGGCCAATGCGATCACGACGAATCATCCCGAGGTTGTCGTCATCGTCCTGCTCATCGACGAGCGCCCGGAAGAAGTGACCGAAATGTCTCGCTCGGTTAATGGCGAGGTTGTCAGTTCAACCTTCGATGAACCCGCAACGCGACATGTTCAAGTTGCCGAGATGGTTATCGAGAAGGCCAAACGTCTCACCGAGCACAAGCGCGACGTCGTCATCCTCCTCGACAGCATCACACGTCTGGCTCGTGCTTACAATGTGGTTACGCCACACTCCGGCAGAATCCTGACCGGTGGTGTCGACTCAACCGCTTTGCAGCATCCACGACGGTTCTTCGCTGCAGCACGTAATGTCGAAGAGGGTGGCAGTCTCACCATCATCGGCACGGCCCTCATCGACACAGGCTCACGCATGGACGAGGTGATCTTTGAGGAATTCAAGGGCACCGGAAACATGCAGGTGACCCTTGATCGACGCCTGAGCAATCGTCGAACATGGCCCGCCATCGATGCCGCATCGACGAGCACACGCAAAGAAGAATACCTGTTGTCCGAATTCGAACTGACTCGTTCCCACATCCTGCGCCGAATTCTGGGTCAAATGGGTGTGATCGAGGGGATGGAGTTCCTCCTCGAGCGCATGGGCGGCAGCAATTCGAACGAGGAATTCCTTAAGGCGATGAATGATTAACTGATAATCGCTGCACTTGGGTCGGTTTCAGCTGGCCTAACCCCTGTCTGGTGATGATTCGCCGTTGCCAGAATCATGCAAATTCGTACTTTTACCGGCTCCCGCGTTAGCCAACGGAGCATACAGGAACATGAGAAAAGACATCCACCCCGATTACCGTCCCGTCGTTTTCCTCGACGTGAGTTCCGATTTCAAGGTGCTCACCAAATCGACGATGAAGGCAGAAGACACCATCAAGTGGGAAGACGGCAACGAGTATCCCGTCGTCCGCTTCGACCTCAGTTCAGCGTCCCATGCGTTCTACACCGGCAAAGATCAGCAGATCAATGACCGTGGTGGACGCATTCAGCAGTTCCGCGATCGCTATGAGAAGCAGGCTGAGGAAGCTTCTGATGCGTCGGCAGAGTCTGACTCCTCCTCCGAGGAAGTCGCGGAGCAGACAGCAGACAGCTAGTCCAGCAACGCGTCAAATATTCAGGGTGATGGTCCCCACTGGGGTGCCGTCACCCTTTTTATATGTCTTCCACGCATGCTGTGCTACAAGGATGAGGTAGGATGGGCGAGTCGCGTCAGAGCGAAGATCTGCCAGTCGGCGGTCAGGCCGTGATCGAGGGCGTCATGATGCGCGCTGAAGATCGCATCGTCACCGCCGTTCGAACGCCGGAACAGGAGATCGTCGTTCGCGAACAGCAGCATATTCCCTGGGCGCGACGCTTTCGTATCCTGAAGGTGCCCATTCTTCGTGGCGCTGTGGCATTTATCGAAATGATGATCATCGGTCTGCAGACGCTAAACTTTTCGGCCGATGTTGCCATGCAGTCGGAGAGACGATCAGTACCTGACGCCGAGGAAGGTGGTTGGAAGGATCGACTCGCTCTCGGTGTGACCCTGGTGAGTTCGCTGGCGATTGGCATCGGGGTCTTCTTCTTTCTGCCTCTCGCTGCAGCGCAGGCGGCGGGGACCGATCGTGATGCCGTCAGTTTCAATCTTCTGGCGGGGCTCGTGCGCACGACGCTACTGTTGCTGTATCTGTGGGGAATCAGTCGCTGGCAGGAGATTCGCCGCGTCTTCCAATACCACGGCGCAGAGCACAAGAGCATCTTCACCCTCGAAGCCGGAGCAGATCTTACGGTGGATGAGGCGCGGGGCTTTGGTCGACTGCATCCTCGTTGTGGTACCAGTTTTCTGCTCATCGTCGTTCTGTTATCCATCTTCGTCTTCGCCGTCGTCGATTCGGCTTTCATCGATGTCTTTGGACATGCACAGAGTCTGCTCGAACGATTTGCTACACATCTCACTGTCCTGCCACTGATCTCCGGCCTGTCCTTCGAGTTGCTCAAGTTGTCGGGTCGGAAGCGAAATCATCCATTGACGAAATTGTTGATACGCCCGGGTCTGTGGTTGCAGCGTATTACGACGAAGGAACCCAGCGACGCCCAACTCGAAGTTGCCCTTGTCGCACTGCATCGCGCCTTAGGTCAGAGTTCACCACTGGCTCACTGCGACTGGGAGGAGTGGCGTCTTCGCCCGGCTCCGGAGGGATCATGAACAAAACACTAGATCGTCTCGCGGCGATCGAGACTCGTTATGCACAGATCACTCAACGGCTATCCGATCCAGAGGTCGCGCGTCAACCGACTGAGTATCAGCGTCTGGCCCGGGAAGAGGGTGAGCTGAAGGAGGTCGTTGCGATTGCTGGCACGTATCGGCAGGGGCATCAGAGTCGTGATGAGGCGAAACAGATCATCGCCGATGGTGAGGACGCAGAGCTCGTTGAATTGGCGCAGGCCGAGTTGGCTGAGCTGGAGCAACAGCTGCAAGAGCTGGAAGAGACGGCTCGCAGACTCCTGATTCCCAAAGATCCGAATGATGGCCGCAATGCCATTGTCGAGATCCGTTCCGGTGCCGGCGGCGACGAGGCAGGACTGTTTGCTGCGGATCTGCACCGCCTCTACTCCCGACATGCCGAGCGCCATGGCTGGAATCTTGAACAGCTGTCATCGAGTCTGAATCCGTCAGGTGGATTCAAGGAAGTCATCTTCATGATTTCCGGCGCCGGTGCTTTCGGTCGACTCAAATTCGAAAGCGGCGTGCACAGAGTGCAGCGCGTGCCAAAGACCGAGACCAGTGGCCGTATTCACACGTCCGCTGCCTCGGTGGCGGTATTGGCTGAGGCAGAGGCTATCGATATCGAGATCGATGCCGAAGATCTGGAGATCGATGTCTATCGGTCTAGTGGCCCCGGAGGCCAGAGTGTCAACACGACGGATTCTGCTGTCCGCATTACTCACAAACCTTCGGGCCTCGTCGTCAGCTGTCAGGATGAGAAGTCGCAACTCAAGAACAAGAACAAGGCGCTGAAGGTGCTGCGTGCTCGGCTTCTCGATCTGCACAAGGCCGAGCAGGAGGCGAAGCTGTCGCAGGAACGTCGCGAGCAAATCGGCAGTGGCGATCGCAGTGCCAAGATCCGCACCTACAATTTTCCGCAAGGACGGGTTACGGACCATCGAGTCAGTGTCACCCTCTACCAGCTGGAGGAAGTGCTCGATGGGGCCATCGACGAGTTCGTCGATGAATTGCTCACCGCCGACCAGGAGAGATTGTTGGCGGCCGCCGACTAAGCGCGTGAGCGAGCGAACAGACTCCAACCATAGGGGTGACCCCTCAACGAGGCTTGTTTCGTGAGCACCGACAGTTGGAAGACTCTCGATCTGATCACCGAGGCGAGCCAGTTCCTGGCGACGCGTGAGATCGAAAATCCTCGCCTTGAGACGGAACTGCTGCTGGCAGCAGCTCTCGATCTGCGAAGAATCGATCTTTATCTCCAATTCGAACGCATCCTGAACGAGACTGAAGTCGAGCTCTTTCGCGGCTACGTGCGCGAGCGTCTGCGTGGTCGCCCAGTACAGTATATCACCGGCGAGGCCGGTTTCCGACTCCTGGATCTCGAAGTGACGCCCGCTGTATTGATTCCTCGTCCGGAAACGGAGCTGCTCGTCGAACATGCTCTGGCCCTCGTCCAGGATGACAAGGCAACGAGGGTTCTGGATCTCTGCTGTGGTTCGGGGGCCGTCGCGATTGCCATGGCAACTGAAGCGCCCTCGGTGCAGGTCACGGCAAGCGATCTGTCACCTGCAGCGCTCGCGGTGGCGCAGCGCAACCGTGATCGCCATGGCGTGTGTAGCCGATTGCATCTTGTCTGCGGCGACCTGCTGACGCCATTCGCAGGACATACATGTTTCGATCTGATCCTCAGCAACCCGCCTTATATCAACAGCGCCGAGATCGAGACGTTGCAGGCCGAGGTGCGTGATCACGAGCCTTGGCTGGCTCTCGACGGTGGCGCAGACGGTCTCGATGTGCTGCGCCGGATCATCGACACTGCCCCCGGCCACCTGGCGGCGGGCGGGCACCTGTTGGTGGAAGTGGGATACACGCAGGCCGACAAGGTGGCCGCTCTCATGTCGGCGGCGGATCTTGCCTCAGGGGTGCACGACGATCTCGCCGACATTCCCCGAATTGTGCTAGGCCGCAAGGCCAACTAGCGCGTCGTCGCCGCCCGGCCGACGCTATTACGACACGCCGTTGGCGCCTAAAGGTCACTCTCAGGCTCTTATTCGCTGCGCCGATCAGCTCTTATCTGGTTGATTTTACGGCCTTTACGACTACCTCTACGATCCACTCCCGCGCGGCACGTCTCTTGTTAGAGCATGCGCACAATCGATGTCCCGCATTGTGCGCATGCTCATGCAAAAAAAGCTCTTGACGAAGTGCACAAACGATCACTATTCTTTTGTGCACTGCCGAACGATGCTTCAGCAGGGGCCCGCCCCACTCAAGGAGAGATGATGGTATCCGCCAAGTCACAACCCAGCATTGGTCGCAAGGCAAATGGCAGCAAACCCACCGACCGCCCCAAAGCCCTGGACCAGGCCCTTGCTCAGGTCGAAAAACAATTTGGCAAAGGGGCCATCATGCGCCTCGGCGAAGATCACAAGGCCGATGTCGGCTTCATCCCTACTGGCTGCCTCTCCATCGACGCCGCATTGGGCATCGGTGGCATCCCCCGGGGCCGCGTCGTCGAGATGTTCGGTCCTGAGTCGGCGGGCAAGACCATGTGCGCACTGACCACGATTGGACAGGCGCAAAAGCTGGGTGGAACAGCGGCCTTCGTCGATGCTGAACACGCGCTGGATGTGACCTTCGCCCGACGCCTGGGTGTTGACGTCGAGAATCTCCTCGTGTCGCAGCCCGACTGCGGTGAAGAGGCACTGGAGATCACGGACACACTCGTACGCAGTGGTGCCCTCGACATCATCGTCGTCGACTCTGTGGCAGCCCTCGTACCGCGAGCCGAGCTCGAGGGCGACATGGGCGATGCGCAGATGGGCTTGCAAGCCCGACTGATGTCTCAGGCACTCCGTAAGCTGACAGGATCTATCCAAAAATCGAACACCACCGTCATCTTCATCAACCAGTTGCGCATGAAGATCGGTGTCATGTTCGGCAGCCCTGAAACCACGACAGGTGGGCGGGCCCTGTGTTTCTATGCCTCTGTGCGTCTCGACATTCGCGGCATCGGCAACATCAAGGATGGCGATCAGGTGATCGGCCGCCGCACCCGCATCAAGGTCGTGAAGAACAAGGTCGCCCCGCCCTTTAGAGAGGCAGAATTCGACGTCATGTTCCGCGGTGACGACGTAGGTATTTCGCGGGAGGGTGATCTGCTCGATCTAGGTGTGAACCACAGCATTATCGAGAAGAGTGGCACGTGGTTCTCCTATGGTGGCGAGCGACTCGGCCAGGGTAGAGAGAATGCGCGCGTCTATCTGCGTGACAATCCTGAAGTCGCCAACCAGATTGAAAATGAAGTCCGCTCGGCCCTCGGCATTGAGTTGCCCGGACAAGAGCAGGCCAAGGAGACGCCCGAACCTGAAATGGTCGCCGCCGGCTGACCCGCTGAGATCTACAAAGAGCGGCCCGTGCCAGTATCCCTGATGCCGCCAGCCCTGCCGCGGGTCGCTCTGTCCAACCCCAAACTCCCACTCCCGAGCGGGTCGTTGCGTCCTGTCCCAACCCCCTTCCAATGGGCTGCTCGTTCCTCTCTCCTTCCCACTGATTGTCGGCTCGCGCATGGCCGATGTTTCTCCCTGACTCCCTCCAAGAAGGGCCGCCCCCTCAGGCGGCTCTTCTTCGTTCTGGACGGCGACGCTCCATTCGGGTTGTTGGGGCTTGAGTTGTTGTCGCCTCGACCCGGGCTCAGACTATTTTGAAACGTGGCCCTTGAACCCCGTCGATTCGGACGACGATGATTGCCAAACGAGTCCTCCATGGCCGATGTCGATGCAGTGACCCATGCCTTTGAGGGTATGGACGTGGTCGTGCATCTGGCGGCTGATCCACGTCCTGACGCGTCTTGGGATCAGCTGTTGGAGAGCAACATCGTCGGCGCTCGAAATGCTTTCGAAGCAGCTGTCCGCACCGGTGTGAAACGAGTGATCTATGCCTGCGCATGGGTTGGGTGACTACGCAGGATCACCCGCATCATCCTGGGGCCGGTGCCGTTTGGTCGAGCCAGAGAGATGTTGTGCAGTTGATTGAAAAGACCATCCATGCGCCTGAGGATCTTCATTTCGACATGTTCTACGGCGTATCGAACAACAAGTGACGCTGGGTTGACATCGATCACGCCAGAGAGATCCTGGGCTACAGCCCTCAGCGCAGCGCCGAAGTAGCTCTCGAACAAAGCTGAAGCAGCTCGTATGACTGACGAGCGGCAAAAATAAAATGCTTCAGGCGAGAATGCTCGTCAGTGCCTCCGCGAGTCGATCCACCTGTGATTCGTCATTGTATATGTGCGTAGAAAAGCGGAGGCAGTTGTAGTTCTCCCCGAGTTGCTCGGCAACCTCTGTGTAGACGTAGGTTCCCTGCGCGACTTTCGCGGCGATCTGGTGTTCGTCCCAGAGCTTCTTGTGGACTTCGCTGTTCTTCATGCCGTCCACTGCGAATGTGACCATGCCACTGCGCAATTCGGACTGCTCGGGTGTTAGTAGGCGTAAGCGCGGGATTTTCTGCAAATGTCCACGCACGCGCATCGACAATTGTCGACAACGTGCCTCGATACGACTTTTGCCGATGGCATTGTGAAAGGCGATGGCCGTACCATGTCCGAGGATGCTGGCCACATCGCGTGTGCCGCATGAGCCCGAGTAAGCGCTGTATCCTTTCAGCAACGAAAGCGGATGGATGCGGTCTTGCACCTGCTTGCGGATATACAGCAAGCCAGTGCCTTTGGGGGCCAGCAACCACTTGTGGCTTGAGGACGCGAAGGCGTCCACCCCGAGGCTGCGGACGTCGACATCGAGCATCCCCGGTGTCTGCGCACCGTCACAAACCAGCAAGATGTCACGTGGTCGCGTGAGCGCCGCGATATCGGCCATCGGCATCTGTAAACCGGTGATGGTATCGACGTGCATGAAACTGGCAACACGAGTTCGAGGCGTCAGGTGCTGTTCGATCACCCGCAGTAGCTGCGCCTTGTCCTGCACCGGGTTGGGCATCTTGAGGTAGTTGATCTTGATCCCTCTGTACTGGCGCAAATACTGCCAGCATGCCATGCCACCGCCATGTTCGTGGTTTGTGGTCAGAATCTCATCGCCGGGTTCAAGATCAAGGCCCGTGGCGACGTTGTTCATGCCCTCCGTGCAATTGCGTATTAAACTGACTTCGTCGAGATCGGCGCCAATGAAATCGGCCGCATGCTGGCGAACTTCCTCCATGCCAGCGCCGAGTCCACCCCATGTGTTGTGATAGGGATCGGCTTCGAGCTTGGCCAGTGCCTGCACGATGCTATCGGTGACAACACGAGGAGAGGCACCGATGCTGCCATTGTTCATGTGGGCGATGCCGTCAGTCATCTGAAATTCAGAGCGTACTCGGCGCCAGAGATCTTCGTCGTCAGACGCCAACTGCGACAGGTCGATGGCGAGACGGTTGACATGCTCCTCAACGGGCACAATTTCTCTTGAGCCCTTGGCCGATGCGGCCCTCGGAATCGCCTCCAGGGCAACTCCTGTGGCAACCAGTCCCTTAAAAAAAGTGCGTCGCTTCATTAATCTATCCCTCTATAAGTCGCAATTTTCCAAACGCGGGAACCGCCACATCCATGTTAAGTGGATGATAGCCAGCCAGGTGTTCAGCGGCAACCGGATCCCACTGGTTGTCGCGGCTGTCACAACGCCGTTTGTTGTCCATCACCGTAGCGATCAAACGCCGACCCTAGGAGATATCACTCATGCGTAATTCACTACTCACAATCTGCGTAGGCCTTTTCGCCGTCACCGCCCTGAGCGCTCAGGAAGCGGTGGCCATCAAAACCTTGCCCTTCAGCGCCACCCGCAAGGCGGGCAATACGCTCTACGTGAGTGGCCAGGTGGCACGCACGCCAGATGGTGCAGACGTAAAGGAATCTGTCGATGCTGAAACCCGGCAGGTCATGGAGAATCTGGGCAAGCACCTGGAAGCCAATGGCTACACTTTCGACGATGTCGTCAGCGCCACGGTGTATCTACACACCATCGAAGACTACCACGAAATGAACAAAGCGTATGCGTCGTTCTACAAAAACGGCATCTTCCCGTCGCGAGCTTGCGTCGGGGGAGCCCAGATCGTCTTCGATTTTCGTGTGGAAATCAGTGTGATCGCCTACAAGGATGACATGGACTAATGCTCTAGAGAGGTGAGCCTCAGACCAGGCTCACCGGCTGGGCAGCGGACCAAGTCATCCAAACAAAATTGGGTCCCCAAGCGCAAAGCCTGGGGACCCATTTTCATATGATGGTGGGCGATACTGGAATTGAACCAGTGACCTCCTGCATGTCAAGCAGGCACTGCTACCAGCAAAAACAACAAGTTACAGAGGTGTACCCCAGATGTAACCCCACTTGTGAGACCTTGACGAGTAATCCCTGCGCTCTGCCTCGAAGTTCAACAACGCACCGTCACGATCGTCAGGCGAAAGCCGTGGGCACCGCCGATGGACGCTGTGGCTCACTGACCTTGCTCTCGTCGGTCGCAGTTGTCGCACGGTTGGTGCACTCCGTAGTAGTGTGTAATCTTCCCGGCCAACTATCGCACCCGCCAAGAGCCCGATGAATGAACGGACGTTTCGTTGCCACGGCCCTCTCTCTGATCTTCTGCTGTGCCGCAGTCCCCGCCATGGCTGACAGTCTGTCCCATCTGCTGCTTCCCATCCTCAACCTTTCGGCCGTAAAGGCCCGCGATCAAGCCCTTCCGAATCTCTGGCATGCCCCCCGACCCGGCGGTCTGGCGGTGCGCTGGCGCCACGAAGACCTGCTGCGTAGCTACATCGATGGCGTCAAGGTCGCCGATCTGGGTACGAGCCAGCAACGCGTAACGGTCCGAATCCCGCTGCCGGGCTTGACGGGGCAATGGCTGCAGGTGGGCACCGCCAGGTCCTCGGAGGACCAGGTGTTCAGCAGTGGCGATCTCGATTGGGCGGGTGGCTTGGCGACGACCAGTTCGTGGCAGCAGCTGTCCTGGGATCTGGCTGGAGGCCGGCACCGTGCCACCGCCACGATCGCGTGGGGGCGCCAACGGGGTCGAGATGAGACGAACCTGCATCGATTCCACCGTTCCGCTGCCGACAGTCGTATGAACCGCTATTTCTGGGACTTGCAGGAGCCGACCATCGGGGACCAGGTCAGTTATGCCTGGAACAGCCGCACGCTGGACCTTGGCGCGGGGTGGGTGACGCGGCGATCAGCTCAGTATCGGGCAGGAGTTCAGGTGCGGTGGCGGCGGGTCGAGCCCAACGCGGCGTTGGATTACGTTAACCGCGGATCCAACCATCGACTACAGGGTGCCCGCGAGGCCGATCTCGCACAGCGACTTACCGGCGGGCGGGTGGCGGTCAGTGTGGACCGGCTGGTGTCACCGGCGATATCGTTGCGAGCAGAAGTGGGGTACGCGACCAGACGGTTCGAATCCAGGGTGACACAGCGGGACGTGCCGCTGTCCGACACGGGTGTGTTGCTCGATATCGTCGAACTTGGCCAGGCCGATGCTGAGCAGCACGGGGCAGACGTGACCCTGCGGGCGACCTGGACGCGTGATGAGGGTTTGCTCGCCGAGGGCTACGTCGGGCTGGGTCGCTCAAGGATCGAGGCGAGCGGTGTCGGCAGTACGCCGGTCCTCGGTTTCAGTCTGCGAACCATACCCATCGCCCACCGGGGCACCGCCTCACTGACCGGTCGGCTCGCGTCGAAGGTCGCTGGGTTTGATGTGCAACGAGCCGGGCGTCGGTCCGGGATCCACCTGGCAGGACAGGTCGTGCGGTCCGAGTATCGGGGGCCTATGCAGGCGGATGCGCAGATGGGGTTTGGGTTGTTCGTGGCGCCCATCGACCGGGTCTCGGCGTATCGACTCGACCTATACCGGGTGTCGGCGGCGCCGTGGCTGCGCCTCCGGGAGGTCCTCGAAGTGGAATACGAGATTACTCAGTACACGGGCAGCTTCGGCGACTTGGGCGAAGCCGTCCCCGACGACGACGAGGGTGCCCGGTCTCGTGGTGGCCGCATTCACGCAATCACTGTACGTTATATCCTGTGAGCGACTTGGGCGAGGGGCGGCGCCTGGACACTGGAGGCAGAAGATGATGCACACCCACCGCATACCGGCACGCATGGCTACGTCGATGATCCGAATCGCTCTGGTCCTGCTCGCGAGTCTCGTTTATACCCCACTGTCGGCTCAGGATGACGTCGACCTCGTCCTGCAGGCCGAGAATACGGCAGCCTACGAGAGCTATCTGGTGGCCAAGGAAGAGGAACTGTGGGATCAATACGAGGCGGCCGAGGAGTTGGATGTAGCGCGGATGTCGCTGGTCGTGGTGAAACTCGCCCGTATCCAGATCAAAGCCGATGGTATGGTGGAACGCATCGCCGATGCGGCGGCGGATATCGACACTCAGCTCGCCGACCTGCTTGAGCTGATTGGCGACGAGGTCTCCGAAGACGATTCCGATGATCTGGTAAAACTGCTGGAGTCGATCAGCGACACCTTCCTGGACGATCCTGGCTTCGAGGCGGACGTCGAGGTGATCACGGACGCAATCGAAGTCGACAACGAGGAGATCGAGTCGGCCATCGAGGACTTCGGCGACGTCTTCGAGGAGGAGCTAGGCGATGTCTCGGACCTGCTCGACGAGTTGCTCGACAGCGATGGGGATTTCAGCGTCACCTTCCGGGTCGAGGGTCGGCGTCTGCGCGAGGCCGAAGTCACCACCATCACGCGCGCCGATCTCGACGATCTGGAAGCCGCCATCGAGGACGGCGAGTATGCGGGCCGGGAACTGGCGGACATGTTCGCCGGCCTGGTGTCGGCGGCGCAGGACTGGGATGATGCTGTCGAGTTGCTGGAATACGCCGAGTCGACCGAGGACAACCAATTCGCCATTGACGCCATGCGCTCAGCTGTCTCTCATCTCGATGCGGCCCTGTTGTCACTGCAGGGCGTGTTTGACTCCGGTCCGTTGGATGTCGGCTTAGACACCGGGGAGCCGCGCAACCTGCTCGCCGCCGTTGAGGATATCCTGGCTGGCAAGACCTTCGCGATCGGTGACAAGGCAGTGCGCCCCGTGGCTCTGATCGAGAGCCGCGCCGAAGCCGATTACCTGACGGGCAGATTCCTTGAGGGGGCCGTGATCCTTGCGGCGCTGGCCGAGGACGCGCTGGCGGATGCCGACGACTACGATCTGTTGCAGGGGGTAGGAGACGACTTCGACGTCTACTTCGCCCGGCGTGCAGAGAAGGCGCGGACCAGAGGCTGGACCTGGGTGTTGCTGGCTGCCAGCGCCGTCGGCCTGGCCGATCCCCCGGATGAGGTGTTTCTCGAGTTCTGGGGATCGGATACCCCGGTGGACGAGACCTTCCGCGGTTACTTCCCCGAGGGGCTGTCGCAGAGCATGCTCGAGGTCCTCGGGGTCGATCTGGTGGTCAATGCAAATGCGACGCGATCCCAGATGGACGACCACATGACCAGCATGCGTTCGCAGTACTCAGCTGCCGCCGCAGCCGGCGAGGCGGCGATCGCGGATCCCTTTGCCTTTGCCATCATCGACACCGTTGGCGCCCTCGAGGCCCACGTGGGTCTGGCCGTTGTGCGCTCGTATTTCCTTGTTGCCGACAACCACCAGAACGTGTTCGACGTGGTGGAGATGGCGGCGGAAGGCGACATCGTCGGCATCGTCGATCGATTCGACACTGAAGACTTCGATTACAGCGCCTCTGCGGACAGCACGGAGGAGGATTTCGATCTGGCCAGCGGAGACGAAGATCTCGTCTTCCTCGTCCTCGACAAGCTCGACGACGACGGCAATCTGTTCGGCATCGAGATGGATGATGACGTGGTGCCCCTACCACTGACGGGCGATGTCCTCGACGCGGCTGTGGGCATCCTGACGTCGGTGGCGCGAACGGCCTCGGCGCTGGCGGAGGTGGGGGAGGAGGCGGTGAATCGGGCGGAGGAGTCCTTTGAGCTGGATCTGGATCCGAACGAACTCGACTTCACCGAAGCCGAGGAACCCCTCGACTTCGCGCTGGCCCTGAAGCGCTCCAACGAAAATTTTCTCCGTCTCAACGAGCAAGGCGGGGACAACATGACCGACCTGGGTGATCTGATCGAAGACGCCCTGATAGAGTTCGCCGACGCCGTCACCGATCTGAGTGAGTTCACCGCTGATCTGGAGCAAGAGGCGGACGTCGACCTGGGCGGGATAGCTGATGCAACCGCCGATCTGGATGACTTCTACCAGGAGATGCAGGCGGACTTCGAGGATTTCGCTGCCACCACCGAGATCGATGGCGAAGAAGTAGACCTGTCAGCGTGGTTCGACAACCCGCCCGAGCTGCTCCTGCAGAACTTCATCTGGTATCTCGATGACGACGACGATACGGACAACACCCTGGCCGGTCTGCTGCCGGGGAACAAGCTGATGTCCGTGGTCCTGGAGCAACGATCGGAGCTGGTGCCCGAATCCTTCACCCTCTCGCAGAACTACCCCAACCCCTTCAACCCCGAAACCACGGTTCGCTTCGACCTGCCTCAACCGCAGGAGATCGAACTGGCGATCTACAACCTGGCAGCGCAGCGGATGGCGATGCTGGTGCAGGGCTATCGAGAGGCGGGGTCGTACTCCGTGCGCTGGGATGGTGTGACCGATGCCGGGCTGGAACTGGCGTCAGGTGTGTACTTCTACCGGCTCACGGCAGGGGAGCGAGTGGAGACGCGGAAGCTGCTTCTGTTGAGGTGAACTGGGAAACTGAACGCCGAGAAAAAAGGGTCCCCAAGCGCAAAGCCTGGGGACCCTTTTTCCTATGATGGTGGGCGATACTGGAATTGAACCAGTGACCTCCTGCATGTCAAGCCGCTTGGGGCATTTCATGT
>Ga0115002_10005793_pt1 | contig 14426 bp, 10 predicted proteins | sample ArcticOcean_MG_C_8_FD_89576 | JGI IMG/M metagenome (GOLD analysis project Ga0115002, IMG submission 89576) | Marine microbial communities from western Arctic Ocean - ArcticOcean_MG_CB11_86 | ecosystem: Environmental > Aquatic > Marine > Oceanic | place: Arctic Ocean: Canada Basin | collected... | reverse complement strand
TAAATTGGTATCCTGAGAGGCAATTCGTTCCGGTGCGTATTCGGTTTGATGAATCGGACCGATTGATTCATCGAGTTTTCGTCCCAGCGGGCTCCAGCCCGAGCCGGAAATTTTTATCGGCATTTTCCAATCATTTGAATCGACCTGAAACTGGTTGTTTGAATTTCCAGGCAGAGTTTTTGGCACCGAAAGTGGCTTGTGGCCGAACGTGCCTTGCCGAGCAGACGAAGATTGCCCCCAAGCCTGTGATGTTACACAAAGGCTAGCTAGGCAGACGAAAATTGCGATACGAGTTGCGAACACGTTCGGTAATAGCTCGATTTATGGGGAGAGGATTGGGGTGAAATAGGCAGGATTTCTGCGGGAATTGCAGAGAGGGGATTGCTTCTTGAGCCACGGAATAGCAAAGCGTCGAAATTTGGTCAAGACAGATCGCCAGACGCCGAAATTGCGTCGCGTGCCTGCCAAAGGGAATCGAGAACCGCGTCGATGTATTCCGCATCGGAAAAAGGCGTCAAAATGTACGATTTCAACGCCACAATTGGCTCACCATAGTCGGTTTCTCGGTAGCACTCAGTCAGCGAAATCACCACGCCTCGGCCTGCCAGTGCCTCTGATTGCACTCTTTCGAAAATCTGCCGATTGTAATTGTTGTGTTTTAGTAACTGGTCGCGAAACGCGGCGTCAGTCCGTTCTTGATCTGGTTGGGTGAAGGTATCGACGCCATCGGGGTAAACGCGGAACAATGTCACCGGCCCAAAATTCCCCCGATTCAAAACCGTCGTGCTGGTATGACCATTTAAGCGTTCGCGCAGCGTATCGGCCATCGTCACTAAATGTCCCAACAACGACCGTAGGCCCGATTTGCCGAACAACAATAAATTCGCCAGCGCGGCCATTGGGCCAGAGCCGGACCGTGATGTTTCTAGCGTGTATTTGCCCGGGTGGTATTCGCCCGATTGGAACAAGTAAGGCGTCGTGCCCGGGTCGCGGCTGATGAGTTGGAAATCGGATTCGTCGGCGGTCAAAAACAGACTAGAGACATAAGGCGTGAAACCGGTTTTATGGAAGTCGATTCCCAACGAATCGGACTTGTCCAAGTGCCGAACTCGCCGTGCCGTTCCTGCTAACGCGCGCACCGTTCGGCTGCTAAAGCCCAGCGCGTTGGTTTCAAAATCGTAATCGTTGAACACGCTCCACGCCCAACCAATGACAGCATCGGCGTGAATGTGCGGTTTGTAATTCAACTGGAATTCATCAACCAATCGGTCGCGAAATTCGGCGATCGATTCTAAATCGTCCAAGCCAAAGGCGTCCGTCGTGCCCATTGTAGCGATGATGGCGGCAATCTTCGTTCCGTCAGAAAGTAGTTCTCGCAGTTTGGCTTCTAATAAATCGACGCGAATTTCATTTTCGATTGTGGTTGGCACAGAGATGACGGACTCTTCACCCAAGCCCAACCAATTGGCGACACTGCTGCAGGCGTAGTGGGCACAGTCGGAACAGACAATGACGGCCCGTTCGCGCAGTCCCGATTTCGATGTGCCGGGGCAGGCTTTTTCCAGTCCGATTTTCACGCCGTAAAGTGTGGTACCCGTCCCGCCGAACGTAAACAGCCCGCCCGCTGATTCGGCATTGTAACCGACCAAGCTGGCGGTCATCGCGGTCACTTCGACCTCGGCGACCGCTACCTGCCGCGAGCCTTCTTCCGAACAGATGTTCGGATTGTAAATCGACTGCAACGTCCCGCCGATGATGCTGGGAATTGTGGGAGGCGGGACAACATTAATTTGTGATTTGGGGTGCCCCCAGATGAACATGCCCGAAAGGTGCTCGACCAGATTTTCGGAGACTGCTTCTATCGTCTGCGTTCCTTCAGCCATGCGGCAGGCCCGGGCGGCTTGGTAATCGAGTTCAACGGGGGAACCCAACAGGGGCGTTTCCGACTTCAGTGAATCAACCTGGTCTAAGGCCCGCAGAAACGAGAACACAAAATAGGCATCGTGCAGCCTGTCTGAAACCGGCTGTGGAAATGCCTGTCGGAGCTGTTTGACGAGTTCGTAATATTGAGCTGACATCGCTGGTTTCTGATGAGTAATTTGTGCTGAATGGGTGCCTATTGACTCAAATAGTACCCATTTGGCGTACATTTTGAAATCAGCTGGGGTTCCAATCGATCTCCCGAGTTGACCCTGCCAGCGGGTCTTGATACAACAGTGTTCTTAATTTGAACAATACCGGCTCGTGTCCAGTTACACGAGCCTGGATGAAGCTCTAATAAACCGAGAATTGTAGAAGGAAACGAGACCGAAATGGGACGCATTGAACGCACACGAGAAATCGCCCGACGCAGAACCCGACAAGCCAAACTGAAGAAGCTTCGTAAGGCGTACGCTGAGGCCAAAACCAAAGATGAAAAAGCAGCCATCCAAGAAATCGTAAAACAAACGAGCCCATTCGCCACGCTGGAAGACTAAGCTGGCGCACAGCTAATGAAATATTCTAAACCGACGGCATGCCGTCGGTTTTTTATGCGCGCAAATGCCCATGAACCGAATCCACCAAGGTCTCCTGATTGCCTCATTCCTGCCACTCTGCTGGTTGGGAATGCAGGCCGTGCATGAATTGGGACATGTGCTGGCTGCCTGGGCTACCGGCGGGACGGTAACAAAATTAATCCTGCATCCGCTGGCGATTTCTCGGACCGATGTGAATCCGAATCTGAAACCGGCCATTGTCGTCTGGGCTGGCCCACTTGTCGGAATCGCTCTGCCGCTACTTGCTTGGGCCATCTGCTCAACTCGAAAAGTTTCAGGTGCCTACCTGCTGCGTTTTTTTGCCGGGTTTTGTTTGATCGCCAATGGTGCCTACCTTGGAATCGGATCGGTTTTCGCCATCGGCGATGCGGGCGACATACTACAGCTAGGCACTCCTGCTTGGCTGCTTTGGTTGTTCGGAGCAATTGCCGCCCCGGCTGGTTTTCTATTATAGAACCACCTCGGGCCAAACTTCGGGTTGGGAAACGCGAACGGCCACATCGACCGCCGAGCAGCATACGTGTCGTTAGGGCTGCTAGTTTTCACATTAATTATCGAGATTACAATGAGTGCTCGTTTCTGATTTACTTTTGATATGGACGGCATATTTGGCCATGCATTCGGGCCTTAGCTCAATATTCCGCCAAAAAATTCCGATCTCTTCTCATATCAGAGGCATCCGATGCTACAATAGCACCCGTGTGAAATTAACACTGCGCGGATTTCGAAAGACTGTAAATCATGACGGTTTCAAGACGAACTTTTTTGGTTGCCTCGGGGGCAGGGTTTGCCGGGTTCCGGTTTGGGAAACCCGGGACATCAACGGCCGGCGCCGAGACTTCGGCACCTCTCAAACCAGCCAAGTCGACCATTTTGTTCTTCCTGTGCGGCGGGGCTTCGCACATCGATATGTGGGACTTAAAACCCAAAGCACCCGTCGAGTACCGCGGGCCTTTTAACCCAATCGAAACATCGGCACCCGGCGTCCGCATTTCAGAACACATGCCGCTACTGGCCCAGCAGGCGCATCACTTTGCCGTGGTGAATTCAGTCGGGGCGACCGTCAACACGAACGACCATCACGGCGGATACTATTACAACCTAACCGGCCACGCGCCCGACCCTACTTTTTTAACGATGGGCAACAACCGCACGCCGTTCCCCGACGATTGGCCGTACATGGGAACCGTCGTCGCCGCCAAACGCAAACTGCATTCGCACTTACCCAACGCCATCACGCTGCCGCACAAACCAAGCCGAGCCCCTTACACGCGTCCCGGCCAATTCGCGGCCCGGTTAGGCATCGAACACGATCCACTATACGTGCTAGGCAGCCGAGAAAAACCGCTCGAATTTCGAGTACCGTCACTCGAGCTGCAAGCCGGCATTAACACGCGGCGTCTCGCCGACCGGCAGGGGTTATTAAAAACAATCAACGCGGCACGATCTGACTTCGACCGGTTTGGCGCGGTCAAAACATGGTCGAAGCAAGAACGGCGGGCGTTCAATTTGTTGCTGTCCTCGAAGGCCACCGATGCCTTTGATGTCTCACGCGAATCGCCCGAACTACGCGAACGGTACGGAAAGTCGGTCAACGCGATGAGCCTGCTCACCGCCCGGCGACTAGTTGAAGCTGAGGTGCCCTTCGTCACTGTCTTCTGGCTCGAAAATCAAAAGATTAAAGGAAAATGCAAAAGCGCAGGCGGCTGGGACACTCACGGTAACAACTTCAACTGCCTGAAAGATTTTCTGTTACCCGAGTTCGACCGAGCCTTCTCGGCACTCATTGCCGACTTGTCCGATCGCGGCATGCTCGATGAAACGCTGTTGTTAGTTACCAGCGAAATGGGCCGCTCCCCAAAAGTCGGCGACCCGCGCAGTGGCGGAGCAGCCGGTGCTGGCCGCGACCATTGGACCCACTGTTTAAGTAACGTGTTAGCAGGCGGCGGAATTCACGGCGGCCAAACCTACGGCTCAACCGACCGCTACGCCGGTTACCCCGCCGACAACCCGGTGACCCCGGCGGACATTACCAAAACAGTGTACCACGCCATGGGCATCCACGACCTAGAAGCCCGCGACAAAGAAAACCGCCCGTACAATTTGCTGGAAGAAGGTTCCGCAATCCAAACGTTGTTCACAGGGTAAGCAGGCGGAGTACCGGGGTAGGCAATCTCACGTCACCCATTAGAATCCTAGACCCCTAAAGAGAGAAACGCTGTGTCAGAAATCGCATTAATTCTTGTCGATTTACAAAACGATTACTTTCAAGGCGGAAAATTTGAGCTTGAAGGGACTGAAGCTGCAACGACTAACGCGGCAATGTTACTCAATAGTTTTCGTGCAAAAGGGCTGCCTGTCATACATATTCGTCACGAATTCCCAACCGACGACGCATCATTCTTTGCACCAAATTCGGAGGGTGCAAAAACACATGCATCGGTTCAGGCCATAGAAAACGAGCCGGTAGTACTGAAGCATCAAATCAATAGTTTTCGGGACACGAATCTCAAAGAGATTTTAGATTCGTTGGGTGTTGAGAGGGTCTTGATTTGTGGTGCGATGAGCCACATGTGCATCGATGCGGTCACACGTGCTGCTACCGATTTCGGTTATCAATGTGCCATCGCCCACGATGCCTGTGCAACACTGGGGTTAGAGTTTAACGGCGTCTCCGTCCCAGCAACCCATGTCCACGCCGCCTTTATGGCGGCTCTTGGATTTGCTTATGCGAATGTTTCATCCACGGATGAACTGTTGGTCGAAATCAGCCGAGAGGCGATTGGACATTAATCGTCGGCCCGCCGTGTAATCACGACGGGCTAAATATTCGCGCCGACCACCACCACTCATTTATCCCGGGGTGAACACACCTCGGGCCGATTAACGTTCAACGTCAATCCCCATCGGTGCTCTCATAGAATCTGCTATATGCAGACCCCCATTTTGTTCATTCTGTACCCCTATGGAATTTTGTTTAACACTCATCCAAAAATCGATTTCATAACGATTGGGGCCCCAACATGCGAACCATTCTCGTTTTACTTTTCATGAGCGTTCACACGGTCTCAGTGAATGCGTTCGACGATGACAATGTTATGGTACGCGAGGTTTCTTTGTCCGTTGACGGGAAACCACTCTCAGAGTGCCTCAAGCAAATCTGCAGTCAGTCGAAGGTTGACTTTGAAATTGAGTACGCGGCACTTCTAGAAACCGACCTGCAGCTCGATGAACCAAAAACAATCTCGTTCAAAAACATCCGTCTGTACAAAGCAATTGACCGGCTGGTTCAATTTCCTGACCACCTAGGAGTGATGCTTGAATTACGGGGCCGCAGAATCGTGCTGACAACGAATACCGCATCGGAAAAACGGTTCTTAGCAATCATCCCGGACTGGTTGAAAAACCACGTCAGCAAAATTGATGAATACGACCAAATCACATCGGTAGATGTTCACGACGAAGATGATGACGATTTTATTCGCCGGCTTGTTCAACAATTGCCCGGTTTGCAAGAGATCCATCTGGGCAATGCGAAAGGCCTCACATTGGCTGGCCTGAACGCGCTTTCCCATTGTCCCTCACTCAGAAAAATTGAAATGTACTCGGCTGGCCGTCCTGCAAACCCTCAGGCACAATGGACGTCGGACGAAGCGCTGCTGATGTTTTCGAAGATCAAGTCACTGCAAAAAATTAGTGCGAACGATTGCGGAATCAGTGATGCCGGGATGAAACACCTCGCAAAAATGAAGCAACTCAAGTCGCTTTCCCTGCGACACAACCAAATTACAGACGAAGGGCTCAAGTCGCTTTCCGGACTAGCAAAACTCACGCACCTCAATCTTGAATATCAGGTTCGCCATGTGACACACGGCAAGAATAAAATTACCGATGCGGGAATCAAACACATTTCCGGACTGCAAAACCTCGAATTTCTAGGTATCCGAGGGCTGGATGTCAAAGCCCAAACACTGGACTTCCCGATGCTGCGCTCGCTGACGCTTGGCTCAGTGATCAATCAGCAGGTGGTTGATGACAGGGCACTCAACAACCTGCAGCGTCACAAACATCTTCGTCAACTCACCATCACTTCTGATGCCGTCACCGATGACGGGGTCGCATTGCTGTCAAACCTGAAAACACTTCGATCAATTCGTTTGTACTGCAGTTCGGTGACAGACGAGGGACTCGCTGCCCTTAACCAGCTCCCGCTGACTTCCCTGAGTTTGCGGGGCGTGCAATTGACCGACGAAGGCCTAAAGCACATTTCGAAGTTCACGAAGCTAACATATTTAACCATCTATGGTGGAATGAGTATCACAACGGTCGAGGGTTTCCAACAGCTCAAATCGCTGCCTTCACTCGAGTCGCTATGGCTCTATAATTATAATGGCCTTGGAAGATACCGGAGCTTTGGCGAACTCACTCAACTTAAATCTTTGATGTTTCATATGGCTGACATGGGGGGACAGTCCCAGGCCGAATTGTATCGACTCGCGGAGTTACTTCCCAATACAAACGTTTCGTTTGACACGGGAGGCGTCGGGCTTCACTTTCCAAAAAAATAAAAGGGAAATCAACATCGGCGGGAAAATCTTGAAGGTTTATTCATTCGAGCTGAACCGCTGAGGTAGTAAGGGAAACTTCACGCCAGATAAAAACCCCTCATCGTAATTTTCATCAGCCGAGAGTCGACGGGGCATTGACCGTCGGCCCGCCGTGAAATCACGATGGGTTGGCGTAGAAGTTTGTTGTGTGCGTGTCTTGGTTAATTCGCACTGACAGGCACAATCATTTCTTCGTCTCGACGGCGGTGCTGACTGTCATTTTTTGGATCCAGGCACGGCCGTTTACTACGTCAAAGCTCAGATTTCCCTCGGGAAAATCATAATCTCTCATAGAGAAGGCATGAGCATCGTTCACCCAACACTCGAGAATCGAGCCGGTCATAAAAGCCTGCACTGTAATTGGCCTGTTCGGATTCAATTTCACCGAACGCGGGTACGCATCAGATGGGCTATTGATCTCAATCTCGTTTGTACGACGATTGATGACTAGCTTATATCCTGATTTCTTGTCACCTTTTTGTTCGCGGAACCCGATGGTTAAGACCGCCTGATGTTTCGTATGTATCTGAGCCTTTAACATATAATCTTTAGGCACGTCAAAACTGCAATGAGAATATTCGTTTAAATGTGCAGAGGCATTAACCAATTGCGTACCCTCGTATTTCCAAGAAGGTGTGACGTCGCCTTTTGGAAGCCAGGAACGCAACAACGGCAAGACCTCAGGCTTTGGTTTCGTCGCCAAGTCAAGCACGGTCTTCTTGAAAATCGCGGTCACTTCTGGAACGGGACGCGTACACAAAAACCCCTCTTCGTCCGCATAGGCTTCCCGTGGAATCGCAACACAGTGCGGGGCAAGCGGGTTGGCGTGGTCAACCTCACCGTAATAATTCCGCACGCCGCCAATGAGGACGTGGCGTTTTCCATCCCAGCACCGTTTCGGTACAAAAAAGTAAGGCGTGTCAAAATCATAACCCACACCTGAATCATCCTTGCTCCATGGTCCTGCCAAGTCCTTTGCACGCCAGTAGGTAAAGTAGCTAATACGATACCACCACTCACCGATCTTGAAGATGTCTGTGCAGTCACCCGGCGCTAGGCCTTTGATAGGTGCTACTTGTTTCCATGGTCCTGCAAGATCTTTGGAAGTTGCCAACGCGGTGGAGTTGTGGGCTTTGACATAGGATGCAGAGAAAAACATCCACCATTCCTTCGTCTTCGCGTTCCATACAACACGCTGATCCTTAAAAGTCGGCTGCTCAGGGGAATTGGCACGCTCGGGCATCATCGCCCTGGTCTTATAGTGAACGCCGTCGGGCCCCCAGTTCTCTTCAGGGTGTTTGGTAAAGTTGATCAAGTCCTTACTCGTGGCATGCATCATCTGCATCGCACCTTTGGAGTGTTTCCTATTAACACCGGGATAAAAGATGTGATACGTGCCCTCGTGCTCTATTATATCTCCGGTAAAACACCACTCACCATCTGCATCCTCGGGCTTGCCCTTCGTCAGCGCCATGGGAAGTTCTTCCCAGTTCAACAGATCGGTAGAACGCAGATGCTGCCAACCGCCGTCTTTAAGAATGAAGAGGTGATACGCCCCTTTCCCATAGAAGGCAATGGTGTCACCAGTGCAGGGAACGTGATGAACGGGCGAGCCAAAGCTCTTTCGGCTGGCGTTCCACTTTGCTTGACTGTATGCCTCAAAGCCAATCGTTGGCTCCGCTGCAGCCGATTCAGGAATATCTGCCATCAGAATGCCTGCCGCTAAAACACCGACCCATAACATGCCGCACCGTCGGGTTAACATTACTGAAGAGCAGTTAATCATTGCTGAGTCTTCTTTCCTGGTTCAAAAGGTCAAGTCGCCTCGCTTACAGAATTGGTGGTAACAGTATCGTAAACAACACAACCAATTGATACCCACGAGAATTTTTTCAATTAGCTCGGTAGGTCAGGCTGATAATTTGGGGTGGGCGAGCCGAGGGTGTTAGCCTCGGGTTTTTGTTTGTTGGCGCTTTTGTTGATTGCACGTCGCCCCCGGGTGTACTCACCCGGGGCTAAATATTTAGGTCAGGCGATGATCGTTGGTAACGCAATATTTAGCCCGCCGTGAATACACGGCGGGTTGACGTGGAAGTTGTTGAGGCGTGTTTTGGTTAACACGCACAGACAATGCCACACGGACACCAAAGAAAAGCAAAAATCCCGTAACGTTTTCGCCACGGGCCTTTTCAAATTTCCCGGCGGGTAACCGACTTTCGCACTGGTGGGCAATTTCATTTCTTCCTATCGACGCCGATGCTTACCGTCATGCTTTGTACCCAGCTCGATAGCTCAGGCTGCGCCCAAACGCCTGACAATTAGCGGTGGACGAGAGACTACCTCTCTACTCATCCGCATTTTCGAAGAGGCTTTTAGTTGTACCTTTGGAAGATTTTTTTCTGCCACTTCTCTTGATCTCAACACCCGCATATTGAGCCCAGCCACGAAAATAGCCTCCCGCATTTCGCCTTGTGCCTTCTGCCCATTCCTTGCCGTATCCAGAAGCGATAATTTCACCGATCGCATCTCTGGAAGTAGCTGGGTCGCTTGCTAACGCATCAAAAGCCTCTTGTGATCCGGGCATTCTCTCCATTAGTTTTCGTAAAACAGATTCGTCGATATCGCCGTCTTCATCGAACAGCGCTGGCGTTTCGATGACTAATTCGCCCGACCTTCTTTCAAACCTAGCAATACCGAGAGCTCGCAAATCATTCAGCGCTTTCAGGTTCCCCTTCTTCGTAAGCTTCGGATTTTCGATAAACCCGGCAAGATATTTCGCCAACTCTAAGGCAGGTCTAGGTGCTGACTCAGGGAATTTCCTCGGCACGCGCCTTGTTAAACCAAAGAGTCCTTTGACATCAACCAATTCGAGTACCTGGCGTTGCGGTACGCCCAATTGAATGGTTGAACCGGTAACTGTGACTAGACGTCCATACTCAAACCACTTAAGAAAGGCGCGTGCGTATGTTTTCCACGTTCGCTCGGCCCCCTGAACACCTGCAAATGCAGTAGGAAGCGCCGCTGCGAACTCGTCGAATTGAACTCCTTCATCGTCGTCAATTGCCAATTTCGATAACGTGTCATAAGCCTTATTTCGTTTTAGGGCTTTTGAAATTCGACCATGCACTGCCTCGTTATAGTCATCGGCGTTCAATACATCCTCAGCTATAGCAATAGTCCCCGACTTGTCGCTGAGAAGAACCCCCATCAATCTTAGTTCGCGTGATATGTTGAATACGACCCCTTCCGTTATTTCAAGCTTCTCTGCCGCGGTAGTCACAGCAATCTTCCCACCCGATTCTTTGATCAAGGCCAGAAATTTTCCTGCCGAGTTTGGCGTCTGTCGAAGTATGTAACTCTCCTTGATCGGAACCTCTCCTGTCACTAAGAAGTCTCGAAAAATGTCCCAATAAGTATCCAAAAACTCACCGACCGAAACAAGCAATCGACGGTCGATAAATGATTGAATTAACTGAGGGGGAATTACCTCAACGATGTCAGCTACTGAAACTGGGCACTCTCTTGCGATCTTCTTTAGCGCTGCGATTTCTTCGGGTGACAACTCACGCAAATCGGACTCGAATAAGCTTTTGACGTTCAATGCCTCGTCAAGCAGTTCTTCCTGAGTGACTCCGTCTGATATTTCGGAAATAACATGGCTCGCGAGTTTCTTAAATAGCCAAGGGAGACCTTGAGAGTATTCGCGCAGCCTGCTCTTTAAATCGCTGTTGATTTTTTGAGAGATTTCCTTTTCCAGTCGCCTAAGCAGCGTATCGATGTCTGCTGGCCCAAGCGGTTCTAACTGAAGCAAACGGCTATTCGCGCGGATGTCGTCGCGAAGTTGATACGGATGATTCTCAGCCCATGTAACGAAATCTGTTTTCCAAGAAAAGCCAACGATAAACGGCTTATTGACTTCTTTGATTGAGTAAGCGAGATCGCGAAACTCAGCCGTCAAATCAATGTTGCGAAAAACGTTTTCAAACTGATCGAAGAACGCAGCAACAGGAGCGTCGGCGACTAACCAATCAGAGTCGTTAATCAGCTGCGCGATGCTCGTAAGACTTGCGAACGAGCCCTTCTCACCGATTCGAAGAATCCCTTTGTCTTGTGCCTTTAAAATGACATCTTGAAGACACAGGCGTACGTAGTCCCTATTCGCAGCGGTCCGAGCGTCGAATACGACCGCAAAACCTTTCTGCAAGGTTTCTATGTCGTTTGCAAACCGCAGAGCCAATGAACTCTTTCCCCACCCAGATTGCCCATTAAAGACAACTACCTCACCAGTATTCCCTTGCCCATCCACAATCTCATTCAATTGCTGGAGGTCTTGCTTCCTTCCAACAAAGAATTTAGGAGAAGCGGGGAGCTGGTACTCGAAATCACCGCCACTTCCGCTCACATAGACAATTGCTTGAGCACGATCATCTCGGCCGCTCCATGTTGGTGAATGGGTCGTAGCTCCAATGACGGAAATGTTTTCGCCGTACTTGGACGATTGAATGAGTTCGACAACAGGATCGGGAACGGTTCCAGATTTTGACCAGCAGATAATTGAAGTCGGTGTCCTAGAAACCTTGTCCAAAATTTTTGCAGCTGAGTAGATACCATGCTCGGTGATCAAGACTGAGAAATCAGACAGAAGCTCATCAGTCGCCAAATCTTCCTCAATCAAATCATTGGAAATAAGGAGTTCAAAAATCTCTTTTGATCGCCAACACTTGAAGTTCGAGTCGTTGGCTTGGATCTGTGCCAGCTTTTCTTCTGCCTGCGCGACGAGACCTGGAATTGCAACAAAAAGGCCAACTGTTTCTGGATCGTCAAAACGCTCCGCCGCCAGTTTGCCATAGAAATTCGTTAAATCCTTGGCGGGCAAGTTAGTCGAGTATGCTTTGCACTCCGCGATTAATCGGTGATCTGTCAATCGGTGTGAGGTTGATACGTCTAACTCGATTCCTTGCGAGGTAACATTCATATTCGCAAAGTTCGGGTCCGGGTAGCCGTCGAATTCCAAAACACGAGCAATGAACTTCTCAAACAGATGACCCTTTTGTGATTTATTTCACCGGGAGTCGCCCCCTTTGCCAAAACTAGAATCTTGGGCTGCGCGAGTTCGATCAATTCCTGAATAGTTGACAATTTTAATCTCGTTCTTGAATGACCTGCATAAACGGACTAAGTTATTCACGCAGCTACTTGTAGTTTAAAATATTGAGCGAAACGTGAACGCGTTTAGTACTAGAGCGCATCCAACATTACTCTAGCGCCATCGACGTAAGGCAGGTAGACTAGGAAGCAACTCTAACAAGGATGTTTCCTATGCGACCTTATTCCAAAGAGATGCGTCGGGATGTATTGGCTGCTGGCGATTCCGGGGAAGGGACTCGGGTTGTTGCGTTGCGGTTCGATGTGAGTGAATCGTGGGTGCGACGTGTCAAACAGGAACGACGTGAGTTGGGCAAGACGGCCCCCGCGACCACTCGCAAGCGAACGCCGAAATGGACCGTTTACCAACAGGATATCGAACGGCTGATTGCCGACCAACCGGACATAACGCTGCAAGAACTCAAAGCGGCTTTGAACACCGAACTCTCGGTGCAAACTCTATGCACGGCACTCAAAAAACTGAAGTTGACGTTGAAAAAAAAGTGCTGATGGCTTCCGAACAAGATCGACCCGACGTTGCGGTGCGTCGAGTCGAGTGGAAACTCTGGCAGACTGAACTCGACTCCGAGCGGCTGGTTTTTCTCGACGAAACCTGGGCCAAAACGAACATGATCCGTCCTCAAGGTCGGTCTCTTGAGGGAACGCGATTGATCTCGAAGGTGCCGCACGGGCATTGGATGACGACCACGTTTCTGGCGGCACTGCGGACGACCGGCTTGACGGCTCCGTTGGTGATTGACGGTCCGATTAACGGTGACCTGTTTCTGGCTTACGTCGAACAACATTTGGCTCCGACACTGAAACTGGGCGACATTGTGATCATGGACAACCTTTCGAGTCATAAGCGAGCGGGAGTTCGTGAGGCGATTGAATCGAAGGGTGCATCACTGGTGTATCTGCCGCCTTACAGTCCAGATTTGAACCCGATCGAATTGTTGTTTTCAAAGTTCAAGTGGCTGTTGCGAAGTGCTGCTGAGAGAACAGTCGATGCGTTGTGGAAAACGTGCGGACAATTGCTCGACGAGTTCAGCGAGACCGAATGCCGCAACTACTTCCGTCACTGCGGATACGCTACACTTAAACTTGATGCGCTCTAGTGCCCAGAAACGGAAGCTGCGTCGCTGAGTTTTGTATTTCCGAACGATGTTTTGCACCACTCCTACGCCCCTGCCAACTTGAAATTCCCTGGAAGGAGAAGCAATTCGCTCGTACCAGCCAAGACAGAGCCTTTCTCTTCGATACAAAAGAAATAACTTGGAAGGAAAGCAGTTTCTGGCATCACTTGTATGTTAAAAACTAAGAATGGGAAGTGCTCGATTGTTAAAGTGAAGTTGATTGAGTAAGGACTCTTCGATTGCCCTTGCTGGAGAGCCTACATTCACCGTTCGCACCGTGCGGTCAAGAGCTATTTCTTCAAAAAAAAAATTATTTTGGGACGCTGGAATTCACTTGCTATGCTGGAAGCCTCTCAGATTATCGGTCCAAATAAAGCCTTCGATGTGAGGATGACATAATCCTCATCGGCTTTCCTCTTAAGCCCTGTTGGGTCTGATAATCTCACGACCTTCCAATAACTTTGAACGGGGATCATGACTTGCCTCCGCCCGGATTGAGTGGCGTTCCAGAACCAGTTGCCCCGTCCATTGGACTGGGCAACCCGGAATAATCTGAGAGTGGGACATACCATAGATAGAATGCCGAACAAAGGGGCCAGCCCCCCCCTCTGTATCTCTCTGGGTAACGGTTCATTCACAACGGTCAGAACCACTCAAGGCGGCTGCCCAATCACCATCGTTCAGCGAATAAATCGCAAATCAGAGTTGACCCTGTCTACGGTAATGCCGAAAACCGCTGGGGAAAATGAATACCATAGACGTAGACGGCCTGAAGGTTTCAGAACGTTGCTTTCGAGGTTCTGGCAGTACCGGCCCAAGGAGGCATGTGGGACTTCTGTCATTATTGTCAACGCTTTCTTGGGAATTGAAATCTTCCTATGACCTTACCCCCGTGACTAGTACCAGTGATTATGAGAGAATCCATCCCGGGCAAAGCCCGGAAAGGATTTTTTAAAATGCCTCAGAAACGTTATGGTGTTGACCAGATTATCCCAATGTTG
>Ga0115002_10005792_pt1 | contig 14426 bp, 13 predicted proteins | sample ArcticOcean_MG_C_8_FD_89576 | JGI IMG/M metagenome (GOLD analysis project Ga0115002, IMG submission 89576) | Marine microbial communities from western Arctic Ocean - ArcticOcean_MG_CB11_86 | ecosystem: Environmental > Aquatic > Marine > Oceanic | place: Arctic Ocean: Canada Basin | collected... | reverse complement strand
TTCGGTGTCTTGAGGGTTCTGTGTCTTGAGGGTTCTGTGTCTTGGCTGCTTTGTTTGGCACGTATTAAGCAAAGAACTCGTAGAGCCGTTCTCGCCGGTACTCAAATATACTTTCGAGTTTTCTTTTCACGATTAGTCGCTGCGCGAGAGCTCCGAGCGGCACGCGATAGATGAGCCGATCTCGCACCAAGGTACACTCGCCATCGACTTCAAATGTGTGTTCGTGTCGCAAGTATCGATACGGTCCCTTTACCTGTTCGTCTACAAACCACTCTTCGGGCTCCCATTCGGTAACCTTGGTCTGCCCGGATACTCGGATGCCGTAGATTCGCGCGGTGTAATCGATCAGCGCTCCGACTTTCATTTCGATTGGAGCGGGAGTGACAACAGAGAAATTTAACCAGGGCGGAGTAATCGCGGCAATCTGAAATGCGTCCGAGAAAAAGTCGAAGACCTTGGCGCGCCCAGCTGGCAATAGCTGAGTCATTTCCAGTTGATATTTGCCGTCGCTACGACGGGTAAACTGAATCATGCCAACGTCCTTGCATGGTATTGGTTTCGCCCATTATAGACTATTCACGTCGGTTGTTGGCTTTCAACCTATGCTGATGTGGGAACGCTGCCGATGTGGAAACGAAAAAAGCCCACTGCAATTTGGCAGCGGGCTTTTTTCGATTGTTTGTTTCTCGACTCTTCTTCTCGACTCTTCTTCTCGACAGTTTCTCGCTTCTCGACAAACGCAATTAACGCTTGGAGAACTGAGTACCGCGACGAGCACCGTGAAGACCAGGCTTCTTACGCTCTTTCATTCGCGAGTCACGAGTGAGGAAGCCATTGTCTCGCATTGCTGGGAACAACCCTTCGTCGTATCCGACCAATGCTCGAGCCAAGCCCATGCGGACTGCACCAGCTTGTCCCGTGCTGCCACCACCGTTTGCTCGGACGATAACATCAACGCTATCGGTCTTTTCACATGCGGCCAGGACTTGCGAAATTGCCACTCGATCTGCTTCGTGTGGGAAGTAGGCTTCGATGGGGCGATCGTTAATGACGATCTTACCGCTACCTGCGCGAACGCGAACTCGAGCTACCGACGATTTGCGGCGACCAGTTCCGAGGGCATCGCCGTTAACTTTGTCAACTTTTCTAACTGCAACCATGGTATTCCAATACTCTCATCTATATGCGATGAATCGCAGGCTTTGTTATGCGTCAAATGATTTATGAAAAAGTCTTTGGTTCTGGGTTCTGAGCTTGGTGAGTGTGCTCAGGGCCGATAAAAATCTTCAGCTTGGACAGCATTTTGGTGCCGAGCTTGTTTTTCGGCAACATGCGGCGAACAGCTTCATGAAGAATCATTTCAGGTCGCTTCTTCAAACGATCGCCAGCTGTTTCGCTACGAAGTCCAGGGTAACCGGTGTACCATGTGTACTTCTTTTGTTCCCATTTCTTTCCAGTAAACTTCACCTTCTCAGCATTTACGACAACGATGTAATCGCCGGTGTCGATGTGAGGGGTGTAAGTCGGACGGTGCTTGCCCATTAGGATCACCGCCAATTCACTGGCCAAACGACCAACAATTTGGTCATCAGCGTCAACGAGATGCCACTTTTGAGCAACTTCGCCCTGTTTAGCCATAAATGTTTTGGTACTAGGCACTTTAAATTCCTCCACCACAGGTGGTTAGAGCCGATTGAATCTGTTTCTTCTATTATCATTGCCCCGGGAAGGGGCATTGCGATCGAGGGAAACGAACGAGTTTACAGGCTTATTGATTTCGGTACAAGGTATTCGTCTCTCTAGAATCGAAATTAAATCGCCGCAAATCCGGCATATTTGATACTTTATTACGCATTTTATCCCAGTTAACCTTCAACGACTCTAACGACCGATCCGTACATTACACCCCCATAGTGGCAATATAGACCCACAATCCCATTTCACTCCCCTAATGTTGGGGGACCGGACTCGTTATGAAGATCGCTGTCGTCAAAGAGAATTTCCCCTCGGAGCTTCGAGTTGCGCTAATTCCAGCCCATGTTGCCCAGCTTGAAAAGGCGGGCGCCGAAGTGCTGGTCGAAGCAGGCGCAGGGCTCGGATCGGGCTTTCCCGACCAGATGTATAAGGACAAAGGCGCAAAGATCGTCGAAAACCGCAACGAGATCTTTGCTGCAGATATCGTTCTCCAAGTCCGCTGTCTGGGCGCCAATCAGGAGCGGGGTCGAGAAGATCTGTCTCGTCTCTCCAGCGATCAAACCGTCATCGGCATGTGCGACCCGCTGGGAGCAGCGGAATCAATCGCGACACTTGCCGAAACCGGCGCGACGGTAATGGCCCTGGAAATGATTCCGCGAATCACCCGAGCTCAAAGCATGGACATCCTCTCGTCGATGGCGACGATTGCAGGATATCGCTCCGTCTTATTGGCCGCCGTCAAACTACCCAAAATCTTTCCGCTCATGACAACCGCAGCTGGAACACTCAAACCAGCTCGAGTATTTGTCATCGGTGTCGGAGTGGCTGGACTGCAAGCGATTGCCACCGCCAAGCGACTTGGCGCCGTGGTATCGGCATACGATGTTCGCCCCGCATGTCGCGAGCAAGTAGAAAGCGTTGGCGGCAAGTTCGTGGAACTCGACCTCGACGCTGGCCAGTCGGAAGACAAAGGTGGATACGCCAAAGCGATGGGCGAAGAATTCTACAAACGCCAGCGCGAGCTGATGGCGGACGTCGTCGCCGAGCAAGACGTAGTCGTCACGACCGCTGCAATTCCCGGTCGACCGTCGCCGTTACTGGTCACAAAAGATGCTGTTGAACGGATGCAGCCAGGCAGCGTAATTATCGACTTGGCAACGGAACGAGGCGGCAACTGTGAAGTCAGCGCCCCCGATCAAGTAGTCGAGCACAACGGCGTTAGTATTCTCGGACCTACGAACATTTCCGCCGAAGTCCCCAATCATGCCAGTCAAATGTACTCGGGCAACGTCACCAAATTCCTGATGAACATGATCAAAGACGGCAAACTCGATCTCGACGTAAGCGACGAGATTATCGCCGACACATTAGTCGCTCATCAGGGCGAAGTCGTAGGCAGCCGAGTTCGCGAGATTCTCAAACTCGAACCACTTGCTAAACCTGAAGAAGACGAAAAGCCATCGACGGATGAGGCAGCGGAGAGTTCGAGCGACGCTGAAGCGAAGCAATCAGAAGACAATGATACCGACAATGAAAATGACAATTCGTCATCGGATAGCTCGTCGAGCGATTCGGACAAGGAGCAGTCTTGATGTACGCGTTTATTAAATGGTCCGCTTTGTCGCTACTGCTCACGGCACTCGCTGCCGCGCCGGTGTCGAGCCAAGAAGCGGCCCCACCAACGACATCGCCAGCGCCCACAACTACAGCGCCCACAACTACAGCGCCCACAACTACAGCGCCCACAACTACAGCGCCCACAACGGCGAAGACGGAAGTTGACGACGTTACACCATCGGCAGCTAAGCCGAAAGTGGAGCTCAGTTCCAAGACGGTTGTCATGTTGGCGGGGTTGACGGTCTTTGTCTTGTCGATCTTCGTTGGCTTTGAAATTATCACCAAAGTTCCCGCGACATTGCACACTCCGCTGATGTCGGGGTCGAATGCGATCAGCGGCATTACGCTTGTCGGAGCAGTAATCGTGGCTGGCGGAGCAAGTTTTTTAGCGTCGACTCTAGGAATGCTGGCCGTCATTTTGGCGACGATAAACGTCGTTGGCGGATTCCTAGTTACTCACCGCATGTTGGCCATGTTTAAAAAGCGATAGGCGGAGAAGTACCATGGACGCAGTCACCATTCAAATTCTATTGAAGCTGACCTATTTGGTCGCCTCGGTGTTTTTCATCTTCGGTTTGAAGAAGATGACGCACCCAAAAACCGCAGTTATGGGTAACTTGCTCGGCGGTGTCGGCATGGCGATCGCCTTTACCGCAGCCCTGTTCGATTCGAATGTCGAAGGCTACGTTTTCATCGTAGTTGGCGTCATTATCGGAGCCGGTATTGGCGGAGTTGTTGCGACTCAAATTAAAATGACATCCATGCCTCAGCTAGTGGCATTGTTCAACGGCTTTGGCGGTCTGGGATCGGTCGTGGTTGCCGGAGGTGCGTTGGTAGCCTCGATTTTTGCAACGACCGAATTGATTCCAGGAATGGGAACGCCCGAACTGCTGGCGACGGGTATCTCTGGGTTGATTGGTGCCATCACTTTTTCCGGCAGTCTGATTGCGTTCGCCAAACTGCAAGAGCTGAAGGCGTTTAAGAAACCGATTAGGATTCCGTACCAGCAGTTGATCAATTTAGCAATTGCATTGGCGCTGGTCGGTCTTGTCGTCGCGTTGGGAACTTTGAGCCAACCCTTTTCGCTACCGATCTTCGTCATGATCGTGATGGCTTCGATGTTGCTCGGCATCTTTTTGACCAACCCAATTGGTGGTGCGGACATGCCCGTGGTGATCGCATTATTGAATTCGTATTCCGGATTGGCTGCAGCGGCGACGGGATTCGTTATCGGCAACGATGTTTTGATCATCTCTGGATCGCTGGTAGGAGCGTCCGGGATTATTCTGACCAATATCATGTGTAAAGCGATGAACCGCTCGCTGTCCAACGTCTTGTTTGCCGTGATGGATGCGGGGGGAGTCGTTGGCGACGCCGATGAGATTTACAAAACTGTCACTCGAACTTCCGCAGACGATGTCGCGATCTTGCTCGACTCCGCTCAGCGAGTCGTGATTGTTCCCGGCTACGGACTGGCCGTCGCTCAAGCTCAACACGCCGTTCGAGACATGGGCAAGTTGCTCGAAGAAAAAGACATCACGGTCGAATACGCGATTCACCCGGTGGCGGGGCGCATGCCTGGTCACATGAATGTGCTATTGGCCGAAGCGGATATTGACTACGACAAACTCAAAGAGATGGATCACATCAATCCAACGATGGATCAAGTGGATGTTTGTATTGTTATTGGTGCCAACGACGTGGTGAATCCCGTGGCCCGAACACAGAAGGACAGTCCGATTTACGGTATGCCGATTATCGATGTCGATAAAGCGCGAACTGTGATTGTGATCAAGAGAAGTTTGAGTCCCGGTTTTGCTGGGATTCCCAATCCGCTGTTCGCAGCGGAAAACACGTTGATGTTATTTGGCGACGGCCAGGAAGCCGTTATGGATATCGTCAACGCAATCAAGGAAGATTAACTCGCCCCTGGATGGGCTCCAATGTTTCACGACCAGGATACGCCTGCTTTCGAAAGATTCAATCTCGAAAGATCAGACGGTCCATTGCAGAGAACGGCGGAACGAGTGACCAATAATACCCCCAGCTTCTTGAAGCTGCATATCGAAGAAGAACATAACGAAGTCATCCAACCGAAGATCGAAGATCTACCAGGCTTGCCGGACGTTTGCGCCGAGTTTACCAAGGCAACTGGTTGGTCGTTGGGTTATTCCAGCGACAGCTCGGCCAGCACTTCGTCCGCCTGGTCTGCTGACTTTGGCCAACCAGATGGCGCCAGCGGTACGGTTTTTCTTCAGGGCCCAGCCAGTGTTGAAGCGTCTACCGATGCGTCTACTGCCATTGATTCTGATGTAACCGACACATCCGCCCTCGCTGCGCCTTTGACCTTTGAGCAAACGACTTCGTTGGCGCAATCGGTTGGCGGCTTGATGAACCAGTTGCATCGCGCTCACTTTACGATTTGGCAGCGGGAAGCTGAATTGGCAACTGCCATCCCCGTTTCGTCGCGTCCCGACGAAGAAGAGCACTTAGCGAAAAGGTTGGAAGCGGTTCTTGGTGCGGGGGCGCGACAAATCGATTGTCCCGCTGCAGCACTCTATATTTTGGACGACGCGACCAGCCAATTAAAGTTGCGATCAAGTTACGGCATGCCCAGCGAAAAATTCCTCGATCCCGCTCGCGAGCTGAGAGGGTCGGTCGCGGACCTCGAGGCACTGATCGGTCACGCCGTCGTCTTGGAAGACACCAGCTTGTTGCCGCAGTGGCGCTCGCCCGAAGATTTTCCATCGGCGATGTGTGTTCCGGTTTCGACTCCGTCCAGTCCGCTGGGCACCTTGTGGTTCTTCTCGACAACTAAACGCGAATTCACCGCAGAGCACACCGAACTTGCCGAGATCGTGGCGGGCCGTATCTCCAGTGACTTGGAACGCGAGATCTTGTTGCAGAAAAGTATGGAGAGTCGCGACCAAGATCGAAAGTTGCGTTTGGCGGCAGATTGGCAAGTCGATCGACTACCCGATTTTCCACCACTGGTCGATGATTGGGAAATTGCCGGTTGGACTTCTCAAGCCGAAGTGCTTGGCGGAGCAGGTCACGATTGGGCCATTCTGAACGACGGTTCGTTGACCGCTACGGTGCTGGACGCGGAAGGCGAAAACGTCGAAGCCGCTTTGACGCTCGCTTCAGTGCAGGGCGCTTTAAAGTCGCTCGCTCCAACTTGTGCCGGAGCAAAACAATTCCTGAATCAACTCAATGACTCCGTGTGGACCGCGTCGTGTGGCGATCAGTTTGCCAACCTAGGTTTTATTCGCGTGCAGCCCGAGACCGGTGATGTCGAATTTGCATCCGCCGGATCAGTCGAGTTATTTCGGATTCACAAACGCGGTTACGAACGCCTGACCACCGAGCCAACGCCGCTGGGTGCACAACCCGATCAGATCTATCGACAGAAAAGCCTCCAGCTGAAAAAAGGCGAAATATTGCTGCTCGTAAATGCCGGTGCCAGAAAGGTTCTCGACGATGACGATCGACCAACGATCGAACGAGCATTGGAGCACCTGGTGCACAACGGACAAAACGAATCGGTAGAGGATCTGGTCACCTACGTCCAGGTTCTACTTGATTCCGCTGCTGTTCGCCCAGCCGTTGATCGCAGCTTGGCAATGTTACGACGTCAGGGTTAGATATGGTCCTGCCCGGGGAGTTGTTCGGGGCAACTGGCGTGGTTTCTCCCAAAATCGACTCATATTCGGGAAAAAGCCAATCCTTGATCAACCCGTTGACGAAAGAAGAAAATGACCTAAATTAGTACATACCCTCATTTACGCTGCGGGAGTGGCGGAATTGGCAGACGCGCTAGGTTGAGGGCCTAGTGAGATTAATTTCTCGTGGAGGTTCAAATCCTCTTTCCCGCACTTGTTACTAAAGGACTTACGGTCAATTGCCGTGAGTCCTTTTTGCTTGCGTCACAGAAGGTGTACCCACAATAAACTGGGTACAGTCATCGGACACGGGCGGCGACACTAACAGGTCGGCAATTCGTTCTGCCTGTTTCGCAGCGTCGTCTTTGAGATAGTACTTTTCGGTAGTTGTGAACGAGGAATGACGCATCAGCTTTTGCAGATCCCGTGGAAGCATCCCTGCATCAGCCATTCGCTGCCCAAAGCTACGACGTAGGTCATGGGCACTGGCAAACTTGCCCTCGTCTGTGACGATGATTCCCGCCTCTTCACCAAACGACCGGACTATCTGCTTCACATGATCAAGGCTGCCGATACGCTTGTCTTTGCGTTCGTTCATGGGATTGAAAATGAAGCCAGTTCGCTTGTCCTCGGGTACTTCATTCAACAAGGCAGCGAACCCTGGAATCGTGGGGAGTGTTTGATCCTTCCGGCTCTTCTGACATGTGGCTGGGATTCGTAGACATACGTGGCCCCCCTTTGTCCGCACAGGGTGAATTGTGTCCATTCGATCCCAGGTCATGTTGAGTGCTTCCCCTATCCGCAGGCCACTTTCCCAAAGCCCCCGCAATAGAAACACCCAGCCCTCAGGCCTTCGCTTCCTGACGGACGGAACGATTTCTAGGAGACCTTTAAATTCGTCCACCGTAATGGGCCGCCCTTTCATCGCGTCCAGCGTGTCAGTCTTGAGAACCTTGAATAGAATCCGCTTGTCCAGCCAATTCATTGAATGAGCCCAGTTCAACGAAGTGATTAGGGCCCGCATGTATGATTTAACCGAATGTGGACTACGCTTATCCTTCTTACTTTCAAGTCCAGCAAGCAGGCCAGCTTGTACACGGGAAAGCGTTGCAGGTAGTGCCATGTCTGCCAGTTTCTTTTGTTTTGCGATTCTCGCACACACGTCAAGCTGCAGTTCCGTGACGTAGGCGGTATCGTCCGCCATTAGGTTCGTTTTCAACTGAGTGTGCTCCTCGCGAAACTCATCCCATGACATATCAGGACCACGAGGCGTCTTCGTGTTGCGTGGTTCAATGCCGAGTTGCAACTTTGCCTTTAGATCCTCAACTTGTCTTTCAGCTTCACCCTCGTCGTGAGTCCCGGTTGTTATCCGAATCTCCTTTTTCTTAATCGGGCATGTGTAGCGTAGTTGCCACGGCCTGCCTTTTGGCTTCGCTAATCGTACACTGGGAACTCTTTTTCGGATTGCCATATTTCGTCCTTTCATGTCCGTGTGCCACTGCGTGAATTGTGCTTGTACCTTCTATCTTGCAAGTCTGTTAACAACAAGTTAATATATACCGTTCGCTATACATTTCAATGAGGAGAATGAGAAAAATGACAGCAAAGAAAATCGGACAACTTATCGCAAGAGAAATCAAAAAGCAGAAACTAAGTCAGTACCGCGTCGCCGCCGACACAGGTATTCCACAGCCATGCCTCAGCCGTTTTCTTAATGGCGGCTCGTTGAAGATGGAAACCGCGGGTCTGCTTCTTGATTACCTGGGATTCGAACTCAAACGCAAAGCGTAGATTGCATCACCATGCTCATTAATTTTGGAAAACACCGAGGGTATTCAACCGATTGGCTTGTGCTCAACGATCCGGGATACTACTGGTGGATGTGTGGCTGTTGTGGAGGAGCAGGAAATTTCTTGGAAGCATACGCCGAGGCTACACGTTTACTTTGGCACATTGACGCGAAGCCGTTTCTGGTAACGTGCGGCGGCGACCAATGCTCGAACCAAGCTACGAGAGTGACTGCCTACGACGGCGTTGCCCAACTGAAACCCTGGTGTGACTCTTGCGATCCGTACAGCACGGGCGCTTCGCCTGGCAAGCTCTCGATCATTCGTGCGTGCCGCCAAGCAATGAACTACGTTGCAAGCACGACAGGCCAGTCGTCCGATCAGAAGGCGATTATCAACTATCTCGCGCAGGCAAAGGGGCTCCCAGCAGGAGCAGACGTTTTCGAAAGACAGGCATTCTTTGGGACGAGAGCGACGGCTTCAAGCTCTTGAGGGGTATTCAGTGCTTCTGTGAGCACGTTTGGGGATCAGCAGGTCTGCAAACGACTGAGACTTGCGCCCATTGCGCCTGCCCGTCCAGTTCGGACCTGCAAGAAATTCGTGACCCGCTACCGCGTGGAGAGTTAGGCGGATTCATGACCACCCGCGGGTGTCAGTGCCCCGGGCGCAGTTGTTCGTGATTTGGGCGAGACTAGCGGTGATACAAAGATCTACTGGCTTCTTACTGTTACCCCCCCCTCCCTCTACACCAAATTAGTGTCAACCACCGCCAAGCCCTTTTCCACCAACGACTTAACTTCACACAACCGCAAGTGGCAGGTAGTGTGAGGTGTGTTAGGCTGCCGGAGCTCACACTAGGTGACACTGGGTCGAGTGTTAAGTTAAATGCTTTCCTGGTCGCGAGTTAGCTTCGATTGACACTAAATTGGTGGGGGTCGAGGCCTGTTATAACAACGGTGGTCAACGCCCTTGTCGGTACATCAGCTCAGGAGGTCAGCGTGATTCCCACAATACAAACTTTCCGCCCCGCTGCTGCACTATCCTTGTTGCTCTCTATTTGCCTCTCAGTTGCAGCTGCTACGGCTTACGGCCAAGTAGGACCGAAGGCGGGCGTCTGGCATGTAAAGGGTAAAGACTCGACAACAACGTGGTCAGCAGTACTGGTCCTGAGGCAACCATCGGAGGGCATCTACAACGGTTTCTTCATTTGGAAGTCGGTCGCTGGCGACGCTGGACATGAGATTGTAAGAGGTTCATTCGACTCTCAGTCTAATTCGATAACACTTCGCGGAGTTGAAGTGCTCGATGGCAAGGGCGAAATCTCGACCGCCACATACAACGCCGCTGTGACCAGCAACGGTTCGCGGATTGAGAAAGGTCGCTGGAACGGCGACGATGTGATTCCTGGAGAATGGAATGCAGTGTGGAAGGTCACATACTTAAACCCAGCAATTCGCAGCTGGTCGAGCAACGACGGCAAGTACAAAACGCAAGCCGAATTTGTCCGCTTGGAGAATGAAGTGGCTACTCTCAGGAATTCTGATGGTAATATGATCGGCGTGCCGTTTTCGCAACTCAGTGCTGCAGATAGGAACTTCGTCATGCGGGCGGCGAAGCTACCAAAAGCGATCAACGCTTGGGTTGTTGAGGTCACCGACGTTGCAACGATCAAGGTCCTTGATGTCGATCATCGCCTCCGAACTATCAGGCTGAATGGGATTGACGCATCCAAGGGCGGACAAGCGTCCAACGAACAGTCGCTAGACGCACTGGGCTCTAAGGTATTTGGCAAATCCGTTCATATCCGTTGGGTCAAGCAAGATACGGATAGGATCAGCGGGAATGTGTATTTAGCGAACGAATGGTTCAACCTGACCATCATTGAGAATGGATGGGCGCGTCGGAATAAGGGACAAAGCGAGGATGACCTGCTGCGCGATGCGGAGGAAAGTGCGAAATCGCGAGGTAGAGGAGTATGGAGTCCGTCCGAGAAGAGCACTCGAGACAAACCATGACATCCCGAACAAAGAAACAACCATCCTGCCGACCATCAAAACCCAAGGGCCGCAACTTCCTGTCCATCCTCATCCACGAATACATGCGGGACTACGCGCCCGTTCACGCCGACCACCTGGCCCAATACAAACGAACTCAATTCGATCACCGACGCCATCAAGCACGCCACCGGATCCGTTGGCAAAGTCCCCGATCATCAGCGACGGGTCGGCCGCAAGATCCTTGGCCAGGCGTGCGACCAGCTCTTGAAGCGACGTAGGAAGGTCGAGGCTTGCGAGTCACAGTACTGCCACGCTATTTGCAGATGGGTCAGCTTCTTTTGCTTTGCCTTCGCAAGAAGTCACCTTTCGGGTCCTCTGCAATCTCTCGTTGAGCACTGATCTTGTAGGAAAGAGACTGCCAAGCGTAGGTCCACTCATCCCACCACATCATCACTTGCCTTATGTTTCGGTAGTTTTCGTCCCTGTCGGTCATTTCAGAATCGACATATCCGTGTGTTTTAGCGTACGTCCAAATGGTATCGGCCAAAACTGTTTCCTTTCGATGGATCAACTCAACCCGACCAGTGTCAACATAAAGCTAATACCGTAGCGGACAACAGTATCCGGCCTCATATGCCATCTTAATTCGGATAATTCAGAAGCCCATAACAGTCGCGGCATCGCTTACCAACAAAAGGGGATGCTCGACGAGGCAATGCAGGACTTCACGGAAGCAATTAAATCGAACCCAAAATTCGCAAAGGCATATTACAATCGCGGAGTCGTCTACCGAGAAAAGGGTATGCGCGCCAAGGCAAAGTCTGATTTTGAAAACGCCAAATCACTTGACGTTGGGCTGCCCAAGAAATATCGCTTCGCAAGATCATGCGATCATCGATTCTCGCCCTCGGGGAGCAGAGGCTTTTTGGTAGGATGCCCCTCGCCAGACCGCCCCACGTTCTCATCAACTCATGGGTTTTCTGACATCGCTCAACAAACCACCGACTATGAAGTCCGTGGTTTGTCAAGTGTGTGTCAGTGCGCAACTTTTCTGTTCGCTGAGGGCATCGGTTTGTTGGCCGACCTGCCCTCAACGTATCGGTAGATGGTCGCGGTTAAGGAGTGCCTAGTGCAAGAAGTGATCTAGGTTGCGAGGTTTAGATCGGTGATCGCGATGTTAAGAGGTGATCGAGATGATCGAGGTCGCGATGTTAAGAGGTGGCGTCGTTGCGTTCGGTGATGAGGTTATTAGAGGGACACTGGTCACAAATCCTTCTCAGGGGGCGATTTTAAAACGCCAGAGCAGCAGGGAGCCGGGGCCTGAGGCTTTGGCGTCCCATCCAGGATTGTACCAGTTGCTGGCCACAAATAATTCTCGGGGTGTGATTACGGAACCCTGGAGCGGGTTGGGAACAAAGATGCAGGACGAGGCCTTGTAGCCACGGCCGATCGGATCGGCGCCCGGCAGATACTTTCGGGTGACTGTGCCGCCACCTAGAATGTCACCTTCCCAGATCGCCAGCCGGCTCATGCTGGGGTTATTGACGAACACAGAGTACTTCTTGGTGCCCGGGAACCACTTCCCCGAGTTTGCCCAGCTCTGCTCGGTTTTTAAGGAGGCCAGCAGCCGCAACTTTCTCCCGCTCACCGTGTACTCCCAAAACTCGTGACGGCAGTCCTTACTATCCTTGGGCAGCTTGTTGTAGTACACGATCAGCCGGTCCGAGTCGGCCGGGTCGGGGCGCAAGTCGGTGGAAAAGTATTGACCGTCCGCTTCGGCGGGTAAGTCTTGCCGATGGACCAGCTTGCCATCCCAATCCAGGTGTAAGAGCCGAACCTTAAGCCGCTCGGCGTGATCCCAAATCTGGCCGACGACGATGATCCCCTTCTCTGTAGCAGCGACCTGCGGATAGAACAGGCTCATCGGCTCCGCATAAGAAACGGGTTTCCGGAAAACAAAATCGGCACCTTTCCGCTCGCCGATAAAGATCACCGGTGTATTGAAGCGCACACTGCCGTCGTCGGAAATCGCCAGAATGACCAACGCCATTCGCTTGCCCTGGGGGCCAATGCCCACATTCATCCTCAGATGGAAATCCCCGTAGGGCTTAGTCGGGATCAGCGAGCTTCTGTTTACCAAGGTGGTGATATTCTCCGGCTTGTCGCTGCGATAGTAGAGGATCTTGCCGGGCGCATAGTTTTTCTGGTTTTCTTTTTTGGTCACGCCCACAAAGACATGCAGATACCCGTCCGGCGTACGAATCATCTGCGGCTGATTGCAGGCCTTAAACTTGTCGTCCTCGAGGCGAATCCGGGTCACCGCCGACGGCAGTGTGGAACCGGGGGTCGGATGTTGCCCGATGAGGAAGGTCGGGGATCCTTTTCCCTTGTCATGGGGCCTTGCCGACCAGAAGAGGCCGCGCTTGCCTTGAAGCAGGTAGCCATAGGTTTGCCCGCCCCATTGATCGCGAATGTTCGCGTGTAAAACTGTGGGACCGTCCAGCAGACGAACATCCTGAGCAACAAGGTGCGGAGCACTGCCGCTAAAAACAATTAATGCAATGAGAATGGTTGCTGTTTGGAAGTTCATCACTGATAGGGTTGCTAGGAGTTTGCTTTTCCAGCTCTGATTTCCTGGAGCTTCACGGGCCGGGGTTGGTGGGGGTGCAGGGACTAGCCGAGCCCGTACTTGAGGACTCACCCTCCCTTTCCCGAAAACCTCGCCGTCCGCATGTCGAGCTCCCTCCCGGTCGGCTCCGCAAGCGGTTTGTAAAGCTCCGGCCGGCGTGCCGTGATCCAGCGCTGGCCGGTGTTGTCGACGCGGAACTCGGGATCGAGTTCCGCAATGACCATCTCGTCGCGGGCGTTCCAGGTTTCGGTGAGGATGCGCGCGAAGGGATCGATGATCATGGCGTTGCCGGTGCGGACTTCGTCGTCGTCGATGCCCACCCCGTTGCTGAAGAGGTAAAAGACTCCGTTGTCATGGGCCCGGCTCGGGAGCCAGCGCAGGAGCCATCCGCGCCCTTTGTCGCCGTGGAACTCAAGTTCGATCGCATTGGGATTGTCCTCACGGTTGTCCCACAGATCGCGATCCACGAGTCCCATGATATTCGGGTCATGGGTCTTGCATCCGCCTGTTTGATGCGGAGCAAGAATGATGTCGGCACCCTGCAGGGCGGTAAGCCGGGCGTTCTCGGTGGTGGCAGTGTCGTTACAGGAGAGAAACACGAGGCGACACCCGTGCGGCGAATCGAAGACCGTGATCTCGGAGCCCGATTTCATGTGTTTGCTCACGAAGGTGTGCAATTTGCGGTGGAGATGAATCGTGCCGTCCGGCTGCGCGACCACGTAGGTGTTGTAAAGCTCCCCATCGTCGCCGAGTTCGACGAGACCTGCTCCAATTGTCATGCCTCTCTCGCGCGCAAGTTGCGAAAGTTCCAGGGAGGTTGGGCCGCCCGGGACCGGCTCGGAGAGATCTTCCAGTTCGGAGCGCGTGAGGTTTCGCAGGAACCAGTAACCAGTCACGCAGCACTCGGGAAAGATGATGAGATCGACGCTTGCGGTGTGCGCCCGCTCGACGAAACTGGCAATCGTGTCGAGGTTGGCGCGCTTGTCGCCGCTGGCGTGTTCAAATTGGACTGCGGCGGCTTTGATTCGTTTCATTGGTT
>Ga0115002_10005791_pt1 | contig 14428 bp, 14 predicted proteins | sample ArcticOcean_MG_C_8_FD_89576 | JGI IMG/M metagenome (GOLD analysis project Ga0115002, IMG submission 89576) | Marine microbial communities from western Arctic Ocean - ArcticOcean_MG_CB11_86 | ecosystem: Environmental > Aquatic > Marine > Oceanic | place: Arctic Ocean: Canada Basin | collected... | reverse complement strand
GGTTTATTACAATTCAAATCCCCACGGGCCTGACACCAGGATCACATTGGCAAAGGGGGTGAACTCACCTGTTCGTATAATTGCCCTGGAATTTTTTGTTTGTTCTTTGAATTGCTCGTGGGGGATGGGTTCAATGGGTACGTCACCTAAGGCCTGCTTGATGAACGATAAGACTTCAGGGCTTTTTTCAGCGATGTCTTCTGAGACAAAAGCTTTCTCAACGAACATTTCTTCCAATATGGTATTCAGGGTGTCTTCAAAGGAAGGGATGCCACGGGTAAGGGCCAGATCGATGCGTGTGGTTTCGTTTGGGATGGGTAATCCTGCGTCTGCGATGACTATTTCATCGGTGTGGCCGAGGCTGGCTATTAGTGCTGAGATTTGGTGGTTTATTAGGTTTCCTTTTTTCATGTGCTTTCCTTCTTTCTAACTGATTCTCGAATAATGAATTTGGGTGGCCGTCAAAGGGAAACTCATCGTGAGAAACCTCTTGGGTAGTAATGGCACTTCCTCTCTGCGGTTGTGCAGTTCGGACAAGCGGATCAGCCCTTGCCCGGATTTTGCCAGCCAGTAGACCATTGCCGAAAATCATCTAGCCTAATGTTAAAGCGCGCTATGTTTCCTTCATGAAGGCTTATCAAATCCCTTTCAACTGCGTTGATGACTTCGCTCAATTCTTTGGCGCTAACCTTTCCATCCAAAAGTTGATTAAGCTTTTCTGAAACGCCTGATTTATAAGTGCGACTTTCAACCATATGCCGCACTGTCTGTTTGATCACATCTCTGTATTTTAAATACAGCGGATCCGGGACACCCAGCGATTCCTGAATGACTTTGTAACGAGAAGCTGAGCGACGATAGGCCCACTTAAAGACTTCCTTAAAAAGAGAGATGTCATTTAGTTCATAAACACCGAGCAATCCTTCAATGTAAAGTCTTTTGGGGACATCGGTAAAAGACATAGGACAAAAGTTCTGGCTGAAAAGCGGAATGTTTGCCGCCAACCTAGAGACTCTCTTGTTCACATCTTCGAACGGTTGCAAGTACGGAATTTGTACTGACACGAAAAATGCCTGTTCGAATGGATCCTGAATTTCATCAGCCTTGCTCAGAATTGAGTCAAAACATTCCTCTATGAGCTGTGGAATTGCAGCAGGCATGTAAACTGATTGTCCAATCTCAACCGGAATGGTTCTTAATCGGCCCTCGGCTGCTGGGTTACCTAACAGGTTTTCAGACAAGTAGGCGTGCAAGTTGGTAATCGTAAATCTGTTAAACCCAACCTGATCGACGGGTTCCGTCAGAAACTCAATCGCGCCTTTGTGGTTGAGGATCATTTGAGTTTCCTGTGGGTCTTTTCCGGCCGCTGGCGTGCCGTCTTGAATGAGTCTCTCCGTATCCAGAAGTGAGTATGTATTGCCTTCCAATCGACTCGAGTTGAATGACAAATCTATCAGTAGTCGATTAAGTATTTTTCTGGCATAAGTACCGGCAGGTTGTACCTGGTCATCAACTTGACCAAGATTTTGGAGCGCTTCTTTTTCTTCTGCTGTCAGGTAGGAGGACCTGTTAGGCTGATATCGGTCCAGGAACTCTCTTTTGTATCCAACGTTGTGCCTGCTTGTCAGGGGTGCGGATACATACTCTTGAACTTTTTGTGCGGATTCAGGAAGCTGAACTGTGACCTGGCCACGATCTTCCGCTTTTATTTTTGGTCGTGCACTCAGCGCTGCTGTGACATAGGCTTTTGTTATTGTGTATTTCGTGCCTTTAGCAGCGCCTTTTCTGCTCGCATTCCCCTCGTTAATTAATTCTTTTAGCCGGTCCCTGACAATGTGAGATTTCAGCGTCAATCCAGCGCTCTGCATGATTTCTTTCGGCGTCATGTAGCGGCTTTCTGCCGCTAGCGCTGCCAGTATTTGGTCCTTTTCTAATTGAATTTCTGATCTTTTCGACATGTTTTATCTAATTTATTTAGAGTTATCTAAGTTTTTATCTAAGAAAGTTTATAAATTCTACTTTTTCCTTAGATAAAAGGCTAGTTATCTAGAGATTCGAGGGATAGTAGCGCACTGTGCTCATGTTATCTCAACGGAAAAACCGACCATTTTTCAGTGGTTGATCTTTATGCTTTTGGTGCATTCACCGATCTAAAAAAACATGAAACCAGGAGGATTATCGACGAGATCAATGAAGCCATTGAGCAATGGTCGGAATTTTGTCGAATTGCCGGGGTTCCTGAGGACATGGCTCAGAAGATAGCACCCAACGACCAAGACAAGCCATGCAGATCGCTGGGTGCCGGTGCTATCATTCCGCTGAACGCGTCGCCAGGCAACTTAAGTGAAAGCAAAACGAAAACCTAAGGAAAACTCAGGCACCGGTAAGCTGCGAATCGGTGACGATTGGAGTGCCATTAAGATAATCGCGTTGTCGCAAAGTAATCCTCTTAAGGCACTGGCGGAGCTCGTTGAAAATAGCATTGATGCCGGGGCAAAAAATATTACGATCACCCGGGGTAAAGAAAACCGCGAACCCTATATCACTGTGTTGGATGACGGGGCGGGAATTCCCAAGAACGAGGATGGAATCCCTGATTTCCATTATGTCGCGACGCATATTTGTGATTCTGTTAAGAGACGCCTTAAGGACGAGACTAACGTCCAGGGTGAATTTGGTATTGGTCTTTTGAGTTTTTGGACTCTGGGAGCAGAGCTAACACTCACCTGTTCCGGTGATGATGAACAGACCTACAGGATGTCGATGCGCAGTGGCGATGCCGACTATCGGCTGGGAAAGAGCAGAGCCTTGTTTCCGTCGACGGGCACTGAACTAAAGGTAAAACCACTACTGCCAGGCTTGAGGCAACTCAGTGGTGAGAAGATCCAGTGGTACCTGGCTTCAGAATTGCGGGATCGAATTCGCACGAACAATGTTCAGGTGACAGTTCGCGACCGAACCGCACGCAAGGAGTTCAATGTTCGGCCACGTGAGTTTAGTGGTCAGTTGATCCGGGACCTGCCACCGGTAAAAACTCGTGATGGTGAAACATACGTTGAACTTTACCTTTGCGATCCAAAGCCAGAACATAAAGTTGGCCTGTATCGCAACGGTACACGTGTTTTAGCAGACATTGTGGAGTTGGAAGGGCTCAAAACCAATGTCTGGTCTTCCGGATATCTTGAGGGAATTGTCGATGTCCCCTCTCTTAACTTAACCCCCGGCACACGGCTCGGTGTTATTCGCGATGAGAAGTTTGCACGTGCCTGGTATGCACTGCGTCCGGTAGAAGATTATCTTGAGTCAATTATTACAGAGTTGCGCAAAGCCGAAGAGGAAAGAGCGAGCAAACATCTTCTTAAGTCCATCCAGAAAGCATTCCGAGAGGCGTTGCTGGCGTTGCCTCCGGAAGAATACGATTGGTTTGATATCCAAAGTGCTGGAGACAGAAAACCGGGGAATGTATCGGCTGAGCAAGTACCTATCTTGGCAGGTGACAGTGTTGAGACGTCATCTCAAACAGATGAATCACGCGATACGCCCGGACAGAAAGAATTTTTTCAGTACGCCGGTCCTTTGTTTAGTGCCAGGATTTCGCCAGCCTCCAGTGTTGTCAAAGTAGGCAAGACGCGCACGCTTCGAGGACTCTCCAGGGATAAATCAGGTCGAACTGTCGAACATGGTCTTCGCTTCAATTGGCAAGTCATGGAAGGCGCTATGTCCCTGGAAAATGCAGATAGTGAGATCGTTACTGCGGTAGCCGGGCGGGAACCTGGACTAGCAAAGATCATGTTAACGATTAGTCAGGAAGATATGCAGAGTGAGGCTTTTGCACATATCACCATGACAGATTCGTTGGATGATGCTATCGGCACGGGCAATACCAACAGAGCAGGCTTGCCTGGGTACACCTATTTACATGCTGCAGGCGAGCTTTGGCGCTCTCGATATGACGAAGAGCAAAATTTTATTGTCATTAACAACGGTCACCGTGATTTTGTTTACTCTTCGAAGAGCCGATCTTTGAAGATGCGCTATATCGCTCGTTTATTCGCCAAAGAGTTAGTCTTAAAAAATTTCCCGGGTTTACCGTCTGCGCAAATGCTCGAGCGAATGATCGAGTTGTCGCTCTATACGGAAGAAAACCTGAAGTAACTATAATGTAGCAGCTGCCCTGATCCATTGTCCCGGCCACCGGCTCGAGTTATGCAGTAGCCACCTCGGATTAGAGTCGGGATTGTAGCTGCACCTTAAGGTGCTTTTGCTGCGTTTTAACCAATTCGAGCTGCTCACAGCCGAGGCCCAACTGATAATCCCGCAACGCACCCGCGAGCGCATCAGCCAACTCGTCATCTACACTTGTCTCCGGCTCCAGCCAGATGTTATTTACCTTTAAACGCCCTTCCTTCCTCACCGCCTTACAATCCATGCGCCCGATCAATTCATCACCAAACAAAATAGGTAAAGCAAAATACCCATATCGACGCTTCGCCTCGGGCACATAGCACTCCAACTGGTAGTTAAACCCAAAAAGCTCCAGCAAGCGCTTCCGGTTAATCACCAAATTGTCAAAAGGTGACAGGAATCTGACGTGCCTGCGGCCAATTCTCTTTGGGGTTTCTGCCAGCACATCGGTCAGGCAATAGTACAAGGCACCCTCATAGTGGACCTGAGTGACTTCTCCTGACTCAATCATTTCCTGCAGGGAGTTATCGATACCAGGCGCGATTTGATAGTTCGACAGGCGTCTTACCGCCCCCCTCGCATAGCCAATATCCCTGGCTTTGGCGATACCGAGCGCCGTGAGCATACGACGCACATAATAGTGACCCCTTTCCTGCGCCGTTGGCAACGACTGCTCGACGTGATCTGGCAACACATTTTCGGCCAGGTCGTACACTTTCTGAAATCCCTTGCGCTCCCGAATCATCAACTCACCGGCGAAAAACAAAGACTCCATGGCCCGCTTCGCAGGCTTCCAATCCCACCAACCGCCCGATTTGTGTCCAGGGGGTGCTTCAAAGTCTTTGGACATCAGCGGTCCTTCACCGCGGATCCGCGCCATGATCAGTTTTCTAAATTTCTTGTCAATAACACGTGTCTCTCGGTAGCCCTTCATGATCGGCAGGTAATAGCGATAGTCGTCCATCGGCAGGTACGCTGCCGCATGGAACCAGTACTCGAATACTTCCCTTCGGTTTGACTGTAGGTTGTGCAACATGTCAGGTGTGTAGTTAGGCACCCGTGTGCGCAGGATATGGTGATGCGCGCGCTCGACTACTGAGATGGTATCGATCTGCACGTGGTGGATCTGGTTGATGGTTTTGGCGACGGCGTTGATGCCTCGGCCTAGTTGGGCTTTCCGTAGTAGGCCCTGGCTATGAAGTACCAGGCGTCTTGCTTGTTTTGGGGTTAGGTCGATGTGATTGGGCCGCTTGGTTTTGGAACGCGGTGTAAGAATAGAACAATACTGCTGCAAGCCCTACTGTGATGCCAATTGTTATTAACTTTTCGGCGTTATCGGTTGTAACGGCTAAAGTTACGAGTGCTCAAACGCCTCGATGCCCTCCTGCAGTTCTGTTGCTGCGACGAACAGGAATACGCCCAATAGCCCTGGCAGTGCTGCTATTAGAAGAAACGCAAAACACAAAATCCACAGCATGGCGTCCAAAAAATACATGCAGACTTCCTGCACGTCGACGGCTTCCAGCTGAGGGGGCATGTTTCTCCAATCTCTGTGCATATTGCTCCGTAAGTTACTCACAAGGCTCCTTTGATCGGATATCCGATGGTTGGTCTATTTATTTTATCGACCGCTTTCCTGATTCCTTCACCCTCGTTCGACCGTTGCCATCTGTGAATGGGTGATCGTTACAAGCTCTACGTAGTAGGCCTTGTCATGGAGGACGCCGCAGCTACCACCCTGCCTGCAGCTTCTTGGCACCAGCCTAAAATAGCGATTGCCGTTATTTTAATTTAGAATGTAAATTAAAATAACTAATCTGGTTATTTCTGGGAGTTCAACATGGACCGGGAAATACAGGGAAGATATGTCACGATAACGACGGTTGGTGAAACCGCTCGTGCTTTCGTACCCGCACCACTACCACCCATCCCTGAAATCCAGTGGTCTGCCGAGCTGCGAGAGCAATTCGAAAGGGCTTATCTTGCGCTAGGCCGACTCGATGGCATTTCAACTCTAATCCCTAATGCATCGCTTATTCTCTATATGTATGTTCGAAAAGAGGCGGTGCTGTCCTCAATGATCGAAGGTACACAGTCGTCCCTTTCGGACCTACTGATCTACGAAATGGAACAGCTGCCCGGCGTTCCCATAGATGACGTCGAAGAAGTCAGTAACTACGTCGCTGCACTCAATCACGGCATTCGTCTGATGGAAGACGGTTTGCCCATCTGCATTCGGATGATGAAGGAAGTACATGCTGTGCTACTTTCTGGAGGTCGTGGCAGCAAGAAAACCCCCGGCGAAACTCGCAAGATACAGAACTGGATCGGTGGCACCCGGCCTGGCAATGCCGTATTCGTGCCCCCGCCACCCGGCGAAATTCCTGATGCGCTGGCCGCACTTGAAAACTACATCAACAACCATCCGGAAAACCGAGATGCGACCTCCCCTCTGCTAAAGACCGCACTTGTGCATTTGCAGTTCGAAACTATCCATCCTTTCCTGGATGGCAATGGTCGCCTGGGAAGATTGCTGATTACCCTGATCCTGAAGGCCGAGGGTTCCCTGCAACAACCGCTGCTTTACCTCAGTCTCTATTTCAAAACGCATCGAGACTACTACTACGAATTACTCAACAAGGTGCGGCTCGACGGAGACTGGGAGTCCTGGTTGCAGTTTTTCGCTGAGGCTGTGGAGTTCACTGCGAATACCGCGATAGATACGGCAAACAAGCTCATGGCGCTATCTGAATCCGATGCAGAGCAGGTCGCTCACCAGGGCAGACGCGCAAAATCGTTAAAAAAACTTCATCAGGCCCTACTGCGGCAGCCCATCGCAACACCAGGCTGGCTGGCAACCCAAACCGGGCTTACACCCGCAACCGTCTCGAATGGTCTGAACCAACTCGAGACACTCGGCATTGTCAAAGAGCTAACGGGCAAAAAACGGGGTCGGATCTATGTCTATGCCGCGTATATCGAAATATTGGATCAAGGCAATGAGCTGCCTTAAAACTTTCCGACGATGCTCAAAGGGCAGTATAGAGTAAACTCATTAAATATCATAATATGGTATTAATTGTAGTTAACATATACTTTTAGATATAGTCTATGCTAATTTACTGTCACTTTTAGAAATTAAGTATAGCTTAGGTATATCTTGAAAAATCTACCCATTGGAAAACAAAGACTTTCGCGCGTCTTAAGACAAGCCGGTGACTTGATAGATGCAGATGATGTGGCCTCTACACTCCAAATAGAGTGCCAGGTGGCTAATCAGCTTCTGGCAAGATGGACAAAGCAGGGGGCGCTGAAGCGAGTTTCACGAGGATTGTACGCCCCTTCGCCTATACAGTCGGTTGAAAGTGAGCATGTGCTAACTGACCCATGGGTAATCGTCCCCAGCCTATTCTCTCCTTGTTACGTGGGCGGTCGAACCGCGGTAGAGCTTTGGGATTTAACCGAGCAGATATTCAAGGACATCGTAGTCTTTACGACTGCACCAGTCCGATCGAAGCACCAACTTATACATGGCACTAATTTCACGCTAAAAAAAATAGGCCAACAACAATTCTTTGGCACGGCGTCCGTTTGGAGAAGTAGAACCAAAGTGCTCATTTCGGATAAGCATAAAACGATTCTAGACATGCTTGAATACCCAGCGGTCGGTGGTGGGATTCAGCATGTATCGGATTGTTTGCAAGCTTACTTTGCCGACGATCAAAGCGACTCACACAAACTGTTTGAGTATGCTTCGAGAATAGGAAATGGCGCCGTCTTCAAAAGACTAGGGTTTCTTGTAGATCGTTTCGCCCTTGACCCTATGCTCGCTGAGGCTTGTCGAGCGAAAATTAGTGCCGGGCTCGCCAAGCTAGACCCCGGTATCGAGTCTCCCAGAGTCTCAACCAAATGGCATTTACGAATTCCAGATTCTTGGGCGAAATTAACTTGATTAGCAGTCAAGAAATTGTCGATGCTGCAACCGCTTCTGGTTTAACCCCTCATGTGGTCGAAAAGGACTATGTGCTAGGTTGGTTACTCTGGGGAATTAACGCTTCAGAACAACTATCTACAAGTTGGGTCTTCAAGGGCGGGACTTGCTTGAAAAAATGTTTCTTTGAAACATATCGGTTCTCTGAGGATTTGGACTTCACGTTGAAAGACGAGAGCCACATTGATGATTCATTTCTACAAGAAACCCTATCAGAAGTTTGTGACAATATTTATGAACATACGGGGATCGAATTTCCTGAAGAAATGAGGGCGTTCAAGATCTACGAGAATCCTAGGGGCCAGAAGTCCTGCCAAGGACGAATCGCGTACAGAGGACCCGTCTCACCCCCTGGTAAGAATGCACCTCGAATAAAACTGGACCTGACCGCAGACGAAGTCCTTGTTTTACCGCCTGCTGTATCACCGGTTTACCATCCATATTCCGATGCGCCATCAAATGGAATAGCTGTTACATCGTATTCCTATGAAGAAGCCTTTGGAGAGAAGATTCGTGCGTTGGGTGAGCGAACTAGGCCACGCGATTTGTATGATGTTATTAACTTGTATCGAAACGATGAGGCTCGCCCGGATCACGCAGTGTTGTTGGACGTACTAATGCAAAAGTGTGATTTCAAAGGTATCGATTTACCGAACATGGATTCAATACGTCCACATCGGGATGATTTGGCAGGTTCGTGGAATAATATGCTCGAACACCAACTGCCAGTTCTACCTCCCCTGCAATCGTTTTGGGATGTTCTACCCGAATTCTTCAATTGGCTTGTAGGGATCCATCAAGCCAGAGTGTTGGCGCCTTTCTCTGGTGCGACTTCAGAAGAGGTGCTGAGAGCCCGAACAGGATTGATAACCGGGTTAGAGCACGCCAAATCTGCCATCAACATCATCAGGTTCGCAGCATCTAATCGATTGCTCGTCTCTCTTCAATATCAAGGAAGCTTGAGGCTAATTGAGCCTTACTCATTACGGCGTACCAACGAAGGGAACATTATCTTGCATGCTCACAACGTCGACAAGGACGAACACAGATCATATCGGGTTGATAGAATTCAAGGTGCAACAGTAATCGATCAAACTTTCGTACCTCGTCACCAAATCGAGCTAAACGGCTAGCGGGTCAATGGTCATGTATTAACTAGGTTTGAGAATGAACTGCCGTAAATCACGCGGACTGGCCAAAAAACAGTGTCTACTGTTCCCTCCCACCGCAAAATCCTGTAAAACGCGATCATGAAAATACCAAAACGAATTCAACCACTTATCGACGATGGCATCATTGATGCCGTCCTCAGTCGATTGATGAGTGGCAAAGAAGCCAATGTCTTCGTGGTGCGCTGCGGAACAGAGATTCGTTGTGCCAAAGTTTACAAAGAGGCCATGAAACGTAGCTTCAAACAGGCGGTTACCTATAGGGAGGGCCGAAAAACCGGCAATACCCGTCGTAGTCGGGCGATGGAGAAAGGCTCGAAATATGGCCGTAAGCAAACTGAAGAGATCTGGCAAAACGCCGAGGTTGACGCATTGCGTAAACTGGCGGAAGCCGGTGTGCGTGTGCCGGTTCAATATGGCTGCGTCGATGGCGTGCTGCTGATGGAATTGATCTGCGACGCCGAGGGTGATGTCGCACCACGCCTGAGTGACGTGGCTTTCTCTGCCGAACAGGCTCTGCAGGATCATAGTGTCTTAATGGGCTATGTTGTGCGCATGCTGTGCGCCGGGTTGGTGCATGGCGATCTGTCTGAATTCAATGTGCTGGTAGGTGAGCACGGTCCTGTGATTATCGATTTACCGCAGGCCGTCAATGCTGCCGCCAACAACCATGCGCAGTCGATGCTGCTGCGTGACGTTAACAACCTTACTAACTACTACGGCCAGTTTGCACCCGAATTGATCGGCAGCCGATTCGCCGAAGAAATCTGGGCACTTTATGAAGCCGGTGAATTACACCCCGACAGCACACTGTCCGGTCAGTTTGAGGACGACAATCGAAGTGCCGACGTTAACGCGATCATGGCGGAAATAGAGGCTGCGATTGAGGAAGAAGAAGCACGGTTGGATAGAATAAATGAGGCTGCAGGAGACTGACGAAACTTTAGAACGGGTTGGTCAGATGGCTGAGTCTATGGATCGGCCCCGGGCTTGGCTTATGGCGCATGCCATCAAACAATATGTAGCGCGTGAAGAGTGGTTTATCCGCGAAGTTGAGAAAGGCGTTCTAGCTGCGGATGAGGGCCGCCTGGTAGATCATAATGACGTGAAAGCCAAATGGGACGCTAAGCGTGCAGCTAAAATGGACTGAGCTGCGTCTGCCAGCGTCATCATGAATGCGGATCAGTTCGATCAGATGGTACCCGGCCCTTTGCTGGTGTGCCCCATGACCTCCCCCGCCTGGACCCAGCTGTTCGCTCATGCGTCAGGACTGGTGACAGACATCGGTGGCATTCTCGGGCACGGTTCCATCGTCGCCAGGGAATATGGCATTCCCGCGGTTGTGGGTACTGGCAATGTCACGCAGCGAGTTAAGAGCGGGCAGATTCTGGAGGTTGATGGTGATGAGGGGACTGTGGTTATTCAGGAAGATTAGTCTTTAGATGCAGGGTTGTTAAGCACCTGTCCTGATTGCGTGCCGGTGTGCTCATCGTCACGCAATACCACTGACCATACACAAGTTGTATTTGTGTGCCTTTTAGAATCGTTGAGCCTGATGAAAAGCCGCCATTAAACTCGCCATATTATGGCATTTAAGTGCATATTATATCCTTACTTTTTTATGTAATTGATTGATATATAAGTTTTTATTTATTTTTATTGATATCGCCATTGAACCCGCCATAATTACGTAAAATACCAATCTGGTATGCAGGCTACCAAACCGGGCAGGATAGTATGGACATGATGGATCGTAACGAATCTGTGAGCGGGATGGAGCCGCTTCTGATCAGCGAAGGCGCCAGAGCGCGGCCCGAGCTATCAGATCTTGTGCTGGCGCTTGTTGAAAAATCTACCGGCCTCAGACGAAGTCTGCCTGCCGAAATCATTGACGCCCTGGCCGATCTTGTACGCTCAATGAATTGTTATTATTCGAATCTCATTGAAGGTCACGATACACACCCGATCGATATCGAACGTGCACTCAATGAAGATTTCAGCACTGATCCTAAACAGCGCAATCTACAGCTGGAAGCCAAAGCGCATATTAAGGTACAGGAATGGATTGACGCCGGCGGCCTTGATGGAAGAACGACTCGAAGTGAAGCGCTAAAAGAAGTGCATAAAAGATTCTGTAACCTACTACCCGATGAGCTTTTATCGGTAGGTCATCCCGAAACCGGAGAGAGTCAGCAGGTCATACCCGGAACGCTTCGAGAGAACGATGTTATCGTCGGCAGACATGTGGCAATAAGTCCCGGTGCACTGCCGCGATTTATGGCGCGCTTCGAAGAAGCTTATGCCAATCTTGGCAAGCTCGACACCATTCTGACGGTTGCTGCTGCGCATCACCGGTTTTTGTGGATTCACCCATTCCTGGATGGCAATGGCCGAGTAGCAAGGCTTATGTCCCATGCAATGCTCAGCGAAGCTCTCAATACTGGCGGTGTCTGGTCGATTGCAAGAGGTCTTGCCAGAAATGAAAGCGACTACAAACAACACCTTGCAGCATGCGATTTACCCCGCAGAAATGATGTTGATGGTCGCGGTGCGTTAAGCGAAGAAGCGCTAACAGAATTTACAAGGTTCTTTCTAAAGGTCTGTGTTGATCAAATTGATTTCATGGAAAGGTTGATGCAACCCGAGCGACTTAGGGACAGGATCATGATCTGGTGCGAAGAAGAAATGAGGGCCGGTGCGTTGCCACCTAGATCAGAAAAAGTTCTGGAAGTTCTAACGATAAGGGGGGAGTTGAAAAGAGGTGACGTCGCGGAACTACTCGGCACAAGCGGACGCAGTTCGCAGCGTGTGACCAAAGCGCTGTTGGATCACGGCATTATCAAATCGAAAAGCACACGTGCACCATTCCACCTCGCTTTCCCGGCACGGCTCGCCTCGCGATGGATGCCGGGATTGTTTCCAGACCTGGCGGACTAGTGTTCTCGACATCCTATAGTTCAGTGTATTGCCCAGGCTCGATCCCATCCAGGGTCCATGACCCTATGCGATAGCGAATCAGTCTGAGCACAGGAAAACCAGCGGCTGCGCACATACGTCTTACCTGACGATTACGGCCCTCGCTGATCGTCATATTGATCCAGGTGTCGGGAATGCGCTTACGTTCTCGAATGGGTGGGTTACGTGCCCACAGATTGTCAGGTTCATCCATCAGCGTGACTTTCGCAGGTAGGGTGATGCCGTCTTTCAAGGCGATGCCATCACGCAAAGATTGCAGATCCGACTCTTGTGGTGCCCCTTCGACTTGAACCCAGTAGGTTTTGCTGACCTTATGTTTCGGTTGTGTGATTTTGTGTTGCAGCGCCCCTGAGTCTGTCAGCATCAGCAAGCCTTCGCTGTCACGATCAAGTCTGCCGGCCACCTGAACATCCGGGATGTCGATGTAGCCCTTGAGTGTTTTGCGGCCGTTTTTGTCAGTGAACTGAGAGAGTACGTCAAACGGTTTATTGAATAGCACAATGCGGCTCATATGAATCCTATTATGTCGCGTTTTTGCATCACTATATATTATAGTGATCATAATGATGTATTTTTACATCTTTATTTTTAATGTGGTATTTTCACTACGTTAAGGGCTAAAATCTGCTTAACATTGCTATTTAACAACATAAGATGCCAAAAGTCGCAAATTTACTAGAAAACCTGGGGCAGCGAATTGCCAGCTATCGAGTATCGCGAAACTTGAAGCAGGCGGAGCTCGCGTCGTCTGCCGGTCTTGATCGGACGACTATTTCCCGGCTAGAAAATGGCAAAGCAACACTCGATACCCTGGCCCGAGTCTTGGTGGCACTAGAGATAGAACAAAGACTGCCTAACATCGTTCCTGATCCTAACTTAAACCCTCTGGACCCGCTGGAAGCGAAAGGTCGCCAAAGACAGCGAGTTCGCGACAAAACCAAACAAGATGAAGAAACCCCCTGGGCTTGGGGAGACGACGCCTAGTGACATCTGCGGTCGTGAATTTATGGGGTAGCCAAATCGGTGCAGTAATTTGGGACACACGCCGCGAACTTGGTGTGTTTTCATATACACCTGAATTCGTTAAGAGCGGCATCCAACTTGCGCCCTTTGAAATGCCTCTCCGTGAGGGTCCATTCGATTTCCCTGCGATACCTAGAGAAACATTCAAAGGATTACCCGGGATGCTGACAGACAGCCTGCCAGACAAGTTCGGTGACGCTTTAATCAACCGATGGTTAACTGAACAAGGACGGAACCGAGGGGAGTTCAATTCGGTGGAACGTCTATGCTATGTCGGTCGCCGAGGTATGGGGGCGCTAGAATTTGAACCAGAAACCGAGCCTCAGACCACGACTAAGTCATTAGATCTTGAACCCCTTGTGGAACTAGCAAATCGAGTGCTCGCAGAGCGGGGCAATCCGAACGGGATTTTGCAAGGCGATGACGACCAACAAGCCATGCGAGACATTCTGAAGGTAGGCACCTCTGCAGGTGGCGCACGAGCGAAGGCACTAATTGCTTGGAACCCGAGTACTGGTGAGTTTCGTTCTGGACAACTAGAAGCAGGTTCGAGCTTCAGCTACTGGCTTATGAAATTTGATGGCGTTTCTGGCAATTCGGATAAGGAAGTAGCTGATCCGTTAGGTTACGGTCGTCTGGAATATGCCTGTCACCTACTCGCAGTCGCAGCTGGAATAACCATGAGCGAATGTCGATTGCACGAGGAGGGCAGTAGAGCGCACTTTATGACCCGACGCTTTGATCGAACTGAAACAGGCGACAAACAGCACATGCAATCTCTATGCTCGCTTAGACACTTTGATTTTAACAGCGCTCGAGCCTTCAGCTACGAACAAGCTATTGAGACCATTCAACGACTTAACCTGGACAGATCAGCACAGAAAGAAATGGTCCGTCGCGCCATACTCAACGTAACTATCAGGAACCAGGACGACCACACAAAAAACATCGCGTTTTTGATGAACAAAATGGGCGTGTGGTCACTCGCCCCGGCATTTGACGTTGTGTACGCCTATAACCCACAAGGTGATTGGACTAACGAACATCAAATGTCACTCAATGGAAAAACCGACAATTTTTCGAT
>Ga0115002_10005789_pt1 | contig 14430 bp, 9 predicted proteins | sample ArcticOcean_MG_C_8_FD_89576 | JGI IMG/M metagenome (GOLD analysis project Ga0115002, IMG submission 89576) | Marine microbial communities from western Arctic Ocean - ArcticOcean_MG_CB11_86 | ecosystem: Environmental > Aquatic > Marine > Oceanic | place: Arctic Ocean: Canada Basin | collected... | reverse complement strand
GACCATGAAACGCCAAGCCTACGGATTCCGAGACCTCGAATTCTTCAAACTCAAAATCCTCGCGATTCACACAGCCAAGTACGCTTTAGTCGGATGAACCTCATTTCATTCGACGAACATTTCGCCGAGAGTCGCGGAGTTTCTCATGTCGAGACGGAACAACGCATCGTGTGGGCAGGCCTGCTGGCAGGCGGGGCCAGTGATTTGTTCGATGCAGAGATCACATTTCGTGGCCTCGGTGAGTGGGTTGCCACTGCGCGTGTCGACGACCAGACTTCCACTCGGGTCGCGAATCTCGACCATACGAATGGCGTCGAACGGGCAGTTGCTGGCGCACTGTGCGCAGCCGATGCAGGTTTGCTCGTTGATCATGACGAACCCGTCGGTGCGATCACGGTGAATCGCTCCGGTGGGACATTCGATCATGCAGATGGGATCAGCGCATTGCAGACAGGCGTTGGCCAACTGATAGTGTCCATACACCGGGCCATGCCGGATGAACCGCGGGTTCCCGTCGTGGGCGGTCGCACAGGCCTTAACGCAATCGTCACAACGGGTGCAACGATCGAGATCGATGACCATCGTTGCCGTTCCTTGAACGAAGCGATCGTCGACCAGAAAGTCGAGCAGGTTACTGTCGACCGCTTGGCGCTTAGGCTCTGTCTTATCGCCTGTTTCGTCAGCTGTGGACGAGGCGACGGTCCGCTGATTCAGTCGGTCCAGCAAGTATTTTTCCACGAGTTGCGTGGGTACGAGGATGACGTTCAGAAACCCGATCGCACTCAGTCGCGCCTCGTAGCCGACCGGGGTTCCCGTTTTCACCGCCGCAGAGATTTCTTCAATTCCGAACGCTTGCCCTGCAGTGGCGTAACCGACGGTTTGTCGGCCGTTGTGGTGTTTGCGACTCACCCTCGCGATCCCGCTACGAACAAGCAGGACGCCGTTGGGGTAATGTCCCTCTTCGGCCACGATGGGTTCCTGCGCGACGGTCGAAGCGTTCTTGTCGGCTCCTGATTGGCGAATCGGCTTTGCCGAGTCGTAGTCGCCGTAGGAATTGAATTCGCAGGCCGCGGCGATTTCTTGCAGATGCTCTTCGGGAAGACCGTGAAAAAGCGGCTCGTTGCGTAAGAATGCGGCGAGCGCTCGTTCGCGAAAGACTTCTGCGATTTGGCGTTTGAGCGCTCCACCGCGGTCGTGTCGCATGATGTCGCGCAACCCCTGCCAGCGAATCTCGATCAACTGCGATGGTTCTTCGGCAAAGACGGTGGCCACGCGTGGCGTGCGACCCAACGCGGCCAGTTCGCCGAACCACTGGCCCGACTCGAGTCGCACCGTTCGATAGTGATCGAGAATGGCCGAGACTTCCGGAAGATAAATTCGTTCGGCACCGCGTTGAGACGCGCTGGTGACGTCACCTTCGTCGCGATATTGGTCGCGGACTTCGGTGGTGTTTCGATTTTTCCAAAGCTGGGCAACGGCCTGGAAGAAGGTCCGCCGCCGTGTTTCTCGCCGTCCCAGCATGGAGTCGGGGATGGATGTGCCAGCATCTTCCAATTCGACGCGTGCCGCTCCGGAACGAATGAAGAAGGCGGAACTGCCCCAGTCTCCTCGGCGAACGATGACATCGCCGGCTGCCAGGTCGAGCAGGCGGACATCGTTTTTTACGATGTCGCGCAGGGAAAGAGTCTTCCGAAAACCCTTCGCGTCGAGATCGCAGAACGGGGGCGTATCCAGCAATTGATCGACTTGCTGGTCGGTCAATTGATTGTCGGTCGGTTGGTTCTCGTGGCCGCCCTCCAAGGAGAACGGCATTTCCCAGCGACGAGGACGCGAGATGGAATGAACCGGCATAAACGGTGTCAATAATGATCGAAGGAGCGAACAGCCATTGAAGGACCTCTCTTGTTACCTCAGGGGTTCTTCGTTTTGTACTGTTGGGAGAAGTGAGGTGCCCGCAATTTGATCAATGCGTCGAGTCCTTTGAGCTTACTGCCGTCGTGCGTTTTGGCAAACTTTCGCGCCTGCTCGGCAAACTTGTCCGCAATGTCGCCGAACGTTTTCGCGTCTGTGGGTTGTGGTGGTGCAAATAACATTCCCAGCAAAGGCGTTGCCAACACAACGGCGGCTTGCGTCTCGGGAGTGCCAGCCAAACCGTTGATCTGGGCCAGTTGTCCACTGCTGGCTGCTGCCACTGCGCTGAATTGCGGAATGACAGCCGGGTTCTTCGCCTTCGCGCGATGCCGCAGCGCCATCTCGAGTTTAACCAGGGTGCCGACAACGAATTTGACACGGCGTCGATTCTCGACATTGCTGCCGGTTCGCTCCGCCCACAACGTGGGTGCGTCGGCGTTTTTCGTTTTGTCGACGAAGAAGTTGTGACGAACTTCTCCGCTCGACCAGGACACGAACTCGAACGCGCTGGCAGCCTTGTGACCTGCGGCCACCAGTTTCTCTTCGCCAATGATATGGCATCCGTAGCACGACTTGGCCTGCTCGTAGATGTTGTCCGAGCGAATCATGCCGGCCGCGTCGATGGCTTTGATTCGCTGTTCGCGATGTTCGGCGGTTTCCTGAGCGCGAGGAATCGGCATCGATGCGTGATACGATTGATGACGATTCAACCAGCCGTCTTCGCCACCGGCAGCACCGTGGCAAGACTCACATGAAACGCTGGCGATGACCTTCGTGACGTTGTTGACGATTGCTTTGGTGGCGTGACAGGTTGCACAGGTCGAGTCGGCCAGTAATTGGTCTTGGGTTACACCGAGTGCTTTGGCGTACTTCTCGGTGTTCCCCTCGAACTTATAGAGTCGCAATTCGGACGACTGGGAATGCACGGTTTTCATCCAATGTGTGACTTCGGATGGATGACATTTCTTGCAGTCGGATTTCGTGATGCCCATTACGCGTTTGGGATCCGAGCGATTGGCGTTACGATTCTTCCCGGCCGGAGCGGCCGTTTCCTCGGCCTTTTGAGGAAGCGTTGCTAGCAGAACGCCTTGGAACGCGCAGAAGGCACAGGCCAGTCCGAGCATCCAAGCGACCGGCCGTGTTTGAAGCCGGGTTGTCTTGTCGCGTTGCATCCTCGCGTCCTTCATTTAAATTTATTCTTGGTGTCCGTCTCGAAATCGCTTCTCAAGAAAAACGACTTCACGAAGGGGTGAAGTCTATCAGTTTAGGCGTCGAGCTCCAAACTTCCTTCGGGAACCGCGATGCAGGGCAAGCAAGTTCCCGTCTCGCATTGGAAATCGGGCGGCTGCAAATAACGGACAGAACCCGAGCGCACGGCTGTTGCACAGGTTCCACAACTGCCGGTTCGACAGCCGGCATCGATCGATACGCCGGCCTTCTCGGCACATGTCAACAGTTCGTTGCTGCCAGTTTTCCAGACGGCGGTCTTTCCCGATCGAGTGAACGAGACGGAGATTGGTTCGCCGCTACTTGTTGTGGCAGAGGTGGATGCCTCTGCGCGAGAGGCCGTGGTGGCGACTTGCACTGTGCCGGTTCCGAATGCCTCGGTATGAATGCTTTCGGCAGGAACTCCCCAGTCGCGAAGGCCTGTGATGAGGTCGCTCATCATGGGGGATGGACCGCAGAGGTAGAAGTCGTAATTACTGGAGGGTAACTGTTCCTTCAGTCGGTCGATTGTCAGTCGTTTCGCCGTCGGATCGCTTGTCAGACTTGTGATGACCTGAATGTTTGCGTTGCTGTGTTCCAGTTCGGCGAGTTCTTCGCTGATGATGCGGTCATCGTCGTGACGCGTAGAATAGAACAGCCTGGTTTCCTGATCGGTGGAACTTTCGGAAAGTGCGCGGAGCATGCTCAGCAAAGGCGTGATCCCCACGCCACCGCCGATCAGCACGACCGGCTGGAGAAGGGGCGGATCGATGCAGAACTTTCCTCGTGGAGCCTGCACGTCGAGAATTGTTCCGACATGAACCTGCTCGTGAAAGAACCCTGAAACCAAGCCGTCGGGGACATGTTTGACCGTGACACGGTATTGCTTGGAATCGGGAGCGCTCGAGAGGGAATAGCAGCGAACCAACGGTTTCTCGTGGCCTGGAATTTTCACTACGAACGTAAGAAATTGTCCAGGTTTGAAGAGAGGCAACGGCTTTCCGTCGTGTGATTCCAGTAGAAACGAGCAGACGTCGTTGTTATGCTTTCGCTTCTCGACAACCTCGAATTTCCGGACGCCCCCCCAATGCCGTCGGGCCTGTTCGTTGACCTCGCGTTCGGCTGCTGCTGTTCTGATCGATTCACGTAACAGTTCGTGGGCCAACCGAGCGTGCCGTTGCTCTTGCCGTGTCCGCAGTAGTAACGACACCGCTGCCAGCGCAATGTATGTTGCGACCAGGCCTCCGAGAATCATTCCGACAACTTGCATGGGAAATTCGGGATCGACGTTAATTGAAGGGGACCGTCACTTTTCCGCCCCGCCATCATAAGGCATGGGGGCTGCAGATTGAATCGGACAACATCGTCCGCATGGCTTTTCGTGCCAAACAGGCCTTAGAATGGCGAGGTTGCTGTTTTCCAGAACCAAGTGGGCCAGACATTCCTGTCTGGCGAATAAGGGGAGATTTGAAGCGAATGGCGTATCTGGTGGCGATTGGTTCCAGTCCTGGCGACCACCGCGAGTGGCAACTCGACGCTGCGCGAACCGCCAGTCTGGGACGCAACGTCGAGAACGAATTCGCCGTTCCGTGGGACTCGCAAATCTCGCGGAAGCATGCCGATCTGAATTTCAAATCCGACCAGTTGAAAATTCGCTGCTTTCCAACGGTGCGTAATCAGATCTTCTACGAAGGTCGCTACCACAGCGATTTGACTGTCTTGAGCGGGCAGGAATTCCGTATCGGCTCGACGATGTTCCGTCTCTCCGAAGAGGGCATCGACACGGGCTTTTTGAGATTGCTGGATGATTGTGAAAAACTCGACGCCGACCTGACCGACTATTCGATTCGCGTTTCCGATGAGCGAATCGCCCTGGTCGCCGGCGCGGCAGCCACTTTGTGGCTCTCTCAAGATGATGAGGAGCTGACGAAAAACGCGGTCGAAATTCTTGAAAGTGTGCTGCCGAACGCGGACGTGATTGCGATAATTGAATGTGTCGACGACGAGGCAAAAAGTCCGAACGTTCTCTACTACGAGCAGTTGCAAGCAAGCAAGGCCCGTCCAAGTGTGAGTCGAAAATTGCTGCGACGAGCCCTCGAGAAGGGTGAAACTGTTGTACAAGTCGATAGCGACACCCACGGACAACCCGTCGCCAACGGCCGCTGGGCCTTTTGCTCGCCTGTTGAAGCCGACGATTTACGAAAATGGGTTCTTTATGTGTGTGGTCGGTTTGGCGAAGGGAGTTCGACGGCCGCCTATTTGGCGAAGTCCGATCTCGAAGGTGATACGAATTTGACCGAATTACTTTCGCACCTGGTGTTGTCGGCGCGGCGGGTGCGGGTTCTGGAAGATCGTTTCTCCGGAGTACGACAGTTCTTTTCGCCCGCCGTGATTAAGAAGGCCTCGGAATCTCTCTCTGGGTTTTCGCTTGAACCAACAGAAACCGAGACGACCATTTTGTTCTGCGACGTCCATGGTTTTTCGCGAATGGTCGAACAATCGCACGCCGAACTACCGAAGTTCCTGCGACGCCTCAACAAGGCGTTAGGAGTAATGACCGCGAGCATCATCGACGGCAACGGAGTGATTGCCGATTTCCAAGGCGATTCGGCACTCGGTTTTTGGGGCTGGCCAGTCCCGTTGCCCAACGCGCCTTTGGCCGCGTGTCGGGCGGCGTTGCGAATTCTGGAAACGTTCGAGAAGGCATCTCAGGAAGCCTACGATTACCTCACAGGGTTTCGCGTCGGCATCGGATTGACCAGCGGAAAGGCGATTGCCGGTCGCATCGGCACGCGGCAACAGGCGAAGGTCGGCGTGTTCGGACCGGTTGTTAACGCGGCGGCACGCCTGGAAGGAATCACGCGGAAAATCGGTGTGCCAATTCTCATGGACGAGCCCACCGCCGAATTCGCGCGCGAACATCTTCCTGCCGAGGAAGGCCGTTGTCGGCGACTGGGGTTATTGAGGCCGGTCGGTCTGGACAACCCGATTGAAGTGAGCGAACTGTTACCCGCCGCGCCGTTCAGTAATATCTCGAACCGCAACATCCGGGACTTCGAGGCGGCCGTCGATGCCTTCATCGCAGGCGACTGGGACGAGACCCTCGACTTGCTGGGAAAAATGCCTGCCAAAGACCGCGCGAAAGACTTCCTGCTGCTGCAGATTGCCACAAACAATTACACCCCCCCGCGCGATTGGGACGGTGTCGTTTCGATGAAGTCGAAATAAGGATCAGCAGTCAGCTTCGACCAACGCGGAATCCTCTGCATCGTTCCTGTTGAAATCTAACCACGAACCACCCACCACGAACCACTCCCTCCCGGTTGATCTCAATTTCTCGCGCAAGCGTGCCGATCCTTATCGAAGTGTGAGATGACCCACATTTTGAGCCAGTCGATGGTTCGCATCCGATGCTTCGGAAGCGAAAGACCAGCTCGAAAAGAGAGCGTTGGCGGAATCAATGGATTGATTCGGTACGTCGCTTTCCGTGGGAAGCTCTGAACATGGAGAACAAGGATGGGCTCCGATCTTTCGCCGCCTGCACGACAGTCATGGCGGATTGCGTTCTTGTTGATTGCGATTCCCGCGAACCTGATGGTCGGCCTCTGGTTTCGACCGGTCAGCCGTGAAGTCGCCGCCGAGACGGCACGCGAACCGGCTCCTGCCCCCGCAGCCGAACCGGCATCCGCAGCCGAAGCGGGTCATGCTGTCGTTCGCGACAAGATACCGGTCGCTGTCGATTACGCCGTCGACCAGGCGCACGCGGCCTGCTTCGTCGACGAGTCGTTTCCTTCGGCCGCGAAGTGCAAGCAGTGCCATCCGCAGCATTACCGCGAATGGTCGGTCTCCTCGCACGCCTACGCACAACTCAGCCCGGTTTTTAACGCGATGTCGAACAAGTTGAACAAACTTGCCAACGGCACGTTGGGCGATTTCTGTATTCGTTGTCATACGCCGGTCGGCATGGCGCTCAACGAGCCGATCAACATGAGCAATCTCGATCGGCCTCCTTCGTCTCGCGAAGGCGTGACCTGCGTGACTTGCCATCGCATCAACCAGGCGTGGGGCAAAGGTGCTGGTCGGTTGGCTTTGGTACCGGGTGACCTTTCCCAGGCGGTCTACGGTCCGATCGGCAGCGAGGTTCTCACGGACGTGCTGACACACCCCGACAAATTCGGCGTGTTGAAAACCGCGAACGATCCGACCACACGCGGACGTCAAGTGCATGCGATGTCTCATCGCTTCTTCCAACAGACGACGTCCGGGTTTTGCGGTACCTGCCACGACGTGTTCGCGCCGAACGGGTTCCGTCTTGAAGATGCCTTCAGCGAGTACAAGGAATCGCCCTCGGCAAAGGTACTCGGCCATAGCTGCCAGGATTGTCATATGGGGGATGTTCCCGGCAAGCCGAACGGTTACTCGATGGCTCCCGCTGCCATCGTCGGGAACAAGAAAACGCCGCCGCGCAAGCACACGAATCATATGATGGTCGGCCCCGATTATTCCATCGTTCATCGCGGCTTGTTCCCTCACAATCCGCAAGCGGTCCGCGAGGAAAACTCGCCGAAAACAGAGGGCGGGCTGGCGACAATGCGTCAATGGTTGGTTTTCGACGACGCGGCCGGTTGGGGAACACAATCGTTCGAGCGCAGCGTACCGAACGGGACCGTGTTTCCGCAGCCTTGGAACGACCAAATCATGCGTATGAAAGCGCGCAGGATTCTCGATGACCAATATGGTCTGTTGACCGAATCGACCTGGCAACGGTTGCAAGTTCTAAGGGCCGGTTTCGAGATGGGGCGCATCGAGGTTCGCAAAGCCAAATGGAACGAATTGCGATTCCGTGTTCCCATCCGCAACGTTACGCCCGGACATGGCGTGCCGACCGGCTTCGACGCCGAACGGGTCATCTTCCTGCGGACGATCGTGACCGATCCGTTCGGCCGCAAGGTGTTTCAGTCGGGAGACCTCGACCCGAATGGCGATCTCCGCGATTCGCATTCGTCCTACGTCCACAACGGAAAGTTGCCGCTCGATCGACAGTTGCTGTCCCTACAATCGAGATTCGTCACACGAAACGTGCGCGGCGGTGAGCGGGAACAGGTGCTCAACCTGCCGTTCTCGCTGGATCCGTTGCCCTTCGTACGTCCGGCCACGCGCCCATTCACCGTTCTCGGCCGACCGATTGGTGCCCGGAAGCACAAACAGAATATCGAAGTCGGTGGTGTGCGCACCGCCGAATACGTCCTCAAACGCAACCAACTCCCCCGGCGGGGCAACTACACAATCCACGTGCAACTCGTGGCCGGCATGATTCCGGTTAATCTGGTGCATGAGATTTCCGGTGTCGGATTCGACTACGGCATGAGCGCTCGCAACGTGGCCGATGCCGTCGTTGATGGGCATCTCGTGCTCTACGAAGACCGAACCGTGATCTGCATTCCGTAACATTGACGACCACAGTTTTTGACGACCACAGCATTCGCGTCGACAAACAACGGCGGAAAGCGAACATCGATGAACCGCATTCGGCTTTCATTTCTTCTCGTGGCAGGCCTGTCTTGGCAGGCAACAGGAATCGTGTGCGCCCAGGAATCGGCGGCGGGATTTGCGCGCGTGTCGAGCTCTGGAATTGCCCCTGCGGCGGATCGAGAAAACCCCGGCCGAGCGCGTGTGACGACGGGACAAGTCACACCATCGAGCTTCGCCGAGTTCGCACCGGTTGCCGACCCCATGATCTCTGGCAGCCCGAATGTCGCCAGCATGCAATGCAGCCCTTATGCTGCACGCGTCGGCTACGACCCTTGCGTACCCTCGGTGGTGGAACCGCTGCATTGGGAATTGGCCGAGTTTCTGGCCGCAGCCGTCAACGCCCCAGTCGAGCCGTTGGCTAGCGTGTGGGCCAAAATCCTGTGTGCCGAACATGACCAAATCGATACGGCATTGCACGAGGACGGAATCGGTCTGCAACCCATTCCCCCACGTCCCAAGTTATTCGTCGAGACCAACGAGAAGTTCCTCGCGCCCGGGTTTCTCGAACAGGGAATCACCCTGCCCACCGGGGCCGTTTGGCGACCTTCCTTCTGGGTGTTCGGCACCTATCGTTCCGGAGTCAACTACATTGACCCGGCAGGCGGAGCACCGGTGGCCGAGTGGGCGAACCGCCTCGATTTGTTCGGGCAGGTCAATCTCTCGGGAACTGAGCGGGTACTGGTCGGCTTGCGACCGTTCGACGAAGAAACCGCCAACTCGCGCCGCTTTGCCAGCTACGACTTTCGCAACGGCGACACAATCGATGGTGCGAACGCCGAATTTCAAACGTTGTTCTTTGAAGGCGACTTCGGAGAAATCTTCCCCAACCTCGACCCCTATGATTCGCTGCCGCTGGATTACGGATTCTCGGTCGGTCGACAGCCGATGCTCTTTCAACAGGGGTTGCTCATCAACGAAGACCGCATCGACGCGGTCACCGTGACGAAAAACACGCTTTCGGGCGGCGGCATTCTCAATCTGCGCGCCACGGGGGCATACGCCTGGAACAACATCAACCGCAACAACAACGTTGATGACCCGAACGCACAACTCGTTGGGTTGTTGACCGAAACCGACATTGCCGGCAGCACGATCAACGCCGACATCGCGTACGTTGATTCGCCGAATGCACGATTTGGCAGCTTGCTCGCCTACGGTGTGAGTGCCATTCAGCGTATCGGGGGCTTCCACAACACGTACAACTCATCGGTCCACTTCTTAGGCTCGCATCCGACCGACGGAGAAACGCAGGCATCGGGGCAGGGCCAATTGCTGTTCAGCCAAATGTCGTGGACGCCGCATCACACGCACGACCTCGTCTACGCCAACGGGTTCTGGGCCATCGATCAGTTCACATCACCGGCCCGCGGAACGTTGGGCGGCGGTCCGCTGGGACAAACCGGAGTTCTATTCTCCGCAGCCGGCCTCGGACGCTACGGTGCACCATTGAGTAACCAGGCCAGTAACGTGGCCGGTGGCAGCATCGGTTACCAACTCTTCTTCGACGGCACGCGCAAACAGATCATCTTTGAAGTCGGCGGACGTAAAGATACCAACGAGATCAACGCGGGAGCCATCGCCGGTGGAGTCCGCTACCAGCAGGCGATCGGGCAACACTGGATCTTCCTGATCGACGGGTTCGTCGCCGAGCACGAAACGCTGGGGACAACACCGGGCACACGCATCGAGATGCTGGCCAAGTTCTAACAAAGCCGCCGCTGACATCGGCGCGCGGGACGACACCCCTAATCGGGCGACTCCGCCTCGTCTTCCGTTACCGCTGGTTCGTCACTCCCGCTGTCGCGTGACGTCGGCTTCGCGATGAAGACCAGCAGTTGCAGCCCCAGAAAGACGAACACCGGCAGGAACACCAGCGCTCGGCCGATGTGCATGACAATCGGTGGCACATCAAACAACGCACCGATCATCAGCAGCCCAATGACGGCGAACAACGTCAGACAAAGCACGCCGCAACCGATGGCCGTCATCTGTGTTTTGAACTGGCTTCGTTCCGACTGTGTCTCGAAGTAGATGTCGATCGAACGTCGCCGGCGCACCGATCGATGCGTGGCTTCCACAATTTCAAACGTGCGGGTCAAGTCGCTCCAATCGGGCCGCACCGTTTCACCGGATATCTTGCGTGCGAAACGATCGAGCACGGCCTCGGCCGATTTCACCGCAAGATCACCATCGTCACCCGCAACAACCGTCTCGCCGCGCACGTCCAGTCGCATGCCGCCCGCTTCGTCACCACCGGAGAGAACCGCCACGCCTTGTTCGCCGGTGACTGTCATCTTCCAGCCGGATGTCCCCGAGGCCGCCTGCAACGACCACGTCACTTCCGGCAACCCGGTTCCCGCCAGCGTCACCGACGCGGCTGCTATTCGGCCATCGACAACGCCCGAATGCAAAGCGGTCACGCGACTGTATTCGCCGAACAGATGCAGCAACACGGGCACATCCGGCAACAGAACTTCATCGACTTCTCGCACTTCAAACAACCGCCCGTCAGCGGCTCGGTCACAAGTTCGTTCGACCTGAATGTAGAGCAGCTTGCCCAGCGTGCCTTCCGCAAGCACACCACCCAATGCCGTCACGGCCGGGTCGTCCACATGCGCGAAGACTGGTAACAACACGACACCGCTGTCATCACGGGCCAACGTCAACTCGTAGATCCAACCCGCTCCCTGTCCGATATGCGGCACGACCAACAACGGAATCCCGGCAGCCGCCAGTTGCTTCGCCCCATCCAACACCCTCGGTTCGCAGCCTGCGACAATCACCGCCTCGACATTCTCATCGGCCAGCAACTGTTCCCACCCCGAAATGTCGCGCATCACCGCATGTTCTGCACGATCACCAATCGCGCGAACCAACGACGAAACAGCGGCGTCCTCACCAAGCAGAGCGAATTCCATCAGGAGCGTTTCTACGAGCAAGACCAGATCAAACAGAACCGACCGCCAACTTACCGCCCCCATCGCTCCTCGACAAGGAATGCCCTCTGGCGAGCCGTGTGCGTAACCAGGTGGGTGACGTTGTGTGGGCCGTCACTGGCAAGGTCTTTTTTATCCTGCACTGTTAACATCCAGAGAATTCGGCGGTTAGACATGTGCCGGTAGCCAAATGGGCCGAAATGCCCACGAATTGAACGGATGGCAGTAACTCATGACTGATCGCACGAAACCAACTGGACGCATCGTGATCGCAGGTGGTACCGGGTTTCTCGGCTTGAATCTGGCGCGGCATCTGGCAAGCGACGATTGCGAAGTTGTCCTCATCTCGCGTCATCGCCCGGCCGAAGACGGGCCATGGACTCATGCCTGCTGGGATGGTCGCACGCTGGGAGACTGGGCCGATCATCTGGACGGGGCGGCGGCGTTGGTGAATCTGGCAGGTCGATCGGTCGACTGCATCAAGACGCCCGCAAATTGCGACGAGATTCTGCGATCACGCGTCGAATCGACGCGCGTACTCGGGCAGGCGGTACGGAAGATACGCACACCGCCACCGGTTTGGGTCCAGATGGCAACCGCCCACCGATACGGTGACCCGCCTGAAGTCGTCTGCAATGAAGACTCGGCCTTCGGCTACGGCCTGGCACCGTTCGTGGCGAAGGCTTGGGAAAACGAATTCTCCCAAGCCGTGTTGCCCGAGATGCGCCAGGTGGTTCTTCGCACCAGCTTCGTCCTGGGACGCAACGGCGGCGCGTTGATTCGTCTAGTCAATCTGGCTCGCTGGGGTCTGGGAGGCACGGTCGGACATGGACGACAGGGCATCAGTTGGATTCACGAACACGACATGAACGAACTGTTCGCCCGCGCGATTTTACATGACCAGATGCAGGGAGCCTATTTGGCCACCGCACCACAGCCCGTCTCAAACACCGAGTTTATGCGCGAACTGCGGCGCGCTCTGCGGATGCCGTTTGGGTTACCAGCGGCAAGTTGGATGGTGCGGTTTGGTGCGCCGTTCATCATGCGCACGGACGCGGAACTGGCGTTGTGCGGTCGCTACTGTGTCTCGAAGCGATTGCGAGAGGAAGGATTCGAGTTCGCGTTTTTAGATGTGGCGTCCGCGTTGCAAGACATCTACAAGCACGAGGCATGCAAAACGACGTGATGTGCGTAGGCGAGCCGTGTGTGTTGAGGCGTCGCGAATCAATTGCAAGTCCCAGCCGGCCTCCGCTCGCCTGTCAGTCTCATTCATCAGTGTCATTCAGACGAGCAGTTGCTCGGCGAACCAATTCGCGGTGCGTGAAGAGCCTTCGTCGATTGCGACCTGCGGTCGCCAGTCGAGAACTTGGCCGGCGAGATCTGCGCAGATCAAACTCGACTGCAAATCACCAGCGCGAGACGGGCCGTACTCCGGAGCCGGAACCGTGATCGAGCGGCCCGCAGTATCGAGGTTCTGCTGGCACGAGCGCTGCAACGACGCAGCCAGTTGATTGACGTCGGTTGGTGTTGCCGTGCCGATGTTGAACGCGTTGAACGGTTCCGACAGGTCGCATGTCAGCGCGGCCAGATTCGCTCGGGTGACGTCTTCTACGAACACGTAATCGCGAACGCAACTGCCATCACCAAAAATCGTGGGGGCTTCGCCAGCAAGCATCTTGGTGCAGAAAATGGCAACCACCCCCGCTTCCCCATGCGGATTCTGACGCGGGCCGTACACGTTGGCGTACCGCATGGCGACCGTTTCCATGCCATGTTGTTGCGAGAAGAATTGCAGGTATTTCTCGCCAACCCATTTCGAGATGCCGTAAGGAGAAATCGGATTCGCCGGATGCAATTCATCCACCGGCTCGGCCACATCGCCGTACAATACGCCTCCCGACGAGGCAAAGACGAAGCGTCCTACGTCATGTTGCGCGGCCAGTTCAAGCGATTGCAACAACCCCACCACGTTTACTTGGGCATCGAACACTGGCCGTTTGACCGACACGCTGACCGACATTTGTGCCGCCTGATGGCAGACCAACTCAGGCTGCGCCGCGGCAAAGGCGTCGGCCATCTTCTTTCCATCGCAGACATCGACCTCGTACACCGGCACATCGGCGGGCAAGTTCGCACGCGTTCCCGAGGAAAGATCGTCGATGACGTGCGGTTCGTGACCCGCTTTGATCAGGGCATCGACGATATGACTGCCAATGAACCCCGCCCCGCCAGTCACCAGAACTCGCATACTCATCTCCCACTGATCGATCTTCGCATGAAAGCCGCGTCCTCCAACGAGGGCGGCTCTCCTATCATCTTAGCTCGGGCTGCGGCTCAAGGCTGGGACGAGTCGGCGATCGTCGGAAGTTCTGCCTGCTTTTCTTTGGAACTCTCGTCTTTGACGATGCCTTCCTCGACGTCTGCTTCTTGAGCAACGTTTGGCCCGGCGTGGGTGCCGCTTCGGTGCAGAGCGAAAATAGACGCTCTAATTCCGTGTCACGCGGCCAGAGAGTGGTGGCCACATTGAGGATGCCGCGTGCGCGGGTCTTGTCGCCCCGTTTCAAAGCGCACAGACAGCGGAGCACCTCCACTTCGCGCGAGCGATGAGGCGTGCTACGGGAAATCTCATCGAACAACTGTTGGGCCTGTTTGAAATCACCCGTTTGCAACGAGGCATCGCCGAACTGCACCATTTCCGACAGCGACAAGGATTGCTCTTCTGAAGATTGGCAGACCGTGAAATCCTGGCAGGCCTGTTTGAATTGACCAGCATGATACAGGCATTGTGCCCGCTTCCTGCGCAAAGCGATGTTGTTCGGCGCGGCGAGAACGACCTGGTTGTAAG
>Ga0115002_10005788_pt1 | contig 14431 bp, 12 predicted proteins | sample ArcticOcean_MG_C_8_FD_89576 | JGI IMG/M metagenome (GOLD analysis project Ga0115002, IMG submission 89576) | Marine microbial communities from western Arctic Ocean - ArcticOcean_MG_CB11_86 | ecosystem: Environmental > Aquatic > Marine > Oceanic | place: Arctic Ocean: Canada Basin | collected... | reverse complement strand
CTTAATTGTTAATTTAAATACCCTGGCTTTTTGTTGCTTAGGTATTTTTCATTTAAAATCAAAAATTTTAAAAATTAAATATGATTTTTCTATAAAAGTAATCTTTTTATTTTTTTGTATAATTTTATTATCAACAAGTATAAGTTTTGTAGAAGCTTTATATCTTGAGAAAGATTTATATAATAATTTAGAAAATTTAATAAAATCTTTAGCTTTTTTTAGATTTTTTTTAATGTTAATTATTATTTGCCGACTTAGTGAACTTAAAATTTTAGAATTTAAATATTTTTTTGTTTCCGGTTCTATCTGTGCGCTTTTCTTGTCTTTAGATGTAATTTTTCAATATAGCTTTGGTTTTGATATTATTGGCCTTAAAGGTAATATTTATCACAACTCTGGATTTTTCGGTGAAGAATTAGTTGCTGGTGGATTTATAAGAAATTTTTCTTTTTTTTCGATATTTTTTATATACTTTTTTCAAGAAAAAAAAAATAAATTTCCTTTTATATTAACTGTAATCACAATATGCATCCTGGGAACGAGTATCATGCTTTCGGGTAATAGAATGCAACTTCCACTTTTTTTATTAGGTTTACTAGTTGTTTTTTTATTAAATAATAAATTTAAAAAAATAATATTTATAAGCACATTAAGTTTATTACTTATTTTTCAACTAATCACCTCCAATGATAAAGTAATCAAAGTTTATTTTGAGACTTATATTGGTAATGCCCAAAACATTGTAATAGGCATGTTTAGATTTGCACAAAATAATAATGAAGAGAAAAATAAAAAAGATAAAGATACAGGAAGTAATTTTTCAGTATATGGAGAAGAAAAAACTAACCCCAAACTATTAAAACTAAAAGAAGATTTTGGAGAATGTAAAATTACAACTCAAAATTTTATAAAAGAATTGCAAAAACTTGGGATTGTTTCGCAAGAAAAAATTGATCATCATTTAAGAAGATTCGGAGAAAAAAAAACCGTCTCTATATGGTCGAGTCATGATACCAAAAGTGGTTATATAAAGCTTTTTTATACTGCTTTAGATACCTGGAAAAAAAATAAGATATTTGGAAATGGCATGAAATCATTTAGAACTGACTGTTTAGAGTTTAGTTTTTGTGAGATTAAGGCCCAAAAAGAAAATAGAGCTTGTTCAAACCATCCTCATAATTATTATTTAGAAATTTTGACCGAAATGGGCATTTTAGGAATTTTAATTACATTGGTAATAGCTACACTGTTTTTAATTTTTATATTCAAAAATTTAAAACTTTTTAGAAAAAATAATTTAGAAAATTTAATTTTATTAGCAGCAACAACTAGCTTAATACTGGAAACTTTTCCTATAAAAAGTACTGGTAGTATTTTTACGACTAACAGCGCCACCTATTTAATTTTAATTTGCGCAATTGTACTAAGTTATAAAAAGATATTTTCTTTAAAAACCTAAAATAGTAAAACTAAAAAATACAAATTAATAACTACTAAGCTAATTGATATATATCTTTCTCCTTTTTTTTGACGAAAGAAGAATTTTATTTAATATAATATGAATATCCCGCGCATCTAAAAAGTTTGGTTTTTGCTTTTTATTTTTCAAAATCCACGTTGAGAATTTTTTTGAATTTAAAAAAGTTGGGTTTATTCTAAAATCACTTTTATCATTTTTGCTTTTAGATAAAATTTTACCTAATTTATCATTAGAATATTTATCAAATTCTTTTAATTTAAACTTATCAACCAAACTATTTAATTTTGTTTCCAAAGTATAAATTTTTTTGTTTGATAAAATTTTTAATTGGTGTATCGGTTGGACTGTTTTTTTTATTAAGCCTACTTTTATATTAATTTTTGCAGATAAATTATTTTTAAAAAAAAATTCTCCTTTTAAATTTTTAAATTTTTTATTAAAAGACATATTTGTTTTTATTGAATTTATTCCTCCAAATAATTCTTCCAAATAATATATTGCATGACATATATAGTTAAACATTATTCCACCGCCCTTTGAATGATTTTCTTTCCAGCTTTTTTTAGGTCTTTTATTTATATTTATAAACCAATTTAAATAAATTTTATTTATTTTATTTTTTTTTTAAAATTTTTTTTTTAAAAAAATGAAATGCATTTATTTCAGCAAATTCATAATTAACCATATTAGCAATATTTTTTTTTTTACTTAAATTACAAACAAAATTTGCTTCTTTTTCCGAAACAGTAAATGGCTTCTCGCAAAATATATGTTTATTATGATCCAGTGCAAATTTGATTATATTTTTATGATAAGCTGGTGGTGTAGCAATAACTACAGCTTTTATTTTCTTATCTAAAATTAACTTTTTCCAGTTATTATATATTTTGATGTTTTTTGGAAAATTAATTATATTTTTTTTTTTTGACTTAAAAGAAAAGGCTCGTATTTTAAATTTTTTGTTTTTTAAAAATGATTTATAAATTACTTGATATCCAAAATTTTTACCTATTATTCCTAGGTTTATTTTACTTTGCATTTTTATTAAAAATTGATGTTTTTATAATATAAAAAAGCCATTTCATATACGGTAATGAGAATGAAAATAACTTAAATCTACTTTTCCCCTCCTTCCGTTCCACCCATTTGGTTGGAATCTCTTCAATTTTGTAACCTAATCGGTGTGCTTTTGCGGTAAGTTCTAAACTTAAAGTAAATCCTTTATCTGATTCTATTTTAACTTGATTTATTAGTTTTTTAGAAAAAAGCCTAAATGAATTTGTAGAGTCTTTAATTGGAAAAGAGGTGAAGTTAAATAAAAAAAAAGATACCAGTCTGGTTAATAAACCCTTTAAAAAAGAATTTCCAATCATCTCTCCACCCCTAATAAATCTACTAGGACAAACTACATGATTTCCTTGTTTGAATTTTTCATAACACAAATTTATCATGTTATGATTTATGTGATCATCTGCCATAAAAAAAAGTATGGCTTGAGCGTTGCTACTTTTAAAACCTGATATCAAAGCACTATTAAAACCTTTAGAAAAGTTTTTTACAAAAATTATCTTAAGATTATTAGGAAAATGATCTTTAACAATTTTTAATGTAGGGTCTTCATTATAATCATAGCATATAAGAATTTTATAATTACAATTTACTACAGATAAAATATTTTTAATTGTTTTAACAATTGTTTCATTCTCATTAAATACAGGTATTAAAATATCAAGTTCATTTGGTTCTTGCATAAAACATCATAACAAATTTTTATTTTTTACAATTTTAAGATTTGGTAATGGAATTATAAAATCCCCCTTATATCCTTTCTTCAATAGAAGATTTATAATCCTTTTTTCTAAGTGCCAGGCTAATATAATAACATAATCAGGTTTATCGTAAATAATTTTATTTTCATTTCTTACCATAATATTTGTACCCGGAACATATTTATTGCACTTTAGAGATTGAGCAACTTCACCAATAAGAGAAATTTCATATTTAGTTAGATCACATGAATTGAGCATAACACAAGCCCTAGGCGCAGCTCCCATACCATAAATTTTCTTACCCTTTTTTTTTAAGTTAAAAAGTAAGTTTTTTACTTTATTATTAAACTTTAATCTAAATGCATTTAAATTATTAATTTTTTTATTTATAATTCTATCATTTTCATCACTTAAAATTCTTTTAAATCTTTTTGTTTTTTCTTTTCTTTTTAGACTTACGTAGACTCTTAACATGCCTCCATGGACTTTTAGTTTTTCTGCATCAAAAACGTAAAGTTTATATCTTTTTAATAATTTTGTTATTGAAGAAAAAGTATAGTAAGCAATATGTTCGTGATGAAATGAGTCAAATCCTTTTTGAAACAACAAATCATACAAGTATTGATTTTCAATTATCAATAATCCGTCTTTACTCAAAATTAATTTCATTGATTTTAATATTTCACTTAAATTATTTGTTTGTGCAAAAAAATTAGTAGCAACAATAAAATCAAATTTAGAATATTTATGTACAATTTTTTTTACCAATTTAAGATTTAGTGGTTTTTTTATAGTATCAATATTTTTACTTAATGAAATTTTAGCAGTATTAGTTGGTTCGACACCGAGTACTTTTGGATAGCTCTTTTTAGCTAACTCTAAAAACGATCCATCATTACTTCCAATATCTAATATTTGAGGATTTTTTTTTATAGATATTTTTTTAATTTTAGTAATTATAGATTTAAAATTATTTATTTTTTCTTTTGAATTTCCACTTAAGTAGGAATAGTTATTAGGAAACAGAAGTTTGTCAGAAGCAGAATACTTTAGTTGTACTAGCAAACATTTTTCACACTGGGTCACAATAACTGGGTATTTTTTAAGATTTTTTTTTGTACTATAGATATTAATTAATGGTAAATGACCAAAATTTATTTGGTTTTTTAATTTATTTTTACAAAAACAAAATTTCCTGTTAATGATGTTTTTTTGTAAACGTTTCTTTATCATTTAATATTGATTATTAATGTTTATTATGAATTTACATGAAAAAAAGCATTAATCAAATTTTAGATAATATATTTAGCAAAAAAAATTATTTACTATTTTGGTTATTAGTAATTAGTTTTTTATTAAGACTGATAGCTGTCTATTATGTAAAAGACACTCGAATTGGACACGAGCAAGAATGGGGTATTTTATTTGATAATTTAATTAAGTATAAAAGTTATTCATTCCATACTTTTGATGATCAAATGATACCAAGTGTTTTTATGCCACCCATGTATCCTTTTTTAGTTTATTTATTACAAGCCGCGACTTCCTTCGAGGGTATTAATTTATTATATTTTGTAGTTTTTGTGCAAATAATATTTTCTTCTTACTCTATTTATATATTTTACCAAATAAATCAAAATTTTTTTTCAGATAAAATTTCTTTAATTAACTCTTTTATTTTTGCTTTTGTTCCACTTAATGTTTATGTGTGTGGGCAAATATCATCAGTAAACTTACAAATACTTTTTTCACTTTTATTTCTTAAATTTTTATTTTTAGTAATCAAAAAACAAAGCTCAAAAAATATAATTATTTTTTCACTAATATCAGGGTTATTAAGTTTAACTAGAGGTGAGTTTATATTTATTTTTGCTTCATTTGCATTTTATATTTTTTTAAAAAATAAAATAAATTTAGTTAACTTGGTTAAAATTTTTGTAATAACTTTTTTAATTATTTCACCTTACGTTATAAGAAATTACATTCATTTTGATCAGGTTGTTATTGTTAAATCCTTAGGTTTTAATTTATGGAAAGGAAATAACCAACTATCTACAGTTGATGGTTTCGAAACTTTGGAAAGTAAAGAATTCAATAACCTAAAGTTTAAATTAGATAATTTAAAAAAAAATAAATACTATGAAATTAATAGAGATAAAATTTTTTTATATGAAGCTTTAAATAATTTATCTTATGACGCTTATAGATATTTAAAATTATTTATAAAAAAGATATTTTCTTATTTTTTTATTGATTTAAATTCAAAATATGTAAATTATTATAATTTTCTTCATATTTTTCCTATCTCCGTTTTATCCATCTTGTCTTTACCCGGATTAATTTTATTTTACAAGAAACACAAAATAGAAAATAAATGTCTAGTGCTATACTTATTTATTAATCTAATAATATTTTCTATATTTTTTATACTTCCAAGATACAAGTTGACTATTTTACCGGTACAAATAATTTTAGCAGCATACTTTATTAAGTATATTTTAGAAAAATTAAATATGAAAAAATATGATATTAGATAATTTGGTTTTGATCTTTTTTATAATTGGATTTACTTTGTTTTTTTATAAGTATTTTTTATTAATTCTTAATAAATATAATTCAAAGTTACTAATAGATGATCAGTTTAATAAGCCTCAAGCATTTCATAGCAAACCCATATCTATCGCGGGTGGATTAGGAATATTTTTACCTTTTTTAGCTGTTTATATCTATTTTTTATTATTTAAAAATTTTATTTTTATAGAATATTTATCTTTTGGTTCTTTATTTTTTTTTCTAGGCCTTGTAGATGATTTAAGAATAAATATAAATCCTAAAATTAGACTTTCATTAATGGTTATTTTTTTAATTTTATTAGTAAAATATAATAATTTTTATATTCAATTTGCAGGTATTGAAATTATAGATAATTGGTTAAGAAATTCAGAAATTTTTACATTAATTTTTATCTGTTTATGTTTTCTTTTTATTATTAACGGAGCTAATTTAATTGATGGTTATAATGGTCTTTTGGGATTACACGCTTTAATAATATTGACTAATTTATTTTTTATCAACTTTTTGAGTGGAAATAAAGAATTAGCTAATTTATTATTTTTTATTATTTTAATATTAGCAATCTTTCTTTATTTTAATTTTCCAAAAGCAAAAATCTTTCTTGGAGACAGTGGCTCTTATCTTTTGGGTTCTTTTGTTGCAATATCAGTGATTAAAACAAGCATAGATAACCCATCAATATCGCCATTTTATTTTTGTATAATTTTATTTTATTTATTTTTTGAAGTATTTTTTTCTTTTTTTAGAAAATTAATAAAAGAAAAAGTTTCACCAATATATCCAGATAAAAAACATCTACATATGCTTATATACAATCTTCTTCTTAAGAAAAATAAAGATAAATTAAAAAGTAACTATTTTGTTTCTATATTTATAAACTCTACTTATTTGTTATTAACTATTCCTGCAATTTTAATGATGGAAAATGGCTTATTTTGTAAATATTACGCGATTACATTTTTTATTATTTACATTTTGTCTTATAAAGCGGTAAATAAAAAATTAAATTAGAATTATGATCAACAAAGTTAACGATTATATATGGGACAACAAAAACCCAACAGCTGAAATGCTTGGGAGATGGCAACCATTCCATGATGGACATTATGCACTTTTTGAAGAAATTATAAAAAAAACTGGTCAGGTATGTATAATGGTTAGAGACGTTCAGGGAGTAGATGATAATCCTTTTGATTTTGAGTCTATTAAATCTAAAATTGTAGAAAGATTAGACCCAAAATATAAAAATAGATTTAAGGTTAAGTTGGTTCCAAATATTACTAATATTTGCTATGGAAGGGGGGTTGGATATAAAATAGAAGAAATAGTTTTAAGTGAAAAAATCCAAAGTATTTCAGCAACTAACATTAGAAAGGAACTGAGAGAAAAAGGAAAAATAAAGTAAGGTGAATGTTTTATAAAGATCTAATAATAATAAACAATGAAAAAATATTTACAGAAAATGATAATTTTTACTGTGATAATCTTGATTTAAAAATTTTACCTGAAGAACTCAATAATTACCATCAAGTCCAATATATTGTTAGAAGTTCTAATAAAACAAAAGATCAAAAAATTAATTTAAAAAATATAAAACCAGCATCAAATATCTTTAAATTTATTTATTTTGTTTATAAAACATTTAAGATTTCAAATGCTACCTACCTGATAATATGCATAACTCCTTTCACTTTTTTTACATTTTTACTTTTATCTTTGTTTAGAAAAAGAACATTTGTTTATCTTTTTAGTAGCGGACATGAAGAATACAGGCATCTAATAGGATCTTGGTCTGTTTGGATCTATCATATTATGTACAAAATAGTTACTAGCGGCTCCAAGGTCATCGTATGCCACGAAAGATTATTTGATAAAAAAAAATCTCATCTTGTTTATATTTCTAGATTAGATGATGAATGGCTTTCAAATAATAAAGAAGCATTATTAGATAAAATTAGATTTTTATATGTAGGAAGAATGAGTCCCGAAAAGGGTATTTTTGATTTTATAAAAATGTATAACGAAATTGAATTAGAAAAGGAATTTTCTATTGTTGGAAATTCTGAAAATCACAATATTTCAAATAAAAGAATTAAATTTCTTGGTTATGTAGCAGATTCTAAATCTCTTATTAATATTTATGATAATCATAATATAACTGTGCTACCTTCTTTTACGGAAGCCACACCATATGTTGTTGACGAATCACTTTCGAGAAAAAGACCAGTTATAATATTTGAAGATATTGAATATATAGTAAGAGGAAAGAAAGGAATATTTGTTTCAAAAAGGGATAAAGATTCATTTTTAGAGACCACAAAATATATAATGGATAATTATTATGATATACAAAAGAAAATGGAAAAAAATATACTTCCAACAAAAAAGAGTATGATAAAACAAATTTCTGACATTATTAAATTTGAAAATTCTTAATTGTGAAATTTTTTGAAAGGTCGAGTTTAAAATAATCTAAAAATTAAATGAAAAAAGGAAAATATTTAATAACAGGATGTGCGGGTTTTATTGGATCAAACTTAGTAAAAAAAATTTATAAAGATTATGATTTAATTTTAGTTGATGATTTATCTGAAGGTTCATTATCAAATTTACCAAAAATTTTAAGAAAAAAGTTAATTAAAAATAAAATCCAAAATATAAAAAATTTAAAAATAAATAAATTAAATGGTATTTTTCATTTAGCAGCACAATCTTCTGTTCCCTTATCTTTAAATAATTTTTATAAAAGTAGTATAAATAATATCGAAAGTTCTTTAAAAGTTTTTGAAATTGCAAAAGAATTTTCATCACCAATTATTTACGCATCCTCGTCTGCAGTATATGGAAATTTACCACTTGGTAACGACCAAAAAGAAAAATTTTCAATCAAATCACCTTACGCACAAGATAAATTAACTGTCGAACATTATGCAAAAATGGCATTTGAAATATTTAATATATCTTCTGTTGGATTAAGATTATTTAATGTGTATGGACCGGGCCAACGCTCGAACAGTCCTTACTCAGCAGTTATTCCAATTTTTATAAACAGAATCTTAAAAAAGTTACCGGTAAATATAAATGGTGGTTTTCAAACAAGGGACTTCGTGTATGTAAAAGATGTGATTGATGTAATGACCATGGCTATGAAAAAAATTCAAAAAAAAAGAAGTTTTCAAGTTTTTAATGTCGGAACTGGGAATTCAGTAAAAATAGATTTTTTATTTAAATTGATTAAAAAAAATATTGGTTTTAACCCAAAGGTAATAAGGTGTAAACTTGAAGAATTTGACCCAAAAAAATCATCTGGCACATATAAAAAAATATTTAAATATTTAAATTTAAAACAAAATAATTTTATTACATTAGAAAATGGTCTTATTAAAACTATAGATTCAATGAAACAGGAAAACTAATGAAAACATTTGATTGGATAATTGTTGGAGGAGGCATTGCTGGCATTTCTTTATCTGAAATTTTGACAAGAGAAGGACACTCTGTAGCTTTAATTGAAAAAAAAAATAAACTTGCATCAGTGACCACAAGAGAATTTCATGAATGGTTCCACACCGGTTCGTTATATACTCTTCTTAAAGATGACATGAAAACACTTAAATATATTTTGGGATCTCTAGATGATCTTTTAGAGTTTTATTCATCGTTTCCAAAAATGAATTTAAAACCCAGCCAGAAAGGTTTAAAAATTACCGATGATAGCAAGGGTTGGTTTAGCCCAAATTATATTAATTTTAAATATAGAACAAAAAGTAGAAAATTAATTCTCCCATGGATATATGCTATAGCCAGATCAATGGCTTTAATTGATGGAATTCGAAACCATGATTGGTTAAGACGTAGAGCGGGCATTTTAGAAAGTGTTACTGCAGAATATTATTTACCAATTATTAAAAATTTATTAACTATTATAAAAAGTAGAAAAAAATTTTTTAAAATTGAAACAACTGATTTTACCACAAACTCAAGACATCTGCTGAAAGACATGATTGCTGTAGCAATTAAAAATGGCCTAGAAGTTTTCACTAACAATGAACTTAAAGAAATAAAAAATTCTAATTCCGATATAATCGCAAACTGTTCGAATGGAAGTTTTCAAGCTAAAAATATGGCTATCTGTTTAGGTGGATCAATTGAAAAATTTAGCGACATAAAGATTAATAAATCTTATGCTCCAATAGCTGTAGTTAAAAACATAAAAGAAGATACAGAATCTTTTGTTGAACTAGATTGTTTTAAAAAAAATTGTATAAATATTGTTACAAAAGGTAAGTCATTTGGTTTAGTAGGTGGCATTAGTCTATCAGATAAAAATGATGTACAAGAATATTTTAATTTTATGATAAATGAACATAAAAAAATTAACCCGCAAATTGAAGTTCTCGAGAAATACGTAGGAATTAAAAATGAAATATCTCAAAAAAGCGAAAATAGAAATTATTTATTTCATATTAATAAGACCAAAAAGTATAAAAATGTGTGGTCTGTCATACCAGGAAAATTTACACTAGCATTTAGTATGGCTCCAGAATTTTACAGAATAGTTTATAATAAAAATCCAAGAAAATTTTTTGATACAACTTCTAACACAGAAAAATTTTCTCATTTAATTGCAGATACTGTTTGGGAAGAAATAAAAAAAAAGGTATAAATATGGGTACTATAAAACTACCAAAAAATTCAATAAATTTTTTTAAAGCTAACCAAGATAAAATATTTGAATCAGGCAATCTTGCAGAAGGACCTTGGAATGAACAATTATCAGAAAAAATAAAATCTATTTGCAATGTCACAAATGCAATTTGCGTTAATTCAAATGGAAGCGGTTTAGTTGCTTTGCTATTAATATATAAAGAATATTATGGAAGAACTAATGTAATGATCCAATCAAACACAATGTATGGAGTAAAAACTTTAACAAAAACTGCTGGATATAATCTTGTTGATGTTATTGATTGCCAGCTCGAAACATTGATGCCTAGTTTTAATGATTTAAAAAATGCAGTAGATAACTATAAAGGAGAAATCGATAAATTGGTCATTTTGCTAAGTGATATTGGAGGAATAATAAATCCAGAAATTGAAAAAATTTCAAAGTTATGTAAAGAAAAAAATATAATTTTACTTGAGGATGCGGCCCACAGTTTTGGATCGACTTTGAATAAAAAGTTTGGTGGAACATTTGGTAACGCCGGTGTTTACTCTTATTATTCAACAAAAGCAATTTTTGCTGGTGAAGGTGGTATCGTTGTAACAAATGACAATGATGTTGGTAATCTAATGAAAGATTTTATTGCCTATGATCGTTTTAAACAAAAAATGGAAATTGGATGTAATATCCGCTTACCAGAAATACAAGCATTAATGATCTATTCTGTAATTAATGAATATCAACAAATAATTAAAAATAAATCTAAAACAGCAAAAAAATATTCTGAAGTATGTGATACTTATAAAATAAAATATATAAATCAAAATGAAAATTTCAATTTAGGTAATTATTACAAGTTTACAATCATTTCCCCAGAAAAAAATATTTTAGATTATATTCCAAAAATAAAAACAACCACATCGAAGGTTTATGATTATGCACTTGGAAGAAGCAAGGAAATTCCAACGAAACATTTATGCTTACCTATATGGTTTGACCTTGAAGAAAATATTTCTGATAAAGTAGTAAAAGAAATAAACGAGTCTTTGGGTGTGTAGTTCAGTGGTAGAACGCTACGTTGACATCGTAGAGGTCGCTAGTTCGATCCTAGCCATACCCACCATTTTTTTTTATTTACTGTAAGATTTTAGAAAAATTACATTATTTATTGCTAATTTAACTATTTACAAAAAAGTTTATTATATATATACCCTACCTGCCGGTAATTATTGCGAAGGGGCCATACCCGATCCCATTCCGAACTCGGAAGTCAAGCCCTTCAGCGCCGATGGTACTTTGTCTTAAGGCATGGAAGAGTAGGACGTTGCCGGCATTAAAAATTTGAAATTTATTATATTATGAAAGTTGTAACATCACTAAAATCACACAGAAAAAGAGATTTAAATTCAAAGCTCGTTAAGAGAAGAGGAAGAATTTATATAATAAATAAGAAAAATCCAAAATATAAAGTCAGACAGAGATAATGAAAATCATAGGGTCTGTTAAGGAAGATCTTAATATAGAAAAAAGAATTTCTATAACACCCGAAACAACTAAGAAGTTAGCTGAATTAGGATTTACTATTAATCTTGAAAAAAATTATGCTACACATTTAGGTATAAGCGATGAGGATTATAAAAATACTGGAGCTGTTTTTCATGCTTCAAAAAAAGAAGTATTAGAAAAATCAAGTATAATTTTAAAGTTTAGTTATTTGCCTGAAGATGAAGTCAATTTAATAAAAAATGAATCTATCTTAATTGGCCAGTTTGATCCTGAGGCTTGTAAAGATGTTATTGTTAAATTAATTCAAAAAAAAATAAAAATTTTTTCCTTAAATTTACTCCCAAGAATTACAAGAGCTCAGTCGATGGATATACTTTCATCCCAGGCCAATCTAGCAGGTTACAAGGCTGTGATCGATTCCTTTGCTAATTTTGAAAAAGCAATACCAATGATGATGACAGCAGCAGGAACAATACCACCTGCTAAAGTTTTAATTGTTGGGGTTGGGGTAGCGGGACTACAAGCAATTGCAACAGCAAAGAGGATGGGTGCAATTGTATTTGCTACAGATGTAAGAATCGCATCCAAGGAACAAGTTGAAAGCTTAGGCGGTAAATTTATAACAGTAGAAAATTCTGAAAATTTAGAAACAAAAGAAGGTTAAGCAAAAGAAACTTCTGAAGATTTTAAAAAAAAACAAGAAGAACTTTTAGCAGAAACCTTAAAAAAAATTGACATTGTTATTTGTACAGCTTTGATACCCGGTAAAAAAGCACCACTAATAATTAAAGATTTTATGATAAAAAACATGAAGGCAGGTTCTTTAATTTATGATTTGGCTGCCCCTCAAGGAGGTAACACAGCATTTACTCAGTTAGATAAAATCGTAGATAAAAATGGAGTAAAAATAATGGGTGAAAAAAATATTCTTAATAAGTTGCCAATTTCAGCTTCTAATTTATATGCAAAAAATATATTTAATTTTGTGTTAAACCTTTGTGATAAAAAAAGTAGAAAAATTAATATTAATTTAGAGGATGAAATAATATTAAAAACATTAATTAAATAAAATTATGGAAATAGACCCTTTTATATTCAGATTAAGTATATTCATTCTATCAATTTTTATTGGATATTATGTTGTATGGAGTGTAACACCATCATTACACACACCATTAATGTCCGTAACTAATGCAATTTCATCAGTTATCATAGTCGGTGCTATAATTGCAGGATCGTCAGGAGATGTGGAAAACATTTTTAATACATCAAGTATATTTGGTTTTTTAGCTATATTTTTAGCAGCAATAAATATTTTTGGAGGTTTTTTAGTAACTCAAAGAATGCTTCAAATGTATAAAAAAAATAATAAAAATAAGTAGATATGTCAGCAAATTTATCAGCAATATTTTATCTAGTTTCTGGTGTATTATTTATTTTAGCTTTAAGAGGGCTGTCATCTCCAGAAACATCCAGACAAGGTAATTTATTTGGAATTTTAGGAATGATCATTGCTATAACTGTAACTTTTTTATCTATAGGAAATTTTTCTTTTGGTTTTATTTATGTGTTGATTTTCTTACTGGTAGGAGGATTAGTAGGAACTTTTATAGCGTATAAAATACCAATGACAGCAATGCCAGAATTAGTTGCTGGTTTCCATAGCTTTGTTGGCCTCGCAGCAGTTTTTGTAGCAATATCAGCATTTTTAAGTCCGCAAGCTTTTAACCTTGGTTCACCAGGAGATATTAAACTTGCGAGTTTGATTGAAATGTCAATTGGCGCTGTAATAGGTGCAATTACTTTTTCAGGATCAATAATAGCTTTTTTAAAGCTTCGAGGAATAATGTCAGGCTCTCCAATCACTTTTAAAGGTCAGCATTATATTAACTTATTATTAGGATTATCTATTTTAGTATTAATTTTTTATCTGTGTAAAACGCAGTCAGACAGTACTTTTTGGAGAATAATTGGAATTTCTTTTTTATTAGGAATTTTATTAATTATACCAATTGGAGGTGCAGATATGCCAGTTGTAATATCAATGTTAAATTCATACTCTGGTTGGGCAGCTGTTGGGATAGGATTTACATTAGAAAATTCTGCACTAATAATAACAGGGGCATTAGTTGGTTCTTCAGGAGCTATTTTATCTTACATTATGTGTAAAGGAATGAATCGATCTTTTTTTAAGGTTATTTTGGGAGGATTTGGCGGAACAGATCAAACATTATCTTCTCAAAACAAAGATCAAAAACCAGTTAAAATTGGTAATGCAGAAGATGCAGCCTTCTTAATGAAAAATGCCTCATCAGTTATAATTGTTCCAGGTTACGGTATGGCGGTAGCTCAAGCACAACACGCACTAAGAGAGATGGTTGATACATTAAAGAAAAATGATATTAAAGTTACTTATGCAATTCATCCTGTTGCAGG
>Ga0115002_10005786_pt1 | contig 14434 bp, 13 predicted proteins | sample ArcticOcean_MG_C_8_FD_89576 | JGI IMG/M metagenome (GOLD analysis project Ga0115002, IMG submission 89576) | Marine microbial communities from western Arctic Ocean - ArcticOcean_MG_CB11_86 | ecosystem: Environmental > Aquatic > Marine > Oceanic | place: Arctic Ocean: Canada Basin | collected... | reverse complement strand
GGACAGTTCAAACCGTCATGGATTTTACTTATTGGTGGAGCAATTGTGATTGCATCAACAGTATTGGCAGAGCTTATCAATACCCATTGTCAAAAAAGAGGTCTATAGGGAAGCAGTCCTTACAAAAGAACCTGCAAGATATACTTTTTCACGTTTCCAAAGATCTCCGACTCTTCATCAAGGGCGTAAACTTCAGCGTGTGTAAACCATCGCATATCGTCTCCTTCTTCTATAGCGAGTACGAGCTCTTGTGCTTCGTCGAGAGGCCGAGCAAGAAATAGAAAGTCCATATGTTGGTGAGCATCCTCTCCTCGGTTAGGGCATGCAGGAATGTTTTCCAGAAGCATGGCGATTGGCTTTTTAAGCATCTGACCTTCGTGGTCATTGTTCACAAAGAGATCTTCTTGTGCATCACCAACAATCTCTACATCTAGGCCTGTTTCCTCTTTGCATTCACGCCGTGCAGTTTCCTCTGGTGTTTCGCCTGGGTCTACGTGCCCTCCTGGTGGCATCCAACGCTGAAGTCTCTTATGCCACAGTAGCAGAGTTCGCTTTTGTGAATCGACAATGAACGCCGTTGCAGTGAAGTGCTTTTGCACAAGGGGTATGGGGTAAGTATTACGGGACACGGGAAGTATAGTGTATACTAGGAAAATCCTAGTATCCCTCACCCCTTAATACTAGACCCTTACCCCCTATTATTATGGTTCTCATTAATGACAATTCATCAGTGCTCGCAATTGACGACAGCATGCCTTCTTTTGAATTACCGGCAACAGACGGTTTGACTATTAATTCAGGTATGATCAAGGATCCAAATATTGCGGTAGTGTTTACGTGTAACCATTGTCCCTATGCAATTGCATACGAGAAGAGGCTGAAGGACTTGATGGAAAAGTTTGAGGAGACACAATTTATTTTGATTAACAGTAACGATGCAGAAGCCTACCCTGAAGATAGCTTCGAGCGGATGAAGGTAAAGAAAGAGGGGGCTGGATGGCCTTGCGTCTATTGTTACGACGAAGATCAGTCTGTCGCTATTTCATTTGGTGCACTCTGCACTCCTCATTGCTTTGTGTTCGATATCAACCGCGAATTAAAGTACAAAGGACGCGTCGATAATAACTGGGAGCATCCAGAAGATGCAACAGAACACAATTTGCACGATGCTATTCATTCGCTTGAAGAAGGAAAAGAACCTTCGAGCCACGAAGCCCATGCCATTGGATGCAGCATCAAATGGAAATAAAAGGAGTCATAGGAACGAAAAGATGCAAAAGAGTCACAGGAAAGAAATTAGTCTACATAAATAGCCACCCTTAAATCTTGTGAATCTTTTTATTCATTTGAATCTTTCTCCTTCGAATCAGTTAAAGGAATTCTGACCTCAAATCCTTTGAGTACATGAACATCAAAGAGATCTACTAAAACAAGTGCATCGCGAGTCAGATAGAATTTCTTTATAGGGTTTCGAAGCTCCGGGTCTATCTCCATTTCTTCACGCTGCAGGGCTGCAGCAATAGCCTGCTCTAGGATCTCTTCGTATCCAGGGGTATCTCTGAAGTATTCTGCAAGATCAATTGTTTGTCCTGATTGTAGATCGAATGTAAAAGTATTAATACTATTGTTTGGATGAGCAGCTCCTTCAAGCATTTGTGATGTAAGAAGCATCAAGCTAAAGACATCGGCATTCAGCAGTTTTACGTCGTACTGCACCTGGGTGGTATCGCGTGTTTCGGCACCGTCTTCAGTAAGCTCTACAAGTTGTGCTGGGCAGTCACGGACGTTCTCCTTCGTAAGGTTTGCAAACGCGTCGAGTGCTGCATTGATATTAATTTCAACCTGCACAGACGAAAGGTCTTTAATATGAGGATATCCACCTTCAAGGACACACGTGATACCGTCGATAGATGCTTCTTCCTGAAGGAAGACTTGTTCTACAACAGGATGGGTCTCTTCCATGTCGATGGAGCAACCAGTAAGTGTGAGTACAGAGATGGCAAAAAAGAAGTGTTTCATAGGCGACAAAGAGTACGTGTTTACTCCGTTTGAAGCAACAAGATTTCGGGAGTTGCGAAAAGGCGAGTTCTGGCACTACTTTCACCAATTCCACGGCTGATTGCCAGCGTCGTATCGTCATCAATTTCAAAGACCCCTTGGTCATATTCTTGGCCTAGGCTCGTTGGAAGCTTGCTGAGTGGACCAAGCCCAGGAATGCGGACCTGTCCTCCATGTGTATGGCCAGAGATGATTAGGTGAGCACCAAGGCTTTCTGCTTCGTCTATGACACTCGGGTTATGCGAAAGAAGAACGGTATATACCGTTGGGTCAATACCGGCCAGAGCACTGGTAAGGTCTGCGTGCCCCGTCCAGATGTCATCAATCCCTGCAATCGCAATCTTTCCGTGTGGTAGCGTCAGAATTTTGGACTCATTACGCAGCATCGTAACGCCAAGAGCGCTCAGTGCAGAGCTAATGCGTTCTCCTCGGTCTGTTCCGGTGTAGCGCTTCCCAAGCAGAGTTTCGTACTCACCAACATCATGATTTCCAAGAACGGCATATGTTCCCATAGTAGTACGGAGGTTTTTAAGGGGGCTTAAGTCTTTGAGGTCAGAATCATGGTTCAAGATAAAGTCTCCAGGAAGAACAACAATGTCTGGCAGCAGTGCATTGGTACGTTTTACCACTCTCTGCAGAAATGCTTCTCCTTTGTATGCTCCGACGTGAATGTCAGAGATCACCGCAATTTTTACTGGAGAGCCAAGCGGATGAGAAATAACTTTCTCTGTCACCGTGATCATCTGTGGTTCTACGAAAGATCCATAGACCACAAGACAGCAACCAACTACGCTTAGTAACCCCGCAATACTAATGAGAAACTTTTGCAGTGGCTTGTGTGGATGCCTCTTTGTCCATGTTAGGCATGCGATGGCACCCGAGAACAGAAATACTATCAATATGATAATAGAGAGGTCCCAGAGAAAAATATCACTTTGGAGTAAGAACATTGCAGCGATTGTAGGGGTGGACTACCTCTTCTTCAACATCTTCTTTAGATACTGCCCCGTGAAACTGGTCTCGACCTCGGAAACTTCTTCCGGAGTACCAGTCGCAAGAACATACCCTCCACCAGAGCCACCTTCTGGTCCAATGTCGATAACATGGTCTACAGCCTTAATAACATCGAGGTTATGTTCGATAACAAGGACAGTGTTTCCTTTGTCGACCAATCGCTTTAAGACGCCGAGCAGCATTGCAATATCATCAAAGTGAAGCCCAGTCGTTGGTTCGTCAAGAATGTAGAAAGTCTTTCCTGTCGCACGCTTGGTGAGCTCTGTTGCGAGCTTCACACGTTGTGCTTCTCCTCCAGAAAGCGTCGTTGCACTTTGTCCAAGGTGAATATACCCAAGACCAACATCAACTAGTGTTTGAAGCTTTTTATTGATAGAAGGGATAGCTGTAAAGAACTCTAATGCTTCGTTAATAGTCATTTCCAGAACATCTGCAACAGTCTTTCCTTTGTAGGTAACTTCAAGGGTCTCTCTGTTATAGCGACGTCCTTTACACTGTTCACAGGTCACGAAGACATCTGGCAAGAAGTGCATTTCGATTCTTTTGAGACCATCTCCTTCACATCCCTCACAACGACCTCCTTTTACGTTGAAGCTAAAGCGGCCTGCTTTGTACCCTCGAAGTTTAGACTCGGGCGTTGTAGAAAAGAGGTCACGAACGTCTGTAAAGACACCTGTGTAGGTAGCGGGGTTACTACGTGGAGTACGCCCGATTGCGGACTGGTCGATAACAATTGCTTTATCCAAGTGCTCAAGACCAGAGATAGAACCAACATCTTGTGGCTTTGTCTTTGCTTTGTTCAGTACAGACTGTAACTCTGGTCCGAGGATCCCGTGGATCAAACTCGACTTTCCGGAGCCAGACACTCCTGTAATTCCAATAAATGTTCCAAGAGGGAAGTCGACATCGATGTGCTGCAGGTTATGGTGGTGCGCATCTTTAATCTGAATAAACTTTCCATTTCCTTTGCGGCGCTCTGCAGGAATTTCAATACATTTTGCACCACTCAGGTACTGACCAGTGACAGAGTCTTTATTCTTGATAAGGTCTGCGGGCGATCCTTGTGCCATCACTTGCCCTCCGTATTTACCAGCACCTGGGCCGATTTCGAGAAGGTAGTCTGCAGCCTGAATAGTTTCTTCATCGTGCTCTACAACAATGACAGTATTACCGAGGTCTCGGAGCTCTGTCATCATCTGAATAAGCTTTGCATTATCCCGTTGGTGTAGCCCGATACTTGGTTCATCCAAAACATAGAGCACTCCCTGAAGTGCAGAACCAATCTGCGTTGCGAGTCTGATACGTTGTGCCTCTCCACCAGAAAGGGTTGCTGCACTTCGAGATAACGTGAGGTATGTCAGTCCTACATTTTCCAAAAAACTGAGCCTTGCGACAATCTCCTTAAGAACCTTCTTTACAATAGTATACTCGTATGTTGTCAGCTCATCGATTCCCTTTGCAGCCTTTGCACCATCTGGCCTATCCGCCTTTGGCGTAAGCGCCACAAAAAACTGGCGAGCTTCGTCGATACTCATCTCTGTCGCATCAACAATATTCTGCTTCCCAAGAAGGACACCGAGGATCTCTCTTTTAAGTCTCTTTCCGTCACATCCACTACATGGAAGCTCTAGCATGTATGCCTCTATCTGTGTTCGCATGTAGCTCGACTCTGTTTCTCTGTGACGCCGCTGCAGGTTTGGAATCACTCCTTCGTAGGTAGTTTGGTATGCACCATCAAACTTATTTGTATCAAAATTCACACTTAATACATCGTCAGAGCCATTTAAAATAATGTTACGCGTATCTTCTGGTAGGTCTTTCCATGGCTTATTCGTGTTGATTCCTTTCTTTTCAGCAAGTGCCTCTAGAATGCGCATCATAAAGCCCATGCGACTTGCAGACGTTGTCCATGGGTGAATGGCACCTTCTGCAATAGAGAGCTTCGGGTTTGGAATAACACTCGCTTCATCAACCTGCAAAATAGAACCAAGACCATGACAGACATCACATGCACCGTGTGGTGAGTTGAATGAGAAGCTGCGAGGTTCAATAACAGGAATCGCATTATCTGGATGAGTGTGACAGACATAATCTTCACTGAACTGACGCACTTCTTTTGTCTCACTATTAAGAACCATCATCATTCCATTTCCTTTCTTTAGACACAGTTCTACCGAGTCCGCCAAGCGTGTTCTATTTGGGTTCGTTTCGTTGTCTTTTGCTTCAAGGTCTCGAACAATCATACGGTCGACTACAATCTCAATATCATGTGACTTCTTTGGATCTAGCACAATCTCCTCATCAACAGTGACTACTTCTCCATCGATGCGTGTGCGTACAAAACCTTCACGTGCAATAGAGTCGAGTATCTTTACATGCTGCCCTTTACGGCCGCTAACTATTGGAGCGAGGAGGAACACTTTTGTCCCTTCTTTCATATCAGCAATCATTTGTACTATCTGGGATGTTGATTGCTTTGTGAGTGGTTCATCACACTGCGCACAGTGCACAGTACCTGCCTTCGACCAAAGTAAACGCATGTAGTCGTAGACTTCTGTTGTTGTCCCAACAGTGGAACGTGGATTTCGTGGTGCAGTTTTTTGGTCGATAGAAATCGCAGGGCTAAGCCCCTCAATACTTTCTACCTCCGGTTTCTCCATCTGTGAGATGAACTGTCTTGCGTATGCAGACAAGCTCTCGACGTACCTTCTCTGTCCCTCTGCAAAGATCGTATCAAACGCCAAAGACGATTTTCCAGAACCAGAAAGACCGGTGACGACCGTCAGTTGATTTCGTGGAATCTCTACATCAATATTTTTAAGGTTATGCATCTTTGCGCCTTTAACGATGATCTTATCCATAGAAGTTTTTTAGAATATACAAAAAACGGCTGCCCGCTCGTGCGGGTCACCGACAACGAAGTTTAGCAAGATTAATGCGTTCTGTCTAGGGTTATAGGCTGAATCTGTATACAATACCACTATGTTCACAGGAATCATCGAGGCAACGGCACTTACAAAGAGGAAGACTGATGACCTCCTTATAATAGAGAGGCCAGAGATATTTGATGATATTGTCATTGGAAGCAGTATTTCGGTGTCTGGAGTGTGTTTGAGTGTTGTAAAAATGAACAACACTGAACTAGAGTTTAACGTCGTAGAGGAGACCTGGAACGTCACGAACCTCGACTCATTAAAAGAAGGGGACAATGTAAACCTCGAACGTTCAGTGCGGGCAGACCAAAGGCTTGATGGGCATATTGTGCAGGGTCACGTTGAGGGAACGGCGGAGGTTATTTCAAATGAAAATGGAGAACTTGTTATTCGGATGCCAAAAGAGTTGATCAAATTTTGTGTACGAAAAGGATCAATTGCCATCGAAGGAGTATCCCTTACTATTGCTTCAATAGAAAGAGACGAACTATCAGTTGCCCTTATTCCTCATACACGAGAAAATACCACCTTTGGCACACTCAAGGCAGGGGACAGTGTTAACATAGAACGCGATATAACTACCAGGTCATGAAAAAGCTTCATACAGAAGACGACATACAGGAAATGCTAGAGCAATCTTTGCGCCCATCATGGCGTGTGGGCATTGTGTATTCCACCTTCTATAAGGAGGAGATAAAAACAATGGTAGACGGAGCAGTCGAGAAGTTAGTACAAATAGGAATGAAAAAAGAAAATATCTCTCTTCACCCAGTAACTGGGTCATATGAAATCCCATTAATTGGTGCAGCACTAGCAAAAAACAAGTCTGTCGATGCACTTATTGGACTCGGAATTATCGTAGAAGGCGAGACACATCACGCACGATTAGTTGCCGAAAATACTGCGCGTGGCATGATGGATATTCAAACAACTTTTGCGCTACCGTTTGCCAACGAAGTGTTATACGTCGATACATTAAAACTCGCGCAAGACCGTTTGGATAAAGGGGCAATTGCCGCCCTCTGTGTGCTGCATTCACTTGCCACACTTGGCAGCCTGCAGTCTTGATCACTTGTAAAATTGCTTAAAGACACTGTAAGATAGGAGACAACCTTTCATGAATCGTTTTCGAGCACTGTATATCTCGGCATTTCTAGTTCTACTAGGATCGTCAGTGGCAACACTTGCTGCTACTTTCCCAGACGTACCAGACGGACATCTATTCCAAGAGTCTGTAGAAGCGTTGGTGTCAGCACAAGTCATTAACGGAAATCCAGATGGAACATTCGCGCCTGATGATTACGTTAACAGGGCAGCGATGCTTAAGATGCTTTATAAAGCACAAGGTAAAACACCAGATGCTCTTAGTGTGAGGTGTTTCCCAGATGTGCAGATTGGAAGCTGGTACGAGCCTTTTGTCTGTGATGCAGCAGCTATGCGTTATGTGAACGGATACTCAGACGGAACATTCAGGCCAGATGTTGCAGTAAATAGAGTAGAAGCACTCAAAATGATTACACAGGTATTCGACATTCCTGTAGACGAGGTAACAGAGTCTGACCGCGACCTTGTAAAGTTTGTGGACGTTTCGGTCTCTGCTTGGTACACAAAATATCTGATCACGGCATACTTAAAGGGAATTCTTCCAATACCAGGGCAAAGTGGTTCGAAGTTCCATCCAGATATGATGCTCACAAGAGGAGAGGCTGCTGCATACATCTACAACGCTCTTCGTGTAGATCTTGCAGAAGAAAGAAAGAGGATAGAGGAGGAGTCAAATAGTAGTAGCGAAGCAAGTTCAGACGACTCAAACAGTAGTGATGCATCATTACAAGATGGTGACAGCTCTTCGAGTAGTGTTGCGAGCACTAATCCAAGTACAATTCAGGCAAGCTTCCCATTTCAGTATGATGGTGGGTTTACACAAAAGCAGTCAAAGTCGTACTACTTCGATATCGATTCAGAGAAGACAGTATCTATAACAACGAGTTTGCAGTCTGGTCAGCCAGGTAAGATTGTCTGCCGATTGTACCTAACCGATGAGTCTGGATTCGCTGACGAGTATTTCCTCGGGTTCCAGAGTGGAAACTCTTGCTTCATTACAGCAACGCTAAACCCAGGTGAGTATCAGTTGCAGATCTTCCCTTCTGTAAAAGACACTACATTTAGTGTAGAAGCTACAGAAACAGGTGGAGATGGAAATGATGGATTCAGCGAAGCTATCAATCTCTCTGTTAATGGGCTAAAAGAAGGAATACTGACAGCTGTCGATATGGAAGACTGGTACAAGTTTACCGTCATAAGCGAACAAAAGATGAAGTTCGTTATGAGCAATCCTACAGAATTGCGATGTATTATCTATGTAATGAATGATGTAGACCTATCGAGTTTCACAGGTCCTGAATGCAATAAGAGCTACGATTACCCAGCAGGAACGTATTATATCGCTGTAGGACGAAAGGCACCAAAAGGGGCTCAGCAGAGCTTCTCTGTGCGACTAGAGAAGTAAATAAGTACGGTTTTTTCAGTATGACTAAGGTGAAAGTCCTATAATTTCTGTGTATGAGTCATTTTTCTTCTATCACAGAAAGCATAGATTCTTTACGCAATGGTCAGATGATTATTGTGGTTGATGACGAACAGAGGGAGAACGAAGGTGACTTAGTCATAGCAGCTGAACATATAACAGAAGAGCAGATGGCATTTCTTATTCGTCACACGGGAGGAATTGTATGCTTGTCTTTGAGTAACATTGTTGCAGACCAGCTGGAACTCCCACCGATGGTTGCGCAAAATACATCGAGTAGAGAGACACCATTTACCGTGAGTATCGAAGCGGTTGAAGGGGTGACGACTGGTATATCTGCAAAAGACAGAGCACAAACAGTAAAGGTCGCTATAAACTGCGCAGCTAGACCACAAGATCTTGCAAAACCAGGACATGTATTTCCATTGCGCGCACAGAACGGTGGAGTGTTAGTACGTGCTGGACACACAGAGGCCTCTGTAGACCTTGCACGACTTGCAGGGTTACGTGAGGGTGCTGTGATCTCAGAGCTCATGCACGAGAACGGAACGATGATGCGACTCCCTGCTCTAAAAGATTTTTCCAAAGAACACAACATTCCAATGATTGCAATCGAAGACCTCATTGCATACCGCAGAAAAAACGAAACATTTGTTCGAAATATTGCAGAGTCGGTTTTGGAAACTACAACAGGAACGTGGAATATTCGTGTGTATAAAGATACGCTAAAAAATGAAGAGCACGTTGCACTCGTAAAAGGAGAAATAGATCCGATGAAGCCGGCACTTGTTCGTGTACACTCCGAATGTTTAACAGGTGATGCATTTGGTAGTTTGCATTGTGACTGTGGTGATCAACTTGAAAGTGCAATGCAGCAAGTAGCAACAGAGGGAACTGGTGTTATCGTGTATATGCGACAGGAGGGTAGGGGGATCGGGTTAAGCAATAAGATCAAAGCATACAAACTTCAGGAAGAAGGAATGGATACTGTAGAAGCAAACGAGCATCTTGGTTTTCCTATGGACCTTCGTACGTATGGTATCGGTGCGCAGATTTTAAAAGATTGTGACGTCGGACACATGAGACTGCTCACAAACAATCCAAAAAAAGTTGTAGGACTCGAAGGGTACGGTTTGCATTTAACAGAACTTGTTCCACTTGTAACCGAAGTAAAAAATGAAAGACAGAAAAAATATTTAGAAACAAAAAAAATTAAAATGGGACACACATTTCGTGCGTAACAAACATGGTATGACATCGTTATATAAATGCTATTTTTAAAATAAAAACCATATTTCATCTATTTGGTAAGAATATGCGCAAAAAGTTGAACACATTTTTTACTTTTTTTACACTTTTTTTCTGCCCACTTACTACACGCTTTTTTTCTCTGTTCATACACAAAAAGTCTAAAAAAGAAGAAAAATTCGTAAGTACACAAAAACACAATTTTATAATTACGCTTTAGCAATACACTTCACCCCCTTTTATAAACACCGTAACATTGTACGTAACCCTTTCTATTTATTACCCATTCGTGCTATGCCAGTTAAGAAAAAGGCAACAAAGCGTAAGCCAGCAAAGCGTAAAGCAGCTAAGAAAGTTGCTAAGCGTAAGCCAGCCCGCAAAGCAGTTAAGCGTAAGACGGCTACAAAGAAGAAAAAGCCAGCGAAGCGTAAGACAGCTACAAAGCGCAAGCCAGCTAAGAAAGCTGTTAAGCGTAAGACAGCTGCTAAGAAGCCAGCTAAGCGTAAGGTTGCAAAGAAAAAAGCAACAAAGCGTAAGCCAGCTAAGAAAGCAGTTAAGCGTAAGACAGCTGCTAAGAAGCCAGCTAAGCGTAAGGTTGCAAAGAAAAAAGCAACAAAGCGTAAGCCAGCTCGTAAGGTAGCTAAGAAGAAGACAGCTACAAAGCGTAAGGCTACAAAGCGTAAAGCTACAAAGCGCAGAAAATAATATTTCGCAATAAGATCTTGTCGCGTAATCTTAAACACTCACCTTCGCAAGAGGTGGGTGTTTTTGTATTTCATGAGGGGCAAACCTGCGGTTTTTCCCCTCATGGGCTCCCTTTTCCCTTCAAAGGAGTCGCTCCAGGTCGGCAGAGCCGCCCTTTGCGAGTTTTTTTATGGGATCTAGCTTTAGTGCTTTCAATTTTCTATTTTGCTTATTTTATTACCCGGCTTCAGCGTGTTACGCTGAGGGGTCCTTCGTTCTACTCAGGACAAGATCGAACTTCCATGGCTTGCCATGAGGAACAGAGTGACGAATGGTGCCCGTGGAGGGACTCGAACCCCCAACCCTCGGTTCCGAAGACCGATGCTCTATCCAATTGAGCCACACGGGCAGGTCGGTGGTATACTACTGGAGCCCATGAGAGTATTCCAGATAATCACCGCAGTAATATTGATTGCAATCCCTGCGACAGGATATGCGCTCAATGACATAGATGAGTACGAATATCGCAGTGCAATAACGCTTTTGGAGGATCATGGCATTATCGATGGTTATGAAGATGGGTCATTTCGACCGTTTAAGCCTATCAATAGGGCAGAGTTTTTAAAGCTGGTGATGCTTTCTGTGTATGGAGGTCAGGTGCAAAGTAGTGGAAATAACAAATGTTTTACAGACTTCATTGGTGAAGAGCGGTGGTACTGGACATATGCCTGTGCGGCAAAGCAGGTGGGAATTGTTCACGGTAACCCCGATGGAACATTTAGAGGAGAGAATACTGTAAACCTTGCAGAGGCATTGAAGATGAGTTTCGAAGCATGGAACGTAGCTCTTGGTCCTGATGATGCTACTCGCCCATGGTACGAGCGCTATATGAATGAAGCAGCCCCTCGTGAAGTATTTAGGCGGTTTCCATTTACACCCAGTTACTTACTGACAAGAGGGGAGATGGCACAGTTGCTTATTCAACTTGGCGAACCAATCGCGATGGTAAACGGCGGTTCCTCCAATAGTGACTCGAGCACCACACTTGTGCCAGTGATCTTTCCACCGAAAGCTGCATACTGTGGAAACGGAGTCCGCGAAGGTGCAGAGCAGTGTGACGACGGAAACACAGAAGATGGTGACGGTTGCAGTCGTATTTGTATTCTTGTTGTCGAACCGATTCGCCACGGTGCAATGCGAATCGAGCAACAGTCGGTGTCAAATAATTCCCGAGCATCTGGAACAGACGACATTCCATTGTTTGCATTTACCGCAATTGCCGGACGGCAAGATGTGTACCTTACAACTCTAAAACTAAAAAGTGCTGCAGGGTCGCTTGGGTATGCAGAAAATTATCGTTTGATCATTGATAATGATGGCGACGGAATAGTCGAAACTCTGTATGGACGTGCAAGACCGAGTGGAGAATTTATAACATTTGGTAATGTGAATATTCTTGTCGAAGATGGAGTGTATAAACGCGTAGAACTATGGGCAGATATTTCAAATACTTTCTCTATGTCGTCTATTGCAATTGCATTCGATACGCAATCAACAGACTTTGTTGAGGGTGTAGATAAAATAGACGGAGAAGAACTGTCTGGAATAATTCTTGATGATGGCCAATGCCTGCAAAATGACATTTGTTGGATTACAGTACAGACACAACCAGACCAGACAGTGAGTATTCAGGCACAGGGGAACCTATACGTCATGAAAGACTCTTCGCCCATTGGAGAGAGGCAAGTGGTGGCAAGTACGGTGACAGACACCTTACTACGCTTAAACTTCAGAGCAGATAGTGAAGACATCGCCGTCAAAGAATTAGCTATTGATGGTGTGTCGCAAAGCGTGGAACACTTAGAATTTTTTATAGAAGGAGCAGCCCAGCCTTTTGCATTTGGACGAAAGGTGTCGTGTGGCACTGTTGTGAGTGGTCGGTTCTGTATGGATAACGACATTCTTATTCCACAAGGAGGAGAAAAAATGATCGCAATTAAGGCAGCACTAAAGGCAGACACGGAAGGCGCTGTCAGTGGAGAGCAATTCACATTGGCAGTAAGTGCCTTAACAGATGCAACAATGGCAATAGAGGCAGAAGGGTATTACTCCGGACAAAGGCTATTGCAAAATGACAGTGACAGTAATGCAGAAGGAGAGATCTTCATTGGAAGAAACTCTGCGGGTGTGAATACTGCAATAGCGTCAGAAGAGCACGAAGTTGTCTTTGCAAAGATAGCATCAGTCACAAATGCAAATGCAGACATAAACAACACTCCTATTCCAACGGGTAGTCTTACATTTGCTGAGTTCACATTTACCGCAGCACCGCATCAAAATACTTCTGGAGGTTCTAATTCTGTTGAAATTGAAAAGATAGAAGCAATTGTTAGTGCTGTAAATATGCAGTTCGATAGTACGTCGTTTTACATATATAATACGGAAAACTCTGCAACAGTGTCACTTTGTACATCAACAGGAGAAACAGGAACACTGACTGTAACATGCGATGGACTCGATGCCTCTGCTGTAAGCACGTATATTTCACAAGATGATTCCATTAACCTTGCAATGCGTGCAGCTATTCTAAGTGCACAGATATCCCCTGGTGTCAGCATCCTCCAAGCAAGCTTAAACCCGCTAAGTAACCCAAGCTTAACAGGGGTCATCGAATGGACAGATGGTGAAATAAGTCGTGGCTGGGTGGATATTGGTATCACGAGTGTGAAATCTACAAGTTACAGGTTGGATTAACTAAAGACTTGTAGGGTAACTTACCTACACCTCTGGACTTCGGTGGACAACCTGCTGCGCAGGTTGGCTGGGGCGGAGGGATTCGAACCCCCGAATACTGGTACCAGAAACCAGTGCCTTACCACTTGGCGACGCCCCATAATCTACCACTACCAGTATATCGCTCGCGCGGAGGAATTCAATGCATTACACTGGCTAATATGAATAAAATACTCCCAATCTTTGTATTCCTTCTAAACATTGCACTTCTGCTCGGCTCTGGGCTTATCCTCTTCACCGTTGTTGGCCTGAGCGCCATGATGTTTGATGCAGGGGAAACCCCTACAGTATGGGCATTTTTTGCAATAATATGCACTATCTGCCTTGGTCTCATGGGGGCGGCACTCTACATAGGAACATCACGCTTCCGAAGGAAGAAGTATGGTCAGTCTATTCTAGGGTGTGCATTACCACTGATTGCATTTGCACTCTTCCAGCTGGCACTACAGATGATTGCTTAGTGAATACAATTTGTATACAAATAATTTGGCTGCAATAAGACATTTATCACAGCCAATTACTGAATAAATTTTGTGTACATCAATCGCTCCACGGAAGATCATAGTCGTCACCCGACATTTCTCGTGGATTAATAACCTCTTCAACAACAGGTTCAGTTCGAAATTCTTGTTGCACATCTCTAACAGCCTCGTCTGGACTTATTACTTCGACACCAAGATTGGTTGCCATATCTGCTGGTTCTTCGTGACTAAATCGGCCTGCTTCGTCTTTGATTGCTGTATCTGGTTGTTCCATGGGATAAAAAGGAAAATATATAAAAAAAGAAACTCCGGCTTGGAAGGGGAGTTCGTACTAAGAGTTAAATAATCTTATTATGCACGCAACCCCCGTTCCACCGTAAGGCAGACGAGAAGATTGAGCTTAATAATAAGATTCTGTCGAGTCATTACCAGTATCTTAATAACAATTTTTCTTGAATGCAAGTTTATCAATTTATTTTTTTGCATCAGCAAGATTGATCATGGGGTGAGGTTTTCTGTACGGCATCTCACTAATTTCCATACTCTGTTGATTTTGACTAATTTTTGTGTGCTGCGAAGGCTTGTTTTTCACTTCAGATACATCAGGTTTGCTACGCATTAGACACATCGTATCTCTTTTTGTGTCGAATAGGCAATGAGCTTTTTTACGACGAACATGTAATGCTTGATCCATC
>Ga0115002_10005783_pt1 | contig 14440 bp, 12 predicted proteins | sample ArcticOcean_MG_C_8_FD_89576 | JGI IMG/M metagenome (GOLD analysis project Ga0115002, IMG submission 89576) | Marine microbial communities from western Arctic Ocean - ArcticOcean_MG_CB11_86 | ecosystem: Environmental > Aquatic > Marine > Oceanic | place: Arctic Ocean: Canada Basin | collected... | reverse complement strand
TGGCAACATCAACGCAACGAACAACACCTCGGAGCCAACTGACAATTCACGACCACAGATGCCAGAATCAAACTGAAAAGCCTGTACCCCATACCCGACAAGTAGCGATGGGCAGACTACTACTAGTGCGTCCATTCTAATCTGTCAGGTTGATTAACTCGCCGGGAGCACGCCAACGAGCGTGCGGATGAGTTCGCAACCTGTCAACTTGAAGTGGTCACACCACTACGATTACTCACGTCAAACCGGGAATCGGCACGCCGTGGTAGATGTGGTTTGGTCGGCCGACTTCGTCTTGCCATGCGGCTGTGCGAGGAATACCCAAGTGTGAGTAGATCGTTGCGGCCAAGGCCTCGGGCGTTTGTGGATCGGACGCAGGATAGCCACCCATTTTGTCGGACGATCCGACAACCGTTCCACCGCGAATACCGCATCCGGCCATGAAGACCGATTGCACTGCGCCCCAGTGATCACGTCCGGGGTACTTGTAGAATCGTGGCAGCCGCGAGATTTTCGGCGTGCGACCGAATTCACCCGCCATCACGATGAGAGTGCTTTCCAACAGGCCACTCTCGTGCAAGTCATCGATCAACGCGGAAAGTGCCAAGTCGGTCGGCGGTAGCAGGAAATCTTTCAGCTTGGGAAAGTTTCCCCCGTGCGTGTCCCACGAGTTGTAGTTGCCCAGGTTGACCTGAATGCAGTTGACGCCCACTTCCACCAGCCGGCGGGCCATCAACATCGACCAGCCGAAGCTATTGCGACCGTAGCGGTCTTGCGTGCTTTCATTCGCCCGCGTGACGTCGAACGCCCATTTCACCTTTTTGTCGGACAACAGCGAAACGGCCCCTTGTCGGGTGCGATCGAACTGCTGGATCTCGGCGTGCGATTCCAGTTCACGTCGCTGCTTTTCGATGACGTTCAGCAGTGCAAGACGATTCGATAACCGCCCGTGACCGATGCCTTCAGGCAAGCTAAGGTTCGGTGCTTGAAAGACAAGATCGTCGGTCTTCGCAGCGGCCTCGGTGAGGTGGTTAAAGGCGTAGCCGGGGAACGCTCCGCTGGTTTTGTTCCCACGAAAAGGGGACGCGGCAATGGTCCAGGGATCCCGATGTGCTCCCATCAGCCCGCCGAACTGGCCGCCGATGGCGAAGTTCGTTTTATGACGAAGTTGCTCGGGCAGGATCACCGCCGGGGGCAAATTGTTTCGCGGAGCAGTCGCCACGCCGGCAATCGAGGAGATCGAAGGCCAATCGGTCGGGCGCGCGGTTCCTCGTCCGAAGCCGGGCGGGATCATCGTGCGCCCGGTGAGCATTGTCATGTGGGCTTCAAAATGTTCGTTGTAAGGGTGCGTGAGCGAACGCACCAACGCCCACTTGTCGCTGCGTTTGGCCAACTCGGGAAGATGCTCGCAAACTTGCAAACCGGGAGTGGCGGTTGCGATGGGCGAGAACTCGCCGCGAATGGTATCGGGGGCCTCGGGCTTCATGTCGAAGCTGTCTTGCTGCGCCAATCCCCCAGAGAGGAAAACGAAAATCACCGATCGAGCGGGTGCGTTGTTGCCGGCCTGAGATTCGCCGGCGGTTGTTCGCAAGGCGGTCAGATGATTCATCCCCAAACCGAGCAAACCCACAGCACCGGCTTGCACGGCTGTTCGGCGGGAGATTTGAGGGTGGTCGCTCATCGATCGACTTTCGGGCGACGTGGGAAAGACAGGAACAGACCTGCGAATAACACATGCTAAAGAGAAAGATCGGTTCCGTAAGCTGCTGTATGCAGTCTACCTCTCGTTTCGACCGACCACAACGGGGGTCGTCAGGAACGATTGTGGATCTGGGACGATCAGGAAAAACCACGAAGACACCAAGGCACGAAGAGTCTCAAAGAATGTACGGCGGAGGGCCGGTGCAACTCGAGAAACGAAGAATGGGCCGCAGATGACGCGGATTTTCGCGGAGACAGTACAGACTTTATCTGTGATGATCCGCGTCACAAAGTCAGCGTGCCGATCGGCCTGCGGGCAATTCTTTGTCTCTTGAGACTTTAAGCAATCAGCGATCAGCTAAAAACAGAGGTTCTCCACTTGTCGAAGCTGATGGCTGACTGCTGAAAGCTGACCGCCTGTTCGTGGTTTGATTCATCGAACAACGAGGTTGGCAGTAATCGATGACGACACCCACCGCAACGACGAGTGAAACGTTGCTTGACAGCATCCGGCGAACCCCCTACATCGGGTAAGACGTTGGTTGTTCCGATGATCGACGATAAGCAGTTTCTCATCCCCCCGATCGAAACGAAACAGCCGTGCTGGTTAAAGTTGGATTCGTACTTGCCTGCCTGATTCTCCCTGTTGTGTGGGGCGTGGTGGTCAATTGGCTTTTCGAGTTCTGGCGAAACCGCTCGGAAGAGAAACGCGACACCGATTCGATCTTCCCCGACTATCAAATCTGACACACGGCAAATCTGACACACATCAACTTCTGACGCACATCAACTTCTGACGCACATCAACTTCTGACGCACGGTGACGACGTGATTGACCCGCAGCCGGTAGACCCGCCCGAGGCGCAGTCGGCATGAGCTTCGACTTGCTGCGACTGACGATGACCGCGTTGGCAGGCGGCGGCGTAGGGTTTCTGTCGGGCGTTTTCGGCGTAGGCGGGGGATTTCTGCTGGTCCCCGTGCTCACGATCCTGCTGGGCATCCCTGTGGAACTGGCCGTCGGAGCCGGAGCCTGTCAGGTGCTGGGACCGGCCACGACATCGCTGCTGGCGCGTCGCATTGGTTGGCAACATTTGAAGTTGCCGCTGATCGTGGCGGGCGGAGTGTTCGTTGGAGTGTTCGTCGGTGCGGGGGTGCTGGAAGACACGAAAAGCGCGGCCCAAATTGTGCTGCCGGGCGGACCGGTTCCGATGTCCGAATTCGTCGTGCTTGTGACATACCTGGTGTTGTTGCTGGCGGTCGGTCTGTTTGCGATGTGGGAGGCACGACGGTTCCGGCAATCGAAACCGATCAAACGCGGCTGGATCGCCTGTTGGCGTTTACCGCCTTTGGCGATCCTTCCCGAGACCGAAGGATGCGTCCTCTCGATTCCAATTCTGGTCTGGTTTGGCTTGGGTGTCGGCTTTCTCTCCGGCTTGTTGGGGATGAGCGGTGGGCTGATCTTACTGCCCGGACTGATCTACCTGCTGGGCCTGCGAACTCATCAAGCGGTTATCGGCTCGATGCTCATCGTCTGGGTTGTCGCGGCCCAGGCGACCGTCATTCATGCTTGGCATGACAACATCGACCTCACACTCGTGGCGGCGTTGCTTTTCGGAGGCACGGCCGGCGCTCGGTTGGGGGCGGAGTTCGGGGAGCGTCTGGGGGCATGCCAATTGCGACAACGATTCGGCTGGATGGCTCTCGGTGCGGCCGCATTGATTGCTTTTAGAGTCGGCCGCATGTTTCTTGCTGGGTGACGTGGGTGCTTGTAACCCACTCGCTTGCGCTTCGGGCTTGTATGAGCGCCGATCAATCGGCGGCTTGGGTTTTGGTGGGGGCTATTCGGGTAATTCCTGCCCGCGGGTTTCTACGGTGCAGAGGACGACGGCCACGCCGACGAGATACAACGGTGCAAGAATCACGGCCTTCGTTTCCGGCGTCACTGAGATCACGCCGAAGATGAAGAACGCGGCAGCGGTTGCCAGGCGTCCCATGTTGAAGCAGAAACCCGCTCCGGTGCCACGCAGTCGTGTTGGGTACAACTCTGGGAAATAAACGGCGTACCCGGCGTGCATACCCAAGGTAAAGAAACCGAAGATCGGTAACGTGATCCCTAACCAGAGCGCCGAAGCATTGTTGGCGATCAGCACTTTGAACAGCAGTAACACCATCACGAACGCGACGGAATGGTAGAGCACGAAAGCTCCCTTGCGCCCGATGAGATTGGAAATCGAGCCGAACAAAACCAGGCCCAGTCCGCCGCCGATGGTATTGAGCGTCATACTGAGCATCTCGGCTCGTTTGATCTCGGGCTTGTGCTTGGAAAGCGTCTGCTGTTTGACGGTGTCATCTGCGTCGCCGGGAATTCCCGCGTCTGCCAGAATGCGATTCTCGGCATGCCGCAACAAGGCGTTCTTGCCGTAGATATGGGCGCCCCAAAACGTCACCAGCCCAATGGAGGACAGGCTGACACCGACAATCGTGTTTCGCAGGTACACACCCTGAAATAAATCGGCAATCCGGCCGGTCTGTTGTTCGTCGTCTTCCGCCGCGCGTTCGCGGGCCTGGACCCACTGCTTCGGCTCTTTCAATTTCCAACGGATCCATACAGTGAGTGCAGCGGGCAACGCTCCCAAGGCGAATCCCCAACGCCAAGCCGTTTCGCCCAAGGCGGGGTTGCCCACAATGAAAGCACCTGCCGCGGCTGCAAACAACGTGCCGAAGATGCTGGAGGCGTGAAAGATCGAACTCATGACGGGCCGCGATCGAGAAGGCATGACCTCCGCCACCATCGCCGAAGCAACCGCCCATTCGCCGCCGACTCCCATCGCCACGAAGAATCTCAAAATCACCATCTGCAACGGTGTCTGAGCGAACGCTGTCACGCAGGTGAACAGCGAGTAGAACAGAATGGTGTAGATCATCGTCTTCGAGCGGCCGATCCGATCGCTGAGCACGCCGAAGAGCACGCCACCGAATGCGCCACCCAGTAGAAAGCTGCCGAACGCCCAGTCGTTCCAGCGGGCCACCTCGGGCGATTTTGGACTGACACCGAGCAAGTCGGGCATGGCCTCGCGCATGCTGGCGACGAAAATCTGGCCTTCAAAGATATCGAACACCCAACCCAGCGAAGCGATCAGCAGTACCAGCCATTGGTATTTGCTAATGCCCTCGTACCAAAGTTGAGGCCGGCCGCCCGGTTGCGTTTCGGTGCTGATGGTTTCGACTCCTGCAAGAGTACGGCTCTATGATGTCAGTGGCGGGATTCGCAAGAAGTCCGCTATGAAGATACCACCAAGCTCTGTCGGAGAATTCAAGTGAGCCCGACGCGTAAGCGAGAGACGCAGGGAGTACGCTCGATTCTCCTGCGTCCCTCGCTTACGCGTCGGGTTCCGATTTAGACTCTGGCAGCGTTTCCGACAGAGCCTGAGATTACACTGATTCGTTATCCGCCGTCACGCTTCGCCGTTGAGATGCACCGGGCGGTCGATCTTGCGAGACTCTTCAAGAGAACGAACTAAGTGCAGACTGCGACAGATATCCAACAGGTCGGCCACGGGAATCAGCCCGCCGACAACCCGTCGACAGAAATGATCGAGCATGACCTCGACTTCAGGCCGGTCGTGCGACAACGATTCGGCAACGACCGCTTCGCCCTCGGCCTGCCATTCGATTGACGTGTCGGACTTCAAGACGACCCATCCGCACTCGCAGGTGATCTGCTGACAGTTTCGCTGCTGCTCGTCTTTTTCTGCATCCGAACTCGGCTCGTCGATGCGTAATTTCACCGACGACGCCACGCCACCAGACTTCCCTTGCCGATACTCGATGTGAACCGTTCGGTCGTCGACCGACTCGACGCATCCGGGGGGTGTTCGCACGAGGTAACGACACCAGTCGAACCAACCGATGAAGAAATCGTGGCCAGGGCCTTGGCCGGGAATTGTTGTTTCGTCGTCTCGCGCCGGTGCGCAGGTTGCGATCTCGATTTGCACCGGTCGCCCGAGTTGTGTGGCGAATAATTCCTGCAGGCGTGCAGTGGCCGGTGTGTAACGGCGACTGAACTCGGGCACCAGCGGAATTCCTTCGCTGATCGATGCCTCGTGCAACTGCTTGATCGTCTCGAGATCTTCTCCCAGACTGCCGGCGATGTAAACCGGCTTGCCGGCACGGCGTATCAATTGCAACGCTTCCATGCCCTGCCAGGCACGGTCGAGTAACAGGTACGCGTCGGCGTCATCGCGTTCAATCAGCGAGAGAATCCCCGAAGCAACGCGTGCTCCAAAGTCAGCCGCAACAGCCTCCGCTCGTCCTGTCACTGGGTCGTACACGGCGCGGACACTAATCCGCTCGCCAAGCCGTTTCAGGGCAGGGCGGTAACGAGTTTCCCAAACGGGACTAAGACCGATAAGGCCGACGCGAACCATGTGCCGACGTGCTGAGAGGGGAATGGACTAGCAAATCGCAGATGCGATGCGAAACACCGAACGGGCATCATACGCTCGTTACCAGTGGAATGACAACGACTTTCCCTCGTTCTGGCGAGTGGCGGATGTGAATCCGCTGGTGTCTGCCGTGGGGGAAGATTGTCACCGAGTGGGAACGGACCAGGGCCATTACTGGCCCCGCTCGCCCATCACATCCGAACGCTGACGCATCCGGCACGCCTAGCTGAAGAACCCGATCAAGATCGCCATGTACGCAAGGTACACGGTCAGTAGGACGGCTCCGCTGGCGGTGGAAATCCGTTCGTGTCGGTAGGCCAGGGCGGGCAGCAGGATCATCAATAACAGCACACAAGGGGCATCGAGAATGACAGTCTGCGATTGAATCGGAAGCGGAGAAATCAGCGCGCAGGTGGCGACCACCCAGCAGATATTCAGCACGTTGGCACCGATGATATTCCCGATCCCCAACGCACCATGCCCCTTGATGACGGCCAAAAGAGAAATCGTGAATTCGGGTAATGACGTGCCGATGGCGAGCACCGTTAATCCGATGATTAACTTCGGCACGCCCATCTCGATGGCAATTCGTTCGGCGTTGGAAACCATTAACTTACTGCCCAGCACGACCAAGGCCGCGCCGATCAGGAAAGACACCAAGACGCGCCCCATATTGGCCACGATTTCCTGGTCGGCTGCCTCTTCTTCGTCGGCTTCCAACTCCCCCTCGAATCGCGCCTGCAACGCCGAACGCAACGAGTAAGCCAAGTACCCGACCAGCAACGCCACCAACAAACCCGCTTGCCAGCGCGCGATGCCGTATTCCGATGGCGGTCCACCCGGCTTGATACTCGCTCCACCCGCATCGAAGCTGCTGAACAACCACACGCTGCTACCAGCCGCCAACATGAACAGCCCCGGACCAAGCAACGTGACGCGACTGACCGGAATGCCCGGCTCTTCACCGCGACGTTTGGCGAGAAATCCCTTCAGTAACGCGCAACTGCCGACAATCAACCCGATGTTGCAACAACATGACCCGAGCGCGTTGCCGACTGCGAAACCAGGATTCCCTGACAATGACCCGGCCAGCGACACCATGAACTCGGGAAACGTCGTCGCCATACTGACGATTGTTGCACCGACAATCACCGGAGGAATCCGCGTGGCCCGGGCAATGGCGACCGCACTATCGGTGAACAGGTCACCCCCCTTGGTAATCACCGCCATGCCGGCCAGCAACAGCAGCACGTTCAACCCGGTACTGCCAGCCGCATCGAGGCCGACCGCAACACGCAGAATCTGCCAATTAAAATCCGCGAACACAATCAGGGAATGCAGCGAGGACAATGGTCGATCGTTCTTGAAAAATGCAGTGCCAAAGATATAGACGACAACGCAAAAGAATGACGGACGGATCACGACCATTGTTCGATCGTATTGCAACGACCGCCAAACAAGCCCTAGAATCCCCCACAGGGATGTCTGGTCGTTCTCAACCGGAGGCCAATCCTAGCGGCAGAGTGGTTCTCACGGAAGGAACCCATGAATACCACGAATCGTCCCGACGATGCCCACACGCCCGCCTCCCCGTCGTTGAAGAGGCGGTCGAACTTGTCGGCCACATCATCGACAGCCTGCTGTTGCCGAAGGTGCTCGATGAAATCATGACGCTGGTTGGGCGTTTTGAAATGGACGAGGTGCAGATCGGGCATCACCGCGGCGACCCCAGCTTTGCCCGGCTCCGCGTGATGGCCGACACGCCCGAGATCCTCGAAGAGATTCTCGCATCGATCGGCCAACACGGAGCCATCCCCGTTCATCAACAGGATTGTCGCCTCGTCGAAGTCGACATGGCCGGCGTGTTCCCGGAAGGGTTCTATGCCACGACCAACCAGGATACGGAGATTCGTGTCGACGGCAATTGGATTCCCATCGCGCGACAGGAGATGGACTTCGGAATCCACCTCGATGCAGAAACCGGACACGCAGAGTGCGTACCGATGACCGATGTCCGTCACGGCGACCAGGTCGTCGTAGGACGGGCCGGCACGCGGGTGCATCCCCTGGAACGCGACACCGCCGGTCACGGCGCTTTCAGCTTTATGAATAGCACCGTTTCCAGCGAGAAGCCCAAAGGGGTCACCGTTCGCGAAATTGCCAGCGCCATGCGGGCGGCACGCAACGGAGACGGCAAGATTCTCATCGTCGCTGGACCAGCCGTCGTCCACACGGGAAGTCGCGAACACTTGAGTTACATGATTCGCGAAGGATTCGTCGATTTACTCTTCGCCGGCAACGCGCTGGCAACCCACGACATCGAACAGTCTTTCTTCGACACGAGCCTCGGTATCTCGATGAGCCACAGGCAATCGATCGAAGAAGGTCACGAGCATCATCTGCGATCGATCAACCGCATCCGGCGCGTCGGCGGCATCCAACCCGCCGTCGAACAGGGGCTGCTCGATCGCGGCATCATGTACGAGTGCGTGAAGAACGATGTCCCCTATCTATTGGCCGGCAGCATCCGCGATGACGGTCCGCTGCCCGACGTCATCACCGACGCCATCGAGGCCCAGCGACGCATGCGCGACATGGTTCAGGACGTGACATTCGCCTTGATGATCGCCACAACGCTGCACTCCATTGCCGTGGGCAACTTGTTGCCGGCTCGGGTGAAAGTCGTCTGCGTCGACATCAATCCGGCCACCGTCACCAAGCTGGCCGACCGGGGAACGTTTCAGACGATCGGGCTGGTGACCGATGTCGAGCCGTTTCTGCGTGTGCTCGTCGACGAGGTGCAATCGTCGTAACCTGTTTTGTTGATATCAGATGCGACTGACAACACGCGAAAGCACCCCGACTGGCAAGTGGGTGGCAGCGCCGTCCCCTCTTGCAACCGAGCCTGGGAACTTATCCGGGTTGGAGTGATTAGCGCGATTCTGCCGATAAGAACGACAGCGCCAAGATTTCGGGCCCGCGTCGTTCAAGGTCGATCGTTGTGTCACGCTTCTCTCTGATCCTGTCTTTGCTGATCACCCTGCCGGGTTCCGGCTGCGCGATCGTCGAAGTTGGCGTGACCAACCCGATTCCCGGCATGTCGAAAGTGGCCATCGTGCCATTTTTCGACAAACGCCCGAGCCGGTCACCGTGCTCACGCCCACCCCTGTGGTGGTGGTTGACGGTCGCCGGTTTGCGATGGCGTACTTCGCCGAACTGCAAAAAACTCCTGGGTTTCAGGTGGTTCCGGTCGGCGTGACCGAAACGGCAATCCTCGAGAACGAGCTGGACATGGGGAATTCCGAGGACCGGCGAAAACTAGCGGAATTACTCGACGTCGATGCGGTCGTCGTCGGCGCAATCACCGACTACAACCCTTACCACCCCCGAATGGGGCTGCATGTCGCCTGGTATTCACCTCGGGAACGAACATTCCGACCGGGTTCACCAACCGAACCTCTCAAGCGTCGGCTGCAACTAAGATCGCTCCGTATGGAAGGCAAGGCACACGCGCAAGACCTGAAAGCGATCCGTCAGGCAAAAGCCGAAGCCAAGCGCCAAGAAAAACCCCAAGAAAAAGCCGAAGCCGTGCTGATTCAGGAACATGATGTACGGGGGCAGTCGCCCGATGGTAATTCGGAAATTCGCCATTCGGTCTTTCTGAGTACCGGCGAGCGTACGCCCATCCTGCAACCGGCGCTCTACACGGCCGACCCTTCACAACGGACCTACGTCAGGCCCGTCGAGGGGAATTCCTTCACGCCTCCCCCCGGCAGCAACCAGCAGATCTTGCCGCAGCAGCCACCAAGTTCGCCACAGATTCCAATGCCGCTGCCAACGCCTGGCACGATGGCCGGGCCGAATGCCGGCTCTGCAATCGCTTCGGTTCCCACCTCATCAGAGTGGGCGTTTCAAGAGCCGGTGATGTCGTATACCCGCTATTTCGACGGGACGAACGCCGAATTGCAGGCCACGTTGCGCGACTATGTCGAGTTAAGTGGGGAACGGCGCGGCGGAGGCTGGAGAGCCCACTTGGACCGCAGTGAAGATTTCATACGCTTCACATCCCATCTGATGATCGTTGAAATGTTCACTTTGCACGGCGGGGAAGGGAAACGCCGCTACGTTTGGAAGTTCCGAAAATACAAGTAGCCGGCGGGTGAATTCGGCCGATGAAGGAAGGGCGGGCAAGGTTGCTCACGCTGCCGTTGCGCTAGACGACCACAAACAGGCCCCACCAGTCGACCAGTCATCAAGAACACGCACGCACGGAAGGCGCGCATCATGGGAAGCGGAGTAAATGTCCTGGCTTTAGTCAAGGACTCCGAACGCTACATCTTCCTCTACGACGATGAAAGTCCCGAAACGTTGTTGCAAACGCTCGGTCGATTCGCCTCGGATGAGGAACTGAGTTTCACTTGGTACGACGCCGCCGTGCTCAGTCAACGCGTACGCAAACTCAGACAACAGGCAGAGAGCGAAGAGGAAACCTGGAATGAACGGTTTCCGAAGTCCGCATAGCAGCTGTTCTAAAGCATTCACACTTCGTTGCCGTTGACGTATCCGGAGCGCGAGACGATGCACGACGCCATCGAAGCGTTTCGCCGCTATCTACAGTTTGAACGCAATGCGTCCGACCTGACGGTCAAGTCTTACGCCGAAGACCTTAACCGTCTGCTGGATTACTTCGACGAACAAACCGGGCAAGTCCCTGATCCTGCCGAAATCACAATCGGCTTACTGCGAGGGTTCGTCGCCTGGCAACACGATTGCGGTTACGCCCCGCGAACCATCGCCCGACGACTGGCCACGCTGCGAACCTTCTTTCGCTTTTGTCGTCGTGAAGGCCTCACCGATGCCAACCCAGCCCAGGCTTTGCGCACACCACGACTGGGTCGCAAACTGCCGCATTTCTTAACGACCGAACAAATCGAAACGCTGCTCGAAGCACCGCCCGCCAACGAACCGATGGGCCTACGTGACCGTGCCATTCTGGAAACAATGTACTCATCGGGCATCCGCGTCGCCGAACTCGTCGGACTGAATATCGACGACTGGGACCGGGACGCTAACGTACTACTGGTGCGCGGCAAAGGACGCAAGGAACGCATCGCACCCATCGGCAGCCACGCCGTGCGCGCACTCACGCGCTGGGTGGAAGTCCGCCAACCCGACAACGGACCCGAACACGCTGCCACGTTGTTCCTGAACCGTTTCGGCCGACGACTCACCACACGCAGTATCGGTCGCATGCTGGAGAAGTACCTGCAACTAGCCGGCCTCGACAGCATCACATCACCGCACACCCTGCGTCACAGTTTCGCAACCCACCTGCTCGACGGCGGAGCCGACCTCCGCAGCGTGCAAGAACTCCTCGGCCACAAAAGCTTAACCACCACGCAAATCTACACACACGTCAGCACCAAACGACTCCGCGACACCTACGAAAAAGCACACCCCCACGCCGCCGGCCACTAGGCTTTGTCAAATCTATCCCGACACGTGAGCGCATGAGCGAGGGACGCGGGCTGAGTTGGAATGCAGGGTAGGGGAACCGCAGATGAACGCGGATGAACACAGATAATGACTAGCGGATCGTTAGTGAGAAATTCAACTGCCGGCTGTTATGGTCTGCAAATGGCATCATCGAGATTCCGCACTGACCACAACCGAACACATCCGCAACAATCTGCGTTTATCTCCGTGCATCTGCGGTTCCCTTTCTTCCCGATTCCCCTTGCGTCCCCACGGGTGTTGTCCCGGTGACCAATCCCCGCGACAATGCCAGCATGCGAAATCACGACATAGCCATGTGGGCCTACGTGGAACTGGCCGACCTGTCCCAACGGCGTGGGCAGATCGCCGGTTGCGATCGCTTTCTCGTCCTCGCCGGTGTTGCGGCCTGTCGCGCGGGCTGCCCGGATGTTGCCGCGCGATGCCATGAACTGGTGCAACACCATAACGTCGCCCACATCACAGCCCGCTGGCCGTCCTTCGCCGCAGCGCTTCATGACGACGACTTCACCACATTCCTAATACAGCTCGAACGGTTTTGCCCCCTCGAGAAAGCCGAGCATCTGCTGCATGAACTCGACATCACCTTTCCCAACGAGGAAGCCGACACAGACATCGCCTCGCGCCTAGTGAATCGCCTGCAGGCCGACCATTGGAAGTGACAAAAGCACTGGTCTGGCCTCAACCTGGTTGCGTAGAATAATCTGCACGACGAACTGAGAAATAACGAACTCGTGAATCCACAACGCGGACCCTCTCGTGTCGCTGATTAACCCCGCATTGCTCTACGGATTGGGACTGGCCTCGATTCCGGTCATTCTCCATTTCCTGCTGCGCGCCAAACCGAAAAAAATGCTGTTCCCCGCGCTGAGGATGATTCGCATCCGCCGCAAGACGAACGTGCGTCGCATGCGGTTGCGGCATATTTGGCTCATGCTGCTGCGGATCGCCGTGATCGCGGCCATCGTCTTGGCGCTCACCCGCCCTTCGCTTCCCGCAGCCAACTACACGTTCACGCCGCGCGAATGGATTTCTCTGGCAGCGATCCTGGCGGTGGCATTGACCGTCTATTGGTTTCTGCTGCGCGCCTGGAAAAAACAACTCCTGCCAAATCACATGCTTGCCTACCGGCGTTCCATTCTGCGCGGAGCAACCGCCGGCGTTGGCTTGCTGGCATTTCTGTTGTTTGTGGCTTGGCCTTACCAGCGCCGAGTCGCCGCCGAGATGACGGCTCCGCGACCGAAAGTCTCCGAGAACATTCCGGTCGCTGCGGTGTTCCTGTTCGATACCAGTCTCAGTATGGACTACCAATGGGAAGGGAAGACGCGACTTCAGGCAGCCGCCAAGATTGCCACGAAACATGCCAACGAACTTCCCGTCGGCAGTCGGATCGGTGTGGCGGGAACCGGTCGCGACACGCCGATTCTGCTTCCCCCCGATCGTGCCGGCGCGGTCGCTCGCATGGCCGAGTTGAAAACCTCACCGGTCCGCGTGTCACTCAACCAGCGACTCCGCACCGCCATTCGTGTGCAACAACGAAACCGTGACAAAATCCTCGAAGCGGCCGGAACAACAGACAACGGCGAGGCGGCCGATCGGTTTGTTCGCGAGATTTACCTGTTCACCGACTTGGCCAGAAACGCCTGGGAGTTGGACACGTCCGACTTTCTTCGCGAAGTACTTGAAGAACACGGTTGGCTGCAAATTTACCTGATCGATGTCGGCGTGAAGAAACCCTCGAACGTGACGATTTCCGAGCCCAGCCTGTCACGACAAACGCTCGCCCTTAACGATGAACTCATCGTCCGTGCGAACATCGGAATTGCCGGGTCATCCCAATCCCGACCGACTGTCGAAATCCGAGTTCGTAATTCCGAAGGGAAACTCATTCCACTGGGGACAGCCACGGTGAACGCCACAGGCACAGGCGGAGAACGCGTGACGTTTCCGGTCCGCGCATTAACCGCGCCCTTCACACAGGGCGAGCTGCGACTTGTCTCCAGCGACCCATTCGAACACGACGACATTCGCTACTTCACCGTTCACGTCACCCAGCCACCCAAAATCCTCATCGTCGGCGAATCGCGTAGCGAGACCACGCATTGGCTGAATGCGTTGGCACCGTCAGAACTCGTGCGACAAGGCAAGTCGCGTTACGTCTGCGAATATTTACCCGCTGCAAAGCTCGCCGAGGAAGACCTCACACAATACGACGGCGTCTGCCTGATCAACGTCGCCGCACCCACCGACGAGATGTGGACGAAGCTCGCCACCTACGTCGAAGACGGCGGCGGACTATTCATCACCGCCGGACACGCACGCATCGATCCCATCGCCTACGGACGAGCCGTCGCACAAACGTTCCTGCCAGCGACGCTCGACGGACATATCCGCTTCACGGAAGACGCCGAACGGCTCGACCCCAAGAACTCGTCGCACCCGGTCTTCGCGCGCTTCGCGGAACTGGGAGGGTTCGGTGAGCTGACATCGGTCGACATCCGACGAATTTGGCGCGCAACTCCCGCAGCCGACGCGGAAGTCGTTGCGAGGTTCTCCGATTATCGCACCTCGCCCGCGTTGCTCGACCGTCGTCACGGCAAGGGACGAACGCTGTTGTTGACGACCGCCGTCGACATGAAAGGCTGGAGCGAACTCCCGCTGGCCCGCTGGTCGTTCGTCGCCTTCGCCGACCAGACAATGCAACACCTGGGAAGCCGCTCCAACGCCCGGTTCAATTACATTGCCGGTGAAACGGCGTTCTTACCCATCGACCGGCAAGC
>Ga0115002_10005782_pt1 | contig 14446 bp, 14 predicted proteins | sample ArcticOcean_MG_C_8_FD_89576 | JGI IMG/M metagenome (GOLD analysis project Ga0115002, IMG submission 89576) | Marine microbial communities from western Arctic Ocean - ArcticOcean_MG_CB11_86 | ecosystem: Environmental > Aquatic > Marine > Oceanic | place: Arctic Ocean: Canada Basin | collected... | reverse complement strand
CCCACCGCACCAAACAATTGACTGCCAACCAATACCACAAAAATAACAATGAGAGGATGCAAATTGACACTTCGAGCAACCACCACAGGCGCCACAAAAACATTGTCCATCAGTTGTACAAACAAAAACACCACAACTACGGGCAAAACAACACCCAAACTCAACGTTGAATATTGCAAAGCTGCTGCAATCACACCGCCAATAATGCCAATGAGTGGGCCAAGGTAGGGAATAACATTGGCCACTCCAGCTAAGGTACCAATCACCAAAAAGTACTCTAAACCAATAATATAGAGACCTGTAATAGACAGTAGGGAAATGATAATCACCGACAAAACCATGCCACGGATATACCCGCCCAACTGTAGGTCGATGCGATAAAGTAAATTTAACACCATTTCAAAATACTGGTTGGGAACCAACTCAATCATTGCTCGCTTTATCGAGCGTCCTTCTCCTAAAAAGAAAAACAGAACCAAGGGCACAATAATCACAAACGTAAGCCCAGAAAGAAGCTGGCCGACAATTTGGGGTGTTTCCTCCAATAAATCGGTACCAATACTTTGAAGTTTTGAGTTGATCGTACCTGCCAAATCAAATTCTTTAAGCATAGGTATCGATGTTTCCAATTGTTCTTGAGTACTGCGGTTATAATCTTTCATCAAAGCCAAATACCCAGGTTTGAGCACACCGAAAGCATACCACGTATTCGACAACGTCACCACACCGGTTTCCAACGAAACGACTTGAGTAGGTTCAATAACCGCGTTTGGTGATGGAAAGGGATGGTTTCCATACATTTTCAGAACAATCGGAAATTGCCCTGTATCACTTTCGCGTCCAAAAATCGAGAGTTGCCCCTCTCGTGTCTCGTATACCTGAGGGCTAAACCCAATAACCAACGTATCACGTGCTCCCGGAGCCAAGTTTATCGGCAAACCACTCACATCAAAATCTTCCAAATTCGCCTCAAAACGATCCAAATAAACAGGCGTTTTCCCCGAGTTTTCAACAATACAAGACCACGTGCCCCGATCGCCAATCATGCGCTTCACCAAATCTTGTGTGCCTATCACCAAGGTTGGAATGACCAGAATAAGCGGCACAACCACGATCGCAAAAACAATGCCCATGACCCCAACGGCAGAAATCAGCCTATTAACCCGATGCGACTCCAAATAATCAACCAAAGGCATGAGCAGATATGACAAAACAAATGCAATACCAAAAGGAAGCAACGTGCTGCGAATGGTATAAACCAACCACGCAAAAATGCAAATAACAGACACAAATAGCACGATGCGCACAATGTGGGAAACATTCATGCCACCAGAACGAGACTCATTCACGCTGCACCCTCCTCTTTGGCCTTTTGTGCGGCGCCCACTTCATCACGGGCACTCCGCAACCCCCTGTTGGTTCGCCGTAACCGCTCTGCAATAATCTGAGACAATTGCATCGCAATCTTAACACCCAAGTGCGGTCTATTCTCTGCCAAATTTAACAACGCATGCCGAGAAAATAACGCCAACTCAGCCTCATCAAACACAATGGCCGAAGCAGTGCGCGGAGCAGCATCAAGCAATGCTGTTTCGCCAAAAAAAGATCCGACCTCAGATCGCGACAGATGCAAACGCGCACCGTCTTCATCCATCTGAAAAATATCTACGCCGCCAGACAACACGATAAACATGCCTCGCCCAGGATCGTCTTGCTTAAAAACCGCATCATCAATCGCAAAACTCGCAACCTCTAACGTCTGCACGACCTCACGCAACTCCCCACGGCTCAATTCCCGAAACAAGGGTATTTCTCGTAAAACACGTACCAATGGATTGTCTCGCAATCCCCGTCGAAATAATTTATTGAACATGGTCTAGCGTTCTCCCATTGTTTCATATGGCACAGCACGTTCAGCTGCCATTACATTCTCAAAAAAATCAAACGCTTTTGGCCGATATTGAGATGACATATGATGATCTAAAAAAGATCGCAAAAGGCGTGTAGCTTCCACTCGGTTCACAGATTTGAATGTTTCGATATCCATTTTTTCTGGGTGCCCAACCTGCAATTGTTCCAAAAACCCAACTGTGTTTTGAGAAATGGACATACCCAATCCGACATGCTGTGTACATAACACACCACCCAACATTGGGCTAAAGCCCAAGCGCTTACCATCCAAACGCTTGCCACATTGTACACAACCGCTCAAATGTGGACGATATCCCAGCTCACCTGCTGCTTTCAATTGAAAATACCAAATGGGCATATCCAAGGCAGGTGTTTCGATGTTACCGATCCACTCTAGGGTATCCAATGCCAAGCGAAACAACATCGGATTTCGATCTTCATCTTCGGTCATATGGTCCAAAACCTCACACACCACGTACCCAGCAGCCAGGCGGCCATAATGTTGTTTGACAGCCTCGAAAGGATAAACAATGTCACCTTCACTCAAGGTTTGAAGCTCGCGGTTTTCGCGCTTGTAAAATACATAGCGCCCCCACGTAAGAGGTTCCAGGCTCGCACCAAACTTGCTCTTTGGGCGCCGTGCACCTTTTGCGACCAAACGCACTTTACCCAAGTCGCGTGTATACACCACCACCACTTTACTACTCTCACTCATACGAAAGCTACGTAAAATCAAACCTTCTGTTTGAACAATCACGGTGTGATGACCTTGTTTGGTGAGCTGGGGTACACCATATAAACCCATTCATTTTTTTTGACCATACCATAACGTTCACGTGCAATGCGTTCAATTTCAGTCAAATCTTCGGTCAGCAATTCCGCATCTTCTTGCAAACGCATATTCTCGATCTTTAAGCTGGCAATCTCTTCTTCAAGTGTCCCAATTTGCTGGGTTTGGTGCCTGATTTGATAGATACCACTGTCACCCGTTGCCAGTAAATACACCGACAAAACAATCGGTGCGGCGAGCAAAAACTGCTTCAATCGTTTGTTGCCCAAGCTTGGCCAAACAGGGTGGCTACCCCGATAAAGTCTACTCATAGGTCAATGTCCCTTCTGAATCCGATTCATCTGTGTTCATCTGTGGTTGCTTGTAATTTTTTTATTGGTGTGAGGGGATGAGGGGATGAGGGGTTCCGTGTTCTTCTCATTATGCTTCCGTGTTTTTCCGTGATTAGAAAACCACCATATGATCGCGATGAATCACCTCAGTTCCGTGTACGTTATCCAATATTTCTGCAACCTCGCCCGTCTGCTTACCTCTAATCAAGTGAACTTGCTTTACATCAAACCGAACCAATCCCCTCGCAATCTCAACCCGATGTATATTTTCGACGCCAACCAAGTCACCTGCATCAAAATCGCCAAGAGCATCAACCACTCCAGAAGGCAACAAACTTTTACCACCGTTTACCAACGCTGTTGCCGCCCCATCGTCCACCACGATAACTCCACGCCTTCGCGATTGGGCCAACCAGACTTCCTTGCCACTCAAATTTCGATCATCTGGTACCACCAACGTGCCAACATTTTCCCCCGCCAAAATAGCAGCCAAGCCATTCTTTCGGCCATTGGCAATTAAGGTCATGCGCCCACCTTGAGCGGCAATATCAGCTGCTTGTAACTTGGTGCGCATGCCCCCTCGGCTCACAGAACTTCCTCGTGAACCAACCAAAGCATAGACGTCTTTTGAAATTCCGTTGATATATGGAATCAATTGTGCGTCAGGATTCTGACTGGGGTCATCAGAAAAAACACCATCAACATCTGTCAAAATAGCCAACAATTGGGCATCTACCAAATGAGAAACCAAAGCAGCCAATCGATCGTTCTCACCCACCGACAATTGCAACTCTTCCACCGCCACACTGTCATTTTCATTGACAATGGGAACCGCCCCAAAACGAAACAATTGATCCAAAGTGCTTTGTGCATTGAGATACCGCTGACGATGATCCAAATCATCAGATGTCAACAACACTTGGCCAACAGGTATGTTATGCGCTTGAAATGCCACTTTGTAGGCATTCATAAGCAAACCTTGACCAACAGCCGCTGTGGCTTGTAATTCAGCCAACTTTTGAGGTCGGTTCACAAGCCCCAATCGGCCCATGCCAGCGCCTACTGCACCCGATGACACAACAGCCACCTGAATTCCACGTACCCGCAATTGCGCCACATCGACAGCCAACCGCGCAATCACCTCTTCATTGAGTTCATTATCTTTGACTGTCACCACACGTGTGCCCAGCTTCACCACCACACGGCGCACACCAACAAAAGATTTTTTACGATCAGGAATCGATTCTGTTGCTGTCATTCAATATACCTATATACCAAAGTTGACCCGTTAAAGCGCAATAGAAACTTTTGGCCTTACCGTAATACCACGCTTGGCCAAATAAGCCTTCACTTCGGGAATGCTATACTGCTCATAATGAAAGATTGAAGCGGCAAGCGCCGCACTCGCTTGGCCTTTTGAAAGTACTTCATATATATCTTCTGGTCCACCGGCCCCTCCCGATGCCACAATCGGCACATCTACACGCCCAGCGACCGTGCGGTTGAGTTCAATATCATAACCATCTTTTGTTCCGTCCGCATCAATGCTATTAAGTACCAATTCACCTGCACCCCGATCTACCAGTTCTTCAGCCCATTCAAGTGCATCTTTGCCCGTATCGGTTCGGCCACCATTAATGACCACTTCCCAACGCAATACATCAGGCTGTTTTTCATCAATCCGCCGAATGGCATCAATTGAAGCAACAATCGCCTGCGAGCCAAAGCTCTCAGCACCTTGCGTAATCAACTCAGGTGTGTGAACAGCAGCCGAATTAATCGACGCCTTTTCAGCACCGCCTTCAATAATGGTACGGATATCTTCAAAGGTCCTTACGCCACCTCCAACCGTGAACGGGATAAACACAACTTCAGAAACCCGCCTCACCAAATCGCCAACAATATCGCGTTTTTCTGCCGATGCCGTAATGTCATAAAACACCAACTCATCGGCGCCTTCAGCATCATAGCGCCGCGCAAGTTCAATAGGATCACCCGCATCCATATCAGCGGAAAATTTCACACCGCGTACATTCCGCCCATTTTTAACATCCAAACAAGGAATAATGCGCTTGGCCAACATGTTTTAAACCTTTCAGAAGATTTCGGGTGCGCCCCATCTAAAATCGAGAGAAATTTTGCAAAAGCTTTAACCCAGCGTCCTGACTTTTCTCGGGGTGAAACTGAACCCCAAACGCACAACCCTCTCCAGCAACAGAAACATAATCAATACCATAATCTGTCAGCCCAACAACATCTGTTTTGTGCTGAGGATCTACATAGTATGAGTGCACAAAATAAAAATAAGAGCCGTCGGGTACCCCCGCAAACAAAGGCGTTTCTTTTTGGATGCGTACCTGGTTCCATCCAATCTGTGGTATCCTTTCACCCTCGGGAAACTTGCGCACGCTGCCAGGCAACACATCCAAACCACGGTGCTGCCCCATTTCTTCACTTTTAGAAAACATCAACTGCAAACCCAAACAAATTCCCAAAAAAGGGCGCCCCTCAGAAATGGCTTTAACAATGGGATCTATCAACTCGGCCTGTTTCAAATTTTGCATGGCATCACCAAAAGCCCCTACACCTGGCAGTACAATATGCGCAGCTTTTTCAATGTCTTTGGCTTGATTCACAATTTCAGCTTGTGCGCCCACATGCTGAAACGCCTTTTGTACACTGCGCAAGTTACCCATCCCATAATCCACAATCGCAATCATTTCATTTCCCCAAATCTTCAGAACGACGCGTAGCAGCTTCTACCGCATCCATCAACGCTGCTCTCAAGCCACCCCGTTCCAATGCGTGTAACCCGGCAATGGTCGTGCCGCCAGCAGAGGTCACACGATCTTTCAAAACCGCAGGGTGTAGGCCACTTTCTATTACCATTTGCGCGGCCCCCAAAACGGTTTGTGCCGCCAACTTCAACGCATCTTCTTTGGGCAAGCCCATACGAACCCCACCATCTGCCAGTGCGTCAATCATAGTATATACATAGGCAGGACCACTCCCTGCAAGTCCCGTCACAGCATCCATCTGAGCTTCACTCACAACAACGGCTGTGCCCACCAAATTTAGCAGTTCAAGCACCAATGCCAAATGAGGTTGTGTGGCATGTTCCCCCGTGCAAATACCTGCACCACAAGCGCCAATCTGCGCAAGAATATTGGGCATCATCCTGACCACGGGCAAATCTCCCAATTCGGCCTCTAATGCCTGAACACGTACCCCAGCCATAAAAGAAACAACCAGTTGCTCTTTGTGCAACTTGTCCTTAAACCCCGCAACAGTCGCACGCCAATACTGTGGTTTCACACCCAAAAAAATCACATCTTGTTCAGCAACAACAGGTTGGGCTTCTGTCGAAATTCGCACACCCAAATCTTGCTGACGCTGTGTCAACAAATCGGCAACCACATCTACTGCCGTAATTTGTTCTGGTACAATTTTCCCAGACCGCACCCACCCCGTCATCAATGCCCCGCCCATGTTTCCTGCGCCGATAACTGCAATCTTTATATTATCTATGCCCACAGCAACCATCCTTATCCAAATCAAACATACGTCAACCAATTGTATTTGTCATCCACAGTGCCTTCAACCAAACCAAAAAAAGCATCTTGCAACGCCTCTGTTACGGGTCCACGCAAACCCGAACCAATTTGAATATGATCGATTTCTGCTATAGGTGTAATCTCTGCTGCACTGCCCGTAAAAAATACTTCATCGGCAATATATAAAGATTCTCTTGGAATTGGGCGTGTTGTAATGCTATACCCTAACGACTCTGCCAAAGTAATCACCGAGTGGCGTGTAATTCCAGGCAAAATAGAAGAACCCGTTGAGGGTGTATAAATCGCGCCATTTTTAACAATAAATATATTCTCACCACTGCCTTCACTCACATAACCCGAAGTGTCCAAAGCAATGCCTTCAACATATCCATCAGCCAAAGCTTCCATCTTGATCAACTGCGAATTCATATAATTTGCACCCACCTTGGCAAGAGAGGGCATCGTATTGGGTGCGGGCCGATTCCAAGAAGATACACGTGCCGATACGCCTTTTTCTAAAGCTTCAGGGCCAAGATATTTGCCCCATTCCCACACAGCAACAACAACCTCCACAGGACAAGGTGCCGGATTCACCCCCAACTCACCATACCCCCTAAACGCAATCGGGCGCACATAACAGGCTTTCAAGTTGTTGGCCCGAATCGTATCCAACACTGCTTGTACCAGTTCTTCACGTGCAAAAGGAATGTCCATGCGATAAATCTTAGCCGAATCATACAATCTATTAACATGATCCTGCAACCGGAAACACGCCCCACCTTTTGCCGTCTCATAACACCGCATACCTTCAAAAACGCTTGAACCATAATGCACAACATGTGACAAGACATGAATCTGTGCGTCATCCCATCCCACCAAATCTCCGTTAAACCAAATCTTGTCTGATTTTGGTATAGGCATGTCTAAACCCTCATAAATTTTAAAGACCATCCTGCAATCATTTTATCGCAGGTCTTTTATACGTAACTGAATACCTTTTCGTCCCCGCCATTCATTTTCTTCAATGACATAAGCCATATCCAAATTAGATTCACCCGGTGTAAGACGATAAGCCAAATGCCCCAAGTTAAAACCGATGCAATCAAGAACCCGTCCATTTTGTCGGGCACTAAACCGCAAATGATTATTCCCAACCAGGGAAGGCGCCCCAACGACTTCAACATTTTTTGACACCATCACCGGGCGTAGATTTTGGGGGCCAAAAGGTGCAAAGCGCTTTAAGACGTTCACCAAATGCATATCAATTTGATCTAAAGACAACTCACTTTCAATATCGATACAAGGCACCATGTCTTCGACATGTATCAATTCTCGAGCAACGCGTAAAAAATGTTCGCGAAATGCATCTACTTGCTCTGCCGCAATAGTCAACCCTGCTGCATATTTGTGCCCACCAAATGCCACGACATGTTCGCGACACAAAGAAATGGCTTGAAACAAATCAAAATTGGGTATACTACGTGCCGAGCCTTTACCATTGTCGCCATCAAGTGAGATAAGTACGGTTGGCAAATGTATCTTTTCAGCAATTCGCGTGGCCACAATCCCAATCACCCCAGGATGCCACGATGCCGATGCCAATACCACTGCACGATCTTTTGTCACGTCTACATGCTCTTCAACCAAAGACAGTGCTTCAGACAACATGCGGCTATCAATTTCCCGACGCTTGATATTTTGAGTCTCTAACATCTGCGCAATCTGCCGTGCTTCGGTCTCATCATCTGTGGTCAACATCGTCACAGCCCCCATCGCGTTTTCTAAACGCCCCAAAGCATTGATGCGTGAAGCCAAAGTAAAAATGAGCTGACCCGTGCCCAATTCTCGCCCACACAAACCTACATTCTTTAACAATGCTTTAAGGCCCTGATTGGTAGTCTCTTTTAAACAACGCAACCCATGCGTCACAAAGATTCGATTTTCCCCAACCAACGGTACTATATCAGCAGCACATCCCAACGCCACCAGATCTAAATTTTCATAAACCGGAGAAAGGTCTTTGTTCCTTTTTCGATAAACCGCTTCGGCCAATTTAAAGGCCAATGCCACCCCAGGCAATTCTTTAAAAGGATAGGTACAATCACCGCGCTTAGGATTAATAACAGCTACGGCCTCTGGCAAACTACTTGGCTGATGATGATCCGTAATAACCACATCCACACCTTGTTTCTTAGCGTAGATCACCTCATCAATTGCAGTGATGCCACAATCTACCGAAATGAGCAGCGTCACACCGAATGCCGCTCCACGGTCAATTCCCTCAGGAGAGATCCCATATCCTTGTTCCAAACGATGTGGAATATAAAATGTAACATTGGCATCCAATGCCGCCAAAGTACGTACCAATACCGATGTACCCGTCACACCATCTACATCATAATCTCCGTGGACCATAATCTTTTCACCCGCATCTATCGCCTCCCAAATACGGTCCACAGCCAAATCCATATCCATTAACAAAAAAGGATCCAACAAATTCTCTAACGCAGGTTCCAAAAAGTGTTGTGCTTCTTCCACATCAAGTATACCCCGATTGATCAAGATCTTGGCCATGACCGTGGGAATATTCAACGCAGACTTGGTTTGCGCCAACACATCGTTATCTGGATGTTCTGAAAAAACCCAACGAGGTTCAATACGACGATCGAGAATAGATCCAACCACAACACGCTCCTTTAACGTCTTTTGTGCCAGGTACGCGCAATACGCTCAAATTGGTCTACAGAAACAGCCTCTGGGCGCAGCGTAGAAGCGACCCCAGCTTCTTCTAATATTTCTTCCAGCAACACCTCATCCCCTCCAAATAAAGGGCGCAATGTGTTACGAAGCATTTTTCGCCGTTGCTGAAAGCCCGCATGTATCACTTTTAAAAATAAATCCTGATCAACAACTGAATAAAGCGGCGCACAATCAAACCGCAACCGCAACACCGAAGAATGAACTTTGGGCGGCGGCTCAAACGACGAGGGGGGCAAATCAAACAATAAATGCGGCACACAATTTATCTGTGTCACAGTGGTCAGCACACCAAAATCTTTGTTACCAGGCTCTGCAGTTATTCGGCGAGCAACTTCTCGTTGCACCATAATGACAGCATGATGTAACTCATCACGCGCATCAAGAATCTGACGCATTAATATGCCAGTAATATGATAGGGCAAATTGCCAATTAAAATCGCCCGTGAAAAGCCTGCATCTTTTACCAGTTGCTTCAAATCGGCCAACTGAATATCGCCTTCAATCAGATCAAAGTTTGTGTTCTGTGCATATTGTTTTCGTAGAATACCACAGAGATCTTTGTCTATTTCAATCGCCAATACCCGCGCACCAAGTCGCACCAAATATTCGGTTAATGCACCCCGACCTGGTCCTATTTCAATCACCAAACTATCCGTATCAATCTTGGCTTCGGCCACAATGCGCTGGATAGCCATACTATCAATTAAAAAATGTTGCCCAAGCGATTTTTTAGCCTTCATGCAAAACCCCTAAGATAGTCCAAATAAGGCTATGGCATTGGCAGTTGTTTGCTGACAAAGTTCTTCAAATGACTTATCACTTTGTTCAGCCAAATATTCGGCTATATGCCGCACATAAGCCGGCTCATTGCGTTTGCCACGGTGGGGCACAGGAGCCAAAAACGGGCAATCCGTTTCCAATATCAATCGGTTGGCCGAGATACCAAGAGCAACGGCCAATGCAGCAGAGTTTTTAAAGGTGACAATGCCGCCAAAGCCCAAATGAAAGTTCAAGTCCACTGCCCGACGCGCTTGATCTGCATTCCCGGCAAAACAATGCAGCACCCCACCAGTTGCTTGAGCACCTTCTTCTTCTAAGATATCAAGCACACACGCTTCAGCTGCCCGACTATGAATAATCAAAGGCAACCCCGAAGCCTTTGCCAATTGAATATGTGCCCGAAATGATTTCTCCATAACCTCCAGAGGTGCATAATCCCTGTAAAAGTCCAGCCCTGTTTCACCAACAGCAACCACCTTTTCCTTATTCAATAATTCTGGCAGTTGTGCCAACGCGAGAGCATCAGCCTTTTCCGAATCTGCAGGATGGAACCCCACCGAAGCAAAGATTCCATCCACAGATTCAGACAAAGCAATCGCTTTCCGACTTGTTTCCAAATTTGTGCCCACATCCACAATGCGTGTCACTCCTGCATCATGCGCGCGAGTAATTACACCATTGAGATCTGGCTCAAATTTAGAAAAAGACAAATGTGCATGCGTATCAACCAGCATATGTCTATCGCACCTCTGCCCCGTCAGAAATTTCACCTTCAGGAGACAACAGAGTCAAACCACTGCCGTCAGATGCTGCCAATAACATCCCTTGAGATTCAACCCCACGAATTTTCGCGGGCTCCAAGTTGGCCACAATAACGATTTGTTTTCCAACCAAGGTTTCTGTCTCATAATGTTGCGCGATGCCAGCGACCAATTGACGTTTTTCATCCCCCAAACTGATCTGCAATTTCAAAAGCCGATCTGCACCCTCAACCTTTTCCGCAGACTCTATACGAGCCACACGCAATTTCAGTTTTTGAAATTCCTTAAATGAAATCAGGTCTTCTTTGGGTTTTGATTCTTTAGGTTCTGCTTGTGGTTTTTCTTCAGCTTTCTCGGCTATTTCATCAGACACCTCTACCTCCTCAATGCGGGGAAAGACAGGGTCACCGGGTTTGGTTATGCCACCCGACTGCAAGCCCCCCCACTGTTTCAAATCTGAAACACTTACATCTTCAGGCAAGCCCACAGCACCTATTTGGTGCCATATTTCCAAAGCTTTTGCCGGGATAACAGGAAACAAAAGCACAGCCAACTGGCGCGTTGTTTCTAACAAACCATAAATTGTCACTTCCAATTCTGCACGTTTGTTTTCGTCTTTGGCCAAATGCCAGGGTGCTTGCACTTCAACAAACCGATTGGCCTCACGCACCAGTTGCCAAATGGCATCCAGAACAGCATTTGGGTTCAAACCATCAATCGCAAGGACAACCCCATCTAAGGTTTTTTGGCTTTGCGCTTTCAAGTTTGCCAATGCCACATGATTTTTATCCACTTCTGGAATCACACAGTCTAAATAACGATCGGCCATAACCACAGACCGATTGAGCAGATTTCCCAGTTCATTGGCCAATTCGGTGTTATACCGTTGTACAAATGCAACCTCACCAAAGTTGCTGTCTTGCCCCAATGTCATTTCGCGAACCAAAAAATATCGAAATGCATCCACACCATATTTATCAACCAAATCCAATGGTTTGACAGCATTACCCAGCGACTTGCCCATTTTTGTTTCATCAACCAACCAAAACCCATGCCCCATGACAGTCTCAGGCAAAGGAGCGCCTATTGCTTTGAGCATGGTTGGCCAATATACACAGTGCGTGGTCAAAATATCCTTGCCAATCAAATGACAAGATGCTGGCCACCAATGTTCAAAGCGCGCATCATCCGCCAAGTAACCCGGGGCCGTAATGTAGTTAATCAGGGCATCAAACCACACATAACACACATAATCTTCATCAAAGGGCAGCGGAATCCCCCAATTTAATCTTGATTTGGGTCGAGAGATACACAAATCACCCAAGGGCTGGCGCAAAAAACCCAATATTTCATTTTTCCGTTTTTCAGGGCGAATAAAATTGGGATTTTTTTCAATATGCTCGATCAGCCAATCCTGGTATTTGCTCATCCGAAAAAAGTAATTCTTCTCAGTAATTTTCGTAACAGGCCTACCACAGTCAGGACAATTGCCATCTACCAAATCTTTTTCGGTCCAAAACCGCTCGTCGGGAATGCAATACCAGCCCTCATAGTTATCTGCATACATTTCACCCGCATCATAGAGGCGCTGAAGTATTTCGGTGACCACTTTCTTGTGACGATCTTCGGTCGTTCGAATAAAATCATCGTTGGAAATATTCAAGATTTTCCATAAATCTTGAAACCGCAGCACCATCTCATCGGCATGGGTTTGCGGATCCAAATTGCGTTTCTTCGCCGCTTCATCTACCTTCTGCCCATGTTCATCGGTGCCCGTTAAAAACAGCACATCATCACCAGCCAAACGATGATAACGTGCCAATACATCGGCCATAATGGTGGTATAGGCATGGCCAATGTGCGGTTCATCATTCACATAATAAATCGGTGTTGTAATATAAAAGGTTCCCATTTTTTCTCATTTCATCAAACAGCGTATCCTCTTACATGACGCCAAAAGGATACCAAGCCCAATTGTAAGTTAACATTCCGAATATTCATCTCACGCAAAGACTCAAGCTGAGAAACAGTCTCACTCAGGCGCCAAACATCAAAAGCATCTGCCAAGCGTCTCACATCTTGTATTCTCTGTGCGTGAACCACATTTTCTTGCATATCGGCCTGTAACAAGAGCGCATCTCGCAGCCATACTTCGGCATGCTTTAAAACATCAAATACGGCCTGCCTGTCGGAGGCCAATTGTTCAATGGCCGCATATGTGCGTCCATCTGCACCCCAAACCAACGCATCTAAAAATCGAAAAGCGCGATCTTGGGAAGCAGCCAAATTACCAACCTCCATTTCCAAAGCACGTCGGTAGTTGCCACCACAAGACAGTGAAACAGCAGTGGCCAACTTATCCTCCATGCCACTGGCCTTCAACGCATCTTGCACCTCTTCAGGCTGCAGCGGAGGAAATTTTAAAAATTGACACCGGGAAAGGATGGTAGGCAATAAAACCTCAACCTGAGACACAACCAACACCAACAATGATTGGGGCGGTGGTTCTTCCAGTGTTTTTAAAAGTGCGTTGGCAGACTCTGGCCGCATGCGGTCAGCATGCATGATAACGGCAGTTCGCCAAGCACCGTGGTAGGCACCGTAGGCAAACTGCCGCTGTAAACCTCTAATTTGGTCGACGGAAATGGTTGCATGAGCATCGGGCAATGCATACCCATAAGGATCTGCCACAATTTGCCGCAAAGCAACTTGCACAGCGTCCTCTTTAATACGAGACGTAAAGGGAAACAATATCGAAAAATCAGGGTGATTTAGACCTGTTGTTTTTCGACACCCGCCACATTGATCACATGGAAAAGCGCCTGCGGTTTCACAATGCAATACACGTGCTAATGCCAACGCAGCAGCTGCAGCTCCTGTGCCATCAGTCCCACACAACAACAATGCATGTGGAATCCGTTTTTTTTCGACCAGCCCATTCAAAACATAGACTGCGCGTTTTTGTCCAATTACTGTTGCCACGTTGCGACCTCTTTGTAATCCCTACATGTTTAAAAAGCCGCTGGAACAGTGCATTCCAACGGCTTTTTAAACATGACATACTGCCCGGAAGATCTGTTTATCCATGCACCTTTCTACGATGTGATGCAACAACACCCATAGCCCTTACATCTTTATGTAAGGGCAGGGTCATATACATCATATTGTCAGTGTTGTATCGCATGAAAAACATGTCCTCAAATTACAATCTATATGAGTCAAAGAGATGCGAAAATGATACACGTTATCTCACCATTTGTCAAGTATTTTCACCGTTTTATGACCTGCTCGCAAGTGCCTCAGTAACCCAATCTGACAGCTTGCCTTGCAAGGGTTTTAACATCACCAAGGCATCTTCTTGAGGACGGGCATAATAGTCTTTGCGAATGGCCATCGTTTGAAACCCAAATTGTTTATAAAGTTCAAGAGCGGCAACATTAGACATGCGCACTTCCAAAGAGATCACCTGTGCCAAAGAGTACAAATCAGTACACAGGTTTTCCAAAGTTTGACGACCCAATCCCAGGCGTTGTAGCTTTGGATGAATCGAGAAATCTG
>Ga0115002_10005778_pt1 | contig 14450 bp, 7 predicted proteins | sample ArcticOcean_MG_C_8_FD_89576 | JGI IMG/M metagenome (GOLD analysis project Ga0115002, IMG submission 89576) | Marine microbial communities from western Arctic Ocean - ArcticOcean_MG_CB11_86 | ecosystem: Environmental > Aquatic > Marine > Oceanic | place: Arctic Ocean: Canada Basin | collected... | reverse complement strand
TGCGCAAGAAATCAGCCAAAAACCCGGGCGTTTTGAAACCGCCATCAAACCCACCCAATACACGCAAGACGTCTGTTCGCACAACCACACAAGCCGTCTGCACACTTGCCACATCAACACCAGTGCTCGACTCTTGGGTTCCTACGCGTTTGGCAAAGCGCTGCAATTCGCGCTTTACACTCTTATATTTCGATTTTAAAAATTGAGGCCGATCCCCCACGGGCAAACGGGGTACAATTACAGCAACCTCTGTCTCGGTATCCAAATAATCGGTCAACCGAGACAACCAGTTCTCGGTAACCACCACATCGTCTCGCAGAATCGCAATATACGATTCATTGCACGTGTCCAGTTGCGCATTTAAGGACAGTACCCAAGAATCCCCCTCTAACACTTGCAAACAAGACACCGATGGGGTAAACCGTTGCACCATCTCTTTACAAAGATCGGGATCGCCGCTACCCGGCCAAATAAAGACAGCTACGGGTGTTGTTTGAACAGCCTTTTCTGACTTATTCCCTAAAGAAAACTGTTGATTCAGATCAATCTCACGACGAATAGGCTTATCACGCAGCGTATGAAGCCTGTTTTGTATTTTCTCTGCTGCGTGCCCCCAAGTCAAGTGACTATGTACATACACACTTCCCAGACTGCCTTTGTCGCGGGCCTGCTCAACATTGTCAAACACATGACGCATCTGCGCGGCCAAACTAATCGGATCTGGTTCCAAAACCCAATTGCCTTGTACTACGTCGGATTCAGCAAGCTGAGTCGGCGCTACCTTCTCTGGGTTTGACAATTCCACATCGCCCAAACCAATGGCAAAGACCACACCACCGACATGAACGGCCGAATGTTTAATGCCTCGTTCTTGCAAGGATCGCAAAATGGTCTTCACACCCTCGCCCACAATATTCACATCGTGAAATACAATCAAAGCATTGGGCGCACATATTTTTGAGCAAAACTCAAAACCAGCAATCACGGCGCGGTTGGTATGCTCGCCGTCAATAAAACAAAACTCAGGCGCAACATCAATCTCAGCAAGGTCAATTTCACTCGCATCGGCATCAATCGTCACAATCTTGTGCATATCGGCAGCCGAAATATTTTCGAGCAACTTCAGCATTTTTTGGGTTGAATTATTCGGGTATGGAAACGACATGCCCCGTTCATCGGGTTGTTCGGCCGGGCGTTTGTCAATGGAATAAATCTTGGTACACCGGGGATCAATCAAGTGGGGTTGAATACAGCCACCCAAATGAGATCCAATTTCCAAGTAGGTATATTGTCCAAATGCTTCACGCATCACACGTTGTAATTCCAACAACGCTTGTCGGTCTTGCTCGCTGGTGCCAGACAAAATAGCATCGAACAAACTGATATCCAATGTATCCAATCGCGCTTCAAAATCGGCTACAGAAACCACAGGTACCTCCAATTGCACTAACCATCAAATCGAATACTCCGGCGTTTCGCCGAAACAAAATAGGCGTTCTCTTCACTGCAAAAATCATCACAGGCTCCCCCTGCAGTAACAATCACAGGCAAAGCACACGCCATAGCTTCAGCAACTGGCATACCAAAACCCTCACCACGATACGGATGCACCAAACAATCACACGCCGTATATAACCCCGCCAGTTCTTCTTCAGACAATTCATCGGTCAAATACAAGACCTCTGCGGCGTCAGGATCTGCCTGAATCTGTTTAATTGTCTCACCCGCCGTCTGCCCTTTATAGAACGTATCATCCCCCATGCCCTTAATGACCAAACAAACATCATCATTTGCCGAAAACGTCTGGTGATAAACTTTGAGCAACACATCGATCCCTTTGCGGAAAATCGTTCCTCCCACAAACAAAAACTTGAACTTTTTATCCGTATCCAGCTTCAATGGTTTGGCTTTGGGGTGCATCAACTCTGTGCGCACGCCATTGGGAATCACCTGCACACGATCGGCATCTATGCCACTGTCTATATAACATTGTTTCACATAATTGCTCGGCACCCAAATTTCATCCACGCTGTCTTGCATCGGTTGTATCCAATCTTGGGGAATCTGCCCAAATTCCCAAGGCTGAATCATCACCCAATGTCCTTCTGCAGGAGGCGTAAAATTGGGTGGCCATTGATGACGCACATGGAATTGTGCAGGGCCACTCAATGCTGCATTTAACCGCTCAGCAACAGGGCCATAACGTTCTGGATCCTTTTCAGGACCAAATGTTGGCGGTTCGTAGGGCACCAACTTCAGTTCACACCCTGCTTTAATTAACTCAGAGGTCAGCGCCATATTCACAATAGACAAGCTGTGATATACAAACTGCGTCCCCTCCCACACACCACATAGTTGGGCTCCATTCTTAGGTGTGGTAGGGGCTTGAGGGACAATTGAGTCTACTGGACGCGCCATCTCCTCGACACTTTTACTCAGAATCTGGGGCATAAAATGCCCATCGGCATCAAAATGTCCATTCCAACGTTTAACAAACCGTTCCAAATTGGGGCGAACATGATCATAGCGCCCATCAGACGTGCCTTCATAATGATCTACCACAGCTTTGGGAGTATATCTTACGCCATAACCCAAATCCCGAACACGCAAACACAAATCCACGTCCTCAACACCATTTACATATGCCTCGTCAAATCCACCCAATTGATCAAAGAGATCTTTCCGTATCAGCAAACACGCACCCGTCACCATGTCCAAATCACGCGCCACATTCACCTCGGGCGCATCTGGATCTGCGTGGCGATGCACATGATCGGGTGCCCCATTGATAATCTCCAAACCCGCGTGCTGAATCTTGCCCGTATCGGGATACAACAATTTAGCACCCACAATCCCCACGGTTGAATCATTATCCAATTCCGCCACCATAGCATCTAACCAACCCGAATGCGGCACGGTATCATTATTCAAAAAAAGCACATACGCACCACGCGCAACGTGAGCTCCCATATTATTGCCGCGCGAAAAGCCCAAATTTTCACCGTTCAGAATCACGCGATAACCCGCTTTGCCACTGACACCGTCCAATAGCGCACCCGTACCATCGGTTGAGCCATTGTCTACTAGAATCACTTCAAATGGCACATTGCCACGCGTCTTCTCCAAACCTTTCAAACATGCTTCTGTGTAATCTGCCTTGTTATAAAGCGGCATCACAATGCTCACTTTCGGCGTCATACCATCATCCACTGCTTTGCTGACTTCGCGTTTTACACACACCGCAATATACATATCGTCTTCATCTGTCACCCGCCCAGAAATAGCGCATTGACCCGACACTTCGGTCTTATCAGACCACGGGGTTTGGCCCAGCATCGTCACCTCACCAAACACCTGCCCCACACGTGTGTGAAACTCATCCAATGCCATCTCATGCTGATGGTGCGGGTTCTCCCATTTTTCAGCGACTTTTTTATTGGGTGTCGAAATCAACGCAACACCACCGGGTTTGAGTGCGCGGCACAAACCATCCAAATACACTGAAATATCCGCCTCACTCAAATGCTCAATCACCTCAAAAGACGTCACCAAATCATACGCACCGGCCTCGACATCCAACTTCCTTACATCACCCACCGTCCACGTAATGCGATCATCGGCATACGTCCGCTTGGCAAAAGCAATCGTCTCAGCATTCAAATCCACAGCATCTACTCGCTCAGCCACCTGTACCAATCGCTTTGAACCATAACCCGTACCGCATCCGGCATCTAACACACGTGCGCCGTCGGCAAATTTCTCGGCCAGCAAATACCGTTTCATATGCGGAATATAAAGCGAATAATCCGTCAACCCCGGAATCAACCGTTCACCGGTCTGTTCCAAACCCAAATCGCCATTTTGGCCTAATCGGGCGATAACAAAAGTGCCATCCTTATAATTAGGATCATTCAACTTTGCGCCCAATGCGTCGCCAATAGCCTTCCCAAGCTGCTGTTGGATATCCTGAGACAAACCCTGTAAATAATCGGGGTAAACGACAAATGGGGTTTGTTGCAATCCAAAAATGCGAATGCCCTGCAAGATCATCTGCCGTCCATTTGACATAACAGCCATATTAATCGTCAAATCAGCACCATCCATTGGCAACTTTTCAAAACTCACAAAACCAACCTGCCAATCGCTCTTAAAAAAGTCGGCAACATCAGCGCGTAAATAAGACACCAAGCCGGACATTTCAACAGGAAATTGATTTTCAAATCGATCTACCGAAAGAGACCGCACCACCCCCGGCATCATACCCGCTTCGGGGCGTATGGCTTCTACCCACAAACACCGCAACCCATGCGACCACGTCCACGACACCTTCACTTGGGCAAAACCCGCCGTTTCCATCAACCGTTCGGCTCGGGCAACCGTAAAGCCTGTTTTGTGATATTCCCCATCGTGGGTTTGCAAACCATAAACAGTATCCAATACCCAACCCCATCTGCGTTCATCTGGTGTACGCAACCATTGGGTCATCGACCATTCCAAATCGGGCAGATTCAAACGCAACACACCACCAGGCTTCAAAACACGGTGCCACTCCGTCAATACCTTTGGCACTTCATATTTGCCCAAATGTTCCAACATATGCGACGAAAAAATCTCATCGACCACACCATCGTCCATTTGCAAATCAAAAATATCCATCTGCAAATCGGCCGTGGGCACATACGCATCTACATTGATATACCCCGCACGCCGATCTTCACCACATCCCAAATTCAACCGAACAGGCCCGTGTTGTGACTTGAGCAATTGCTTAAACTTCTCACCCGCCGTTGGGTCACCCACTGTCTTTGCACGTGAGAGAGGCTGAGAAAGCTGATTGCTAACGGCTATCTGCTGACCCGTTTTCTTAAATATTCTCGGGCTAAACTTCGTCAACTCCATCATGCCCATATCCTGCACGATCTGGTAAAACCCCTCACCGGTATAACGATCCAAATTCAAATGCATCATATCCGGTTCGGGTGCATAAAACGTCACCGTTAAAATCAACAAACCACCCGGCTTGAGATGATCAATCAAATACTTGACCACTTGCTCGGGTTCAACAAGGTGCTCGATCACTTCCATACACACAATCACATCAAACAGGCGTCCAGAAAGCGGATCATCATCGCCCAAAGCAATGGATCGAACATTTAAACCGCGCTGTTGAAAACGCCAATTGGCATAATCATAGGTCTTGCCGGGCAAATCGGCATAGGTCATATGCACACCCGGTAGATCGCTCAACTCCAACAACGAAGTACCAATGCCACCGCCATAATCCAACACCTCAAACGCAGGCAGCGCATCACTCACTTGTTGGCACAAATTGTAAACTGCACCTCGCCACCCCATATACATAGACGCATAATTAAAATGCGACAGATCATAAATAAAATGTTCTGTCTCATGATAAAATGCATCAACAGCAACCTCACTCTTACGCTCTGTCGAACGCCATTCTTCGGTCAATGCCTCGCCAGCTGCTGGCAATTTTGCCTTGACAACATCAAGAGGTTCACCCGTGTATGCTGCCAGCTCAGCAATAGCAGACCCCGCATTGCCCGCCCCCCGCGGCACCTCCAAATTATCTACAACGTGCGTCTTTGCCATTCGCGATGAGACCACAGGCATTGATGGCACATCCGATTCTGAAACACAATGCGCAATTCCCGTTGTTGAAACCGCTTCTGCAATCACCTGATCGGCACGATGGGCATACGTATGCCCATTTAATACAGCTTCTCGACCTGCGGTTGCGATGGCTTCACGTTCGTTTACATGATCTAAATAATAACGCACCAAATCTTCCAAATTGTCATCGTCATACAAAACCAAATGTTCGCAATCCTTAAATAAATCGTTCAGCAAAGCATTGTCATCCAAGCGATCGGTCAGCAACATACTGCCCGAACACAAAGACTCAAACACACGCATATTCAAATCGCCATTTAAACTGCGATTAAACAAAATCTTGCTCCGGGAATTAAACAATGCCATTTCTTGTAAAATCTTGCTCTCGATATGCACGTCAAAGTTTGCATTCATCAAACGTTCTAACAAACGCACCCGGTGGGGGTGCCATTGGCGATGGGTTTGGCCCACAAAACCAATTTCATAAGACTTATTGGCAGAAATTTTGCCATGAACATCGGGTGCACACGCCGAAGGCAACCAGCCCACAAATGGGCAACCTGCCGCTTTGAATTGATCGATAAATTGATTGTGTACCAAATAAGTATGGCTAAACAATTTGGCATATTGCATGCGCCAATCAATTTGCCCAGTATGCGTATCCACAGACAAACAAACCGTCGGGCAATCTAACTTCTCCAAGCCCATAGGCAAAAACCCCGTTGCGCTATCGACCCACATCATCAAGTCCGGCCGCCAGCCCTTGGGCAATTGATCCAACACCTGACCAATATCCACTTGCCCGCGCGCCATTGGGATATCACACGGCTCGGCCAAACGCCCAATCAAATCTAATTTTTCAACTTGTGCTGCCTCAATTGACTTAAATGCATGCTGTTCTTCTGCAGCACGCCATTGTTTGAGTTCGTCTGCATCAATCACTGGTCCACATGTGATCACATCGTGTGCTTGCCGAAAGGCATCCACATAATATCGCCCCATCGAAATGGGGTTCGATACATGGCTGACCAGCACCTTTAATCGCCGTTCTCCACTGGGCGTGTGAACATTGCCCGATTTGACATGAATTGCAGGTGCTTCTGGTTTTTTACCCAACAAAACATCCGCGCGGGCTTTCTTGCAGACAGCTACAAAAACCTCATCGCCATCATCCACACCATCGCGAAAACCAAATGCTTCATAAAAGGGTTGATCGGCCGTTGCACGCAGTTGACCATAAACCGTCACATCTTCATAATAACGATCCAATAAAGCCTGAAATTCATCTAATTCCAACATCCCCACATGATATTCATTCGCATTGGCTGGCAAATCATAAATCTTCTTGTTCGGCGTACTGATCACCAAAGTCCCGTCAACTTTTAAAAGCCGCCTGATCTCACCCAACAAATCATCGTGCTCTCGCACATGTTCCATTGCCTCAAAACAAACGGCAACATCAAACAGATCATCCTTTAAACCCACCGCGCGAATATCCCCTACAAGACGACGAATACCAGCATCACCAAACACGCGATTGCCAAAACGCTGTGCATCTGGTTCCAAATCCACCCCCACCACACGGGCGGCATCTCGTTTCAAAATCTTGGCACCATATCCGGCCCCCGAGCCCAAGTCCACCACATTTTTTCCGTCACAAAACTGTCGTGCAAACGTGTAACGTTTCGCATGATGCAAATAAATGTCCGATCGTGCATCGCCAGGTGTTACCCGGTCTTCACCCACCCGGAATTCGAAGGCATCGCCCCCACCCAAATTCACATGAATCGACTGGGCATCGCCCATTTGGCCACTTTCCACCTTTTCAACCGACGACAGAACAGCCCCTTCAATCACCTGCCGAATACCCGCATCTAACGGCCCTAAATAAGCCGGCCATTGTATCTGAATATTATTTTGTGCAAATACTTCCAAACCCTGCCACGCCATCGTCTGACTTGTTTCTTTGTTACCCAAAAACACATCGCACAAATACCCCGACCCCATGCGATCTAACTTCAGCTTGGCCACCGTAATGTCATCCAAATCATCCACAGATAGAAAGGCTATGACATCTTTCCATTCATATGGAAATAACCCATCCCGTGGCGTCTCTAAGCGCACCGCCTGCCCCGCACCGGCCATATCAACTCTCTTTTTATTTTTAAAACGGTCCATACTCGCCGTCACAATTTCTTGCCATGTGTCAACAAATGCACCCACCGAAAACTGTTCCGCCACCGTCTTACGTGCCCGATCACCCAACTTTTTTGCCAAATCACGATCTTCTAACAACGCCAACACACGCTCACGCAAATAGCCCGTATTTTCAGAGATATAACCATTTTCACCATCCACAATCGGTGATGTGGCGTTGGCCAAACACACAACAGGCATGCCAGTGGCCATCGCCTCTAACATGCCCAAATTATATCCATCTTCAAATGCTTCAACCGTTGCATTGACATACACACGACACTGCCTAAAATATCCCTTTAGTGCGTCCCAATTTTCAGCTTTTTCAGCTTCGGGCACATTGGGGTTTACCCCCACCAACGTGCGGGGCACAGCATCTAAAATCTCTTGCAGATATCGAAAACCCAACATATGATCGCGTTCGACAAACAAATTGCCCACCGACAACGCAACGGCACCTTCACCCGTATACCCGCCATAGTCTTCCAAGTTCATACCCGGGCGTACGACAAACCCGCCTAAGCCCCAACTCGTGTGTTTCATGGCTGAAATGGCCGCAAATATCCCGTTACGTGCCTCGAGGAACGACCCAATCTCCTGTTGCAACTTCACCATTGTAACCCGGTCATTCATACCGTCATTTTGAAGCGCATTATGTGTCAAATACACCGTTGGCACATCAAAAGGAGCCACAAATGCCAAATCTTGTAAAGTATGGCAAATAACAACATCACAGCCACCAGACTTTAGAACTTCAAGGGCTTCTGACTGATGTTTGAGCAATGTCAAGTTTTCGGGCAAAGGACGCTTTTGAAAATCCCAGCCCGTTGTACCATCGGCGCGGTGCATCCAATCGCCAACCAAAACATCAAAACCCGTTTGGGCAAACATATGTAAATAGGGATCGTGCCAGTTGAAAGTCAGAACGCGGCGCGTCTGCATAATCCACCCCTTGAATAAATCATGTGCAGATATATAAACAGTTAAAGAATTGAGAATATAGAAGAGACTGAATGGTTCAAATCAGTTAGGAGCTTTAAGCGTATGAACAAAGCGTGCCATCAACTTTCAGCTTAAAAACCACACAGACAACAAACGAGATTTGCTGACTGCTGACTGCTGATTTTGATTTTGATTTTGGGGTAGGATTAAGAGGCTTGCCAAGGATGGGAAAAGGGTAGATACCCTCTGCTCTTACATATCGGCAGGAAGAAAAATCTCTGGAGGAATTAATTTGAGGAAGGCTTTGGGGGCAAAAAACATCACTTACTGCTTTTTCGGCCCACCCTTTAGTTTCCAAACATCTGTTAAGCTCTTCAAATCGGTATTTGCCGTTTCTGCTGCCAGTCGATTTTCTGTCTCAATGCGCTCGTATACTTCCCCTCGGTGCACAGACACCTCTGGCGGTGCCTCTATCCCTAGGCGAATCTGCTTTCCTTGCATTTCGAGAACTGTTACCCTTACGTTGTTTCCGATAACAATGCTCTCGCCCAACTTCCGTGTTAAAACGAGCACAAATAAAGCTCCCTAATCCTACACCTGTTGAATTGCTTCCAGGATCTTGTGTTTGGTGATATACCGATCGTCGAGAAGTGCCAGTTGTCTGGCTTTACGCTTAACCGAGTTGACCACAAGTGGGCCACTCAAATTGACCGTCACATGGGCAGGGTCATCGGCCAAGGTCACAATACAAAAGAGAAGGATGTCTTCTGATTTCTCGACCCCCAAGGTTGTGAGATCATCGCGTGAAATTTTGGGATTATAATCCGGCCAAACAAACAATGGATTAACCACCACAAATCCCAAACGGGGGCTGTCAGTAGACAAAAGCCACTGGAAAGGCTCACTATCGGGGTCATCAAAGAGTGCGTACAACTTATACGACTCAAACCCTGGAATGCCGTCGGGAAAAGTAATGACCTTATCTCGTGCGACTTCCTGATCGCCAAAACGAACATGTGAAAAACGTATGACATCTTCAGCCATGCATTCTGATCCCAAAAAACGGCCAGTGAAACAAAAGAGACGTCGAACCCCGACCGCATCAGGCTCGTCGTTTTAGGTATTAACCCAGAAAATCAATGAGTGTAGGCATATTCACAGTTTGGCCACTGATGAGTGCAGCCTGAAACGCACCTTGCTCTGCCTGCAAATTCATCACAGCTTCAGCTAAATCAACATCTTCGGTATTGGACAGCGTTTTGGACAATTCCACTTCAAAACGCTCCAACAACCCGCGTGCAAGCTCAATGCGATTGGTACGCGCACCTAAAACACCACGCGTATCTGAAATACGCGACCGTGCCGCTTCCAGATCTGTAATAGACTGACGAATAGCTTCTTTGTCGTCGTTCACCAATCCATCGCGTAATCTAATCAGAGCAGAAAACGGGTTTTGGGCACCTTCGAATATAGCTTGCCCGGGCACATTCAATTGAACTTTAATATTGTCATCAACCGCGCGAAAAATGCCGTTGGTTGTATCGATATTATCGATCCCCAACCGAGCCAAAACATTGTTGTTATCAACAGCCGTCGTGGTGCCGTTAATCTTGAGTCGAAAAACAGACTGCCTATTCAAAATCGACTCATCAATGGTCACACTAACACCCGTCGGTGCTGCCGCATCAATCTTTGTCTTAATGTCAGCCAACGAATCGGTGGCCAAATCGATGGCCACCACCTGATCACCAATGGTAACATTACCAGCAGGTGGCGTGGGCAAACTCAGCAAGGTACCTGCTGCGGTTGTGCTATCTGAAAACCCCACACTGTGGCGTAGTGTTCGATCCACTTCGGTAATACTTCCAGCTGTATCTCGCACTGCTTCATAAGGTGTTTCGGAGGTTTCAGTACCGGCAAAAATAAACTCACCCCGAAACTTCGCGTGGCTTAAACCCAGTGAAAATTCTAAAACCTCATTCACCTGCTTGGCCAAAATTTCGCGATCTTGTGCATTAACCGTGTCACTGGCCCCTTGAATGGCAAGACCACGAACCTGGGTAACCGCAGCAACCAAATCATTGAGCACCGAGTCGGCATAATCCATATGTCCAAGGCCATCATTGATGTTGCGCTGATACTGTTCTACATTGCGAATATTTGAACGCAAAATCAATGACTTAGCTGCGCCTTGTGGGTCATCTGACGCATTTTGAATCATCGTGCCCGACGACAATTGTGTCTGATATTTATTGATACGCCCAAAGGACCGAGTCAAATTTGCCCTGACGGTACGAGACGTTACATTATCTGCGACACGCATAGAACACCTATCCTTCTGCGAATTATAGGAAAAACCGCTATTTTATTCAAGTGCCGAAACAAAATTGGCAGAATTAGATCGCATACCAAAACCACTTAAATTTCGATTTTATGATTTCTAATTCGTAATTTACATATTCAAAATGGTCTGGAACAACTCATCAACGGTTGAAACAATGCGGGCTGCCGCTTGATAGGCGCGCTGAAACAAAATCAAATCGCTGGCTTCTTCATTAATTGAAACACCACGCACATTTTCACGCCGATTTGAAACCTGCTCCATCACCAACCCTTGCGAGTTTAAATCTGCGATTACTTCACGAGCCTCCGCACCGATTTGCCCGATAAATTGACTATAATGCTCTTCAATAGTCTGCGTCCCCCCCCCAAAACTCCGCTCATGTTGCAAGTCTGCAATGGCCTGAGCAACACTGCCATCCCCCGCACCCGCAGAGATATTGGGATTGCCGGCTTGTGGGCCTCCTGTTGCAATCTTACTCAAATCGGCTTCAATTGCAGTAGAAAGACGAATTTCACGGGCATTGGCCAGGGTCGGTTGAAAAAAGAAAGTGCCCGAAGACCCGTCTGAACCAAATCCCGTGCCATGAACCGTGTTGACCTGCCCCACAAAATGAACGGCCAATTGATCCAAACTGCCTTTATAACTCAAGATTTTATCGTCTCGAACATCTATCAACCCGCGCAGTCTCCCCGTTGTTATGGCCAAGTTTTCGCCCGTAGCCGCAAGCGTCACATCAGACACACTGGCATCACCTCTTACGACGGCGCGCGTCCCCAACTGCACGGACGAGACGCCACTCACCAACAGCACACCTTCGCCAGAAGCGCCATTCACGGTTAAGGTGCCGTCTGTTTGGGTACGCACGCGCACATCGATCAAACTAGACAGTTCATCAATCAATCGATCTCGTTCATCATCTAAGTTGCCTGCCGCATCGGTTGTATTGGCCTTCAGCGACAATATGCGTTTATTTAAGCCTGCGATATCTTCCGTAATGCGATTCACATCACGAACGGTATCTTTCACTTCAAGATCAATCTCGGCACTCAAATCTGTCAACTGATCGTGCATGCGATGAAACTGCTCGGTAATAAATCGGGCTTCTTCTCGCACCTGTGCCCGAGCGGCTGTGCTTTGTGGATCATTCGCCAAATCTTGAAACCCATTGTAGAACCGATTGAACCCACCACTGAGCGCCGAACCCGATGCCTGACTAAAAATGGCACTGGTCTCTGAAGACCCCCCGCCGGCCAATTCCGTAAAAATAGCCTCAATCGTTCCCATCAACCCATTTTTAATCTCCAAACGCCCTAAAGCACCGCCTTCAAATCGAAACTGACTGTCTAAAAATTGATCTCGCTGCCGTGTGAGAGATGCGACCCGCACACCTCCCCCCACACCGCCATTAATAGTAGAATCACCTGCCAGCACAGTATTTTTACGCGCATAACCCGGTGTGTTCACATTGGCAATATTATTGCCAACCGTGTTCAAACCTGTTTGATGGGCGTTTAAGGCACTTCTGCCTATTTGGAGTGCTGAACCTAATGAAGGCACTGCAACAACCTTTCAAAATAGCCAAATGTTCGGGCGGGCAAAAGCGTGGGGTAGCCACTACCCGAACATTTGACGTCCCGATGGGGCGGGATGTAATTCATGATCTGCAATCTACTTTCCATTTCAAAGATCACAGCCAGTTGTTAAGCCACTTGATTGACAACACCTTGCAAAGATGCTTGTGACGCATCTGCCTTGCCCGACTTGCCATATCGATTGCCCATTGGACTGCCACCCGTTAAAATGAGCAAACTTTTATCGACATATTTCATCGACTGCTTGATCAACACCGAATTTTGGCGATTGGTCTGGCGCAGCCGATCTTGATAATTCAGCAACTCTTCTCGTTGTGCCGACAAACGCTCGGCAAAAGACGCATCTGCTAACTCAATCAAGCGACGCAACGTCAATGTTTTGGGATCTTCTTGCAACATCGGTGCCATCTGTTGGATGATCTTCACGCGTGCCTGCTCTTGGGTTGCGGCACGTTGCACCAAAGCTTTCTGAGTCTCCACCGTTTCGCCCAAACCAGTGACATCATTGTCTATCAGGGCTTTTTGCTCGGCTTCAAGCGCAGCGAGCATCAACCGAAATGTGGCCATTTCCTTATCGAGCAATTCAATCAGATATGTGAAATAATCGTTCATAATAAATTCCTCCAACTTATCAGGGCTAGAATCAACGCACAGACGCACGGGCGAAGCCTACAGTGAACCCACCCTAAAACGAGCGTAGCGAGTCATCAACGAATGCCATCCTACCCAAAATTATTTTCCGTTTTTTTCGTCTATTCGTCTATTCGTCTACTTGCTTTATATACCTACCGACATCTTCTGTAGATTTTTGCTCTGTATCTGTCGTTGCATGTCCTGCATTTTTTGTTGCAATGCATCTCCCGCACCTGTCGTGCTGGGCAATGTGTCCGTCTCTTCAATACCATATTGACGGCTCAGTTGCCGATACAACATATCGGCAATACCCGTACCCCGAACAGACATCTTTTCAGCAAATTCTTCATCCAACATTTCTGAAAAAATATCTTCTCCTGCGCCCCCGTGAAACATTTCTTCTTTATGCACCGTAGATCGCATTTGCTTCAACAGCTGTGACATAAACACCGATTCAAATGCTTTGGCAGCTTGACGTAATTCATCTGCATCATCCGTTTTCCCTTTCAAACTTGAGACATCAAACTTGGGTTTGAGGGAAGATATCGCATCTTTATCTGGCTTCTTTAAGGCCATAAACTTCTGTCCATCCCTAACATTTAGGGGGAGATTAAAGTCTTTTGCCGATGGATTTAAGGCGATGCCATTCATCATAAACCTCACTACTGAATAATTAACTCTGCTTTTAATGCACCCGCAGCTTTCAAAGACTGAAAAATCGCAATAATATCACGCGGTGTGACTTTGAGCGCATTTAAGGCCTTAGCCACATCACTCACACTCGAAGTCGGAGGCAAAGCCAACATACGTGGTTTTTCTTCTTCTACATCAATACCACCGGCCAACTGCAAATTTGCTTGGGGACCACCACCGCCTCCGCCTCCACCCACATTGATATTTTCATCCGCGCCAATTGAAATGCTCAAACTCCCATGTGCAATGGCCACTTCTGCAATGGCCACGTGCTGGCCTGCAATAATTGTTCCCGTACGTTCATTCACCACCACACGGGCATTGACATCGGGAATCACAGTTACATTTTCAAGCTGAGAGATGAAATCGATAAACAGACCTGGATATTGATAATTCTGTGGCAACCGGCCTTGAAT
>Ga0115002_10005777_pt1 | contig 14451 bp, 13 predicted proteins | sample ArcticOcean_MG_C_8_FD_89576 | JGI IMG/M metagenome (GOLD analysis project Ga0115002, IMG submission 89576) | Marine microbial communities from western Arctic Ocean - ArcticOcean_MG_CB11_86 | ecosystem: Environmental > Aquatic > Marine > Oceanic | place: Arctic Ocean: Canada Basin | collected... | reverse complement strand
GGCCATAATTTTCGTTGGGAGAATGGAACTCATATGTCAGCGTTCGATAAACTCTGTGCTGCGGTGGCCTTTCTACTCGGCATCGGGCTGATGATCCGGGGAGTCTTTGGGCTATTCGCCGGATGCAAAGCGCACTTCACGCTTCCCCCGGTCTTGGGAGTCCTTCCCGCGTTTGTTGGTTGGGGCGTTCTCCGGGCAATCTGGATCGCGTGGAACGTGCAACCGCCGCAGGAAGAGAACTGGGAAGAGTAGTATGAAATGTTCCAACAGATTGCCGCCCAACCGGCCACGAACACAGAAGTGATGTAGCCACTGAGAACGGTTCGCAATGAAATCGAGCGATGTTATTGTCAGCAACCGCTGGGTTGGCCTACTGCCAATCACGGTATCGGTCACCGTCGCGGTCGGATTGACCTACGTGTTCTGGAACGCGTTGTGGGCCGGCGGAGGACTCATCGGCGGCGACACCTACACCTACTTCTTCCCGCAGAAGGTCTACTTGGCCGAGCGTTTGGCAGCGGGTGAGTTTCCACTCTGGAACGCGCTGGTTGGACATGGTTACCCGTTGATCGGCGAAAGCCAAACGGCTGTGCTCTCGCCGTTCAACCTCGTTTGCTATTCGCTGTTCGATGTCAACACGGCTTACAACGTCGTGCAGTTGCTGCATTATGGGTTGGCGTTCGTTTTCACCTGGCTGTACGCCAGGCGGTTCGGCGTCTCGGCTTCCGGAAGTTTACTGGCCGCGTTGATCTTCACGTATGCCTGGTTCCCGTTCCGAATCAGTTTGGAGTGGGCCATCACAACCGGAGCGTGGTTACCGGCGGCGTTGTGGTGCGTGGAGAGTTTTCTGCAAACGCGATGGTGGCGGTACGCGATCGGGGTTTCCGTCGTGCTCGCCTTGCAACTGTTGGCCGGTCATTTCAACTTGGCGTTTCTTACGCACTTAACGCTCGCCGTTTACGTCCCCGCCCGGTTGTGGTTTGCCAAAGAAGACCGCGATGCTGTTGGATCTTCTTCGTCGCGTGGGTTGTCGTTGTGCATCGCGGCAATCTTCTGCGGCTTTGCACTCGCGGCGGTGCAACTGCTGCCGACGTGGGAGTTGAAGACGAACAGTCAGCGAGCCAGAGTGTGGGAACGACACGACCCAGGATACGGACACACGCCAGTCTGGTACTGGTCGCAAGTTGTCGCGCCGTGGATGTGGTACGACGCGGACATCGACATCAATCGCAATCTTCCCGAAGGATCACCTGCGACGAACGACATCGAAGCGCACCTTTACTTCGGGATCATCCCCGTGTTGTTGCTGGTGTACGTCGTCGCAACACGTACGATCTTCGACGACCGACGCTTGTTGCTGTGGGGGCTAATTGGCTTGGCGTCGTTACTCTACACGCCCGGTTGGTTTCTGCCGATCACCCAATATCTGCCGGGCTTCTCGTTCTTCATCGGGCCGGGACGCTACAGTTTTCTGACGACCTTCGCCGTCGCCATTTTGACGGCCACCGGTTTCGATCGCTTGGTCGAATCGCGTTCGGTCACGTTGCAACGTGTACTCTTCGCAGGCGTATTCCTCGGCACGTTGTTCGACTTGCTATGGGTCGCGGGGAAGGTGACGAATGTGGCAATCGTCCCGGAACCTGCCCTCGCGCAGATCAACGAAAGCGAAGTCCGCCGCATCTTGCAGGCCGAGAGTCGGCCCGTGCGATTGTTCTGCCGGGGAGCGAATTTGCCCACGCTGCTCGGGGTTGCGTCGACTCCCGTTTACTTGGGCATCGGTCCGGCAGCTTACTTCGACCCGGCGACCGCCATGCCCAACCCGTTGCCGTTTGATGAACCGCCATCCGCCGAACAAATCGAATGGCTACGCCGTACGGGTGTCACGCATATGCTCAGCTTCACACGGCTGGATGAAACCGTCTGGCCCATGTCGTTCGTGTGGGTCGGCCACGATGCATTCCTCAATCGGGCTTGGGAGAACGCCAACAACGACGGCGAACTCCGTGTGACGTCGTCACGGGCCAATGAAATCGTTATCGAAGCGTCGTCACAAGCAGATGGCCGCATCGTGCTGACCGATCTCGCGTATCCCGGTTGGAGCGCAACGATCGACGAAAAACCGGCCGAGTCGATCGTTGTTGATGACATGTATTGCGGCGTGGATGTTCCAAGTTGGTGGCATGAAGTCACGTGGGCCTATCAGCCGGGATCGTTCCGTTGGGGGCTGATTATCTCGGCGGTCACCCTGCTGTTCCTGGCCGGCGTGGCGCACGTGCGGTTCTGGCATTACAGCTGAGGTGATCCTGAAACCCGGACCGCAGGCGTCCTCGCCCGCCCCTACCATCGGCGACTTTGCAGTTCTGGTCCCGTAGCGACTGCACGAATCCTCTTCGGTGTTTCGCAACGGGCGGTGGAAGCATAGAATCAATGAGTTAATCAGCGTTGCTCGCCTTGGTTTCGGCGGCGGCGAGCGTGTTTCCCGTTGGCGGACTCAAGCATGTATGGCGTGCCTGCCAATCTCGACTTTTCCCAGTACCTGAATACGACCTGCATTCAGATTGCACTCGGCGAGTTCCAAATTCAGCTTCACTTTCATCCCGATGCGACAATCTCAATCGAGGGCCGTTGGGAATTGCGTGACGGTCATAGGCAAATCATTGACCAATCGGTCGACAACGAAGCGCGTGAGGCTTACCGACTGCACTCGCTTCTCGGGCAATCCGTCGTCGATTCGACTCTCTCCGCGCCAGCTTCGTTTTCGTTGACGTTCGCGAATGGCCATGTCCTTGAGATATTCGACGACTCGCAAAAATATGAATCATGCCAACTCTCTCCATCCGGCGTCATCATCTAACACCTCGGGTGGCCCGGGCCCTTTCTGGACCGGGTGCCGCAGGCACAAGATGCTGCGCCTTCCGTGTGGAATCTATTATTCGTACAGCGAAATGGTTTTGAATCTCCCCGGTTTCGTACTCAACAAGACAAGTCACCCGGAAGGCGCAGCATCTTGTCGCTTCGCGATCCGGCCGAAAACGGTCGGGCCACCCACCCCTTTTTCGTGACGGATTCCATGTTCGACTCCTGGAACTTCTGGCTGTCGCTCTCCGGCTATCTGCTGACGTTGCTGCTTGTTCCGTGGGTCTTGCTGCATAAGTCGCGGAACCCCGTCTCCACCGCAGCGTGGATTATGGCCATCATTCTGCTCCCGCTTTTCGGTGGGCTGATGTTCGTGGTGTTCGGCATCAATCGCGTCGAGCGGCATCGGTCGGAGAAGTTGCGGGTCAGTGGTCGGCTCGGAAAGCATCTCCCTGCGCTGTCGCAGTATCAGATCATTCCCGGTGAAGCACACGATCCGAAGCAGGATCGGCTGATGTACCTGGCCGATCGCGTGGCCGACACCCTGGCGACAACCGGGAACGACGTCGAGATTCTGCCCGACACCAATCGCACGCTGGGTCTGATCGAGCAGGCGATCCTCGCGGCTGAAGAGACGGTGCATCTGGAGTATTACATCTGGCGTCCCGATCGGACCGGCAAGCGGATTCGCGATTTGCTCATTCGTAAAGCGAAAGAGGGCGTGAAGATTCGGTTCCTTTACGATGGCATCGGTTCGATGCACCTCAACAATCGTTTCCTGAGCCTGATGCGAGCGGCCGGGATTCACGTGGCAGCTTTCCTGCCCGGTGCGACGTTTCGCGAACGCTGGTCGATCAACCTGCGAAACCATCGCAAGATTGTCATCGTCGACGGCCGTGTGGGCTTCACCGGTGGGATGAACATCGGCGATGAGTACCTTGGCAGGAATCCACATCTGGGGTACTGGCGAGACACGCACCTGAGGCTCGTCGGCCCGACCGTGTTGCAACTCCAGCAGGTGTTCGCCGAGGACTGGTGTTACGCGACCGGCGAGGAACTGACGGAATCGCATCTCTTTCCTGCTCCCGATTCGCCCGGCAGCGTCTGTGCGCAAGTTGTTCCCGGTGCGCCGACAGGTGGCGTGTCTCCGCTGCATTCCCTGATGTTCGCCGCCATCAACGATGCCCGCGAAAGCGTCACGCTGGCGACTTCATATTTCGTTCCGCCCACGTCGTTGATGGCCGCGTTGGAAACGGCCGCGTTGCGGGGCGTGCGTGTGCGGTTGTTGGTTGCGGGTCGATCGGCTTACTTCTGGACGGTGCTGGCCGGCCGGTCGTTCTACGACTCGCTGTTGCGTTCCGGTGTCGAGATTCATGAGTACGAACGCGGCTTGATGCACGCCAAAACGCTGACCGTCGACGGAACTTGGTCTCTGATCGGCACGGCGAACTTTGACGCGCGCAGCCTGATGCTGAACTTTGAAGTCGCCGTGGCTTTGTACGATGCGAAAATTGCCGAGCAACTGGAAGCTCAGTTCGAGCAAGACATTCAGCACGCCGAACTGATCGACCCCGAAACCTGGGGGCTGCGATCCGGCTGGCGAATTCTGGGGGAAAACGTCTTCCGCATGTTTGCGCCGGTGTTGTAGGGATGATGCGAACCGGGTGGCGGGGGCGCACCGCGCAGCGGAAGCCCCCGAAACGTGGAATTGTCTTGTGCGTTTTCCGTGGCGGCTCAGGCTAGGCTCGTCACATCAGGGGCTTCTGCTGCGCAGTGCGCCCCTGCCACCCGGTTTATTGAATCCGTCGAGCCGGGAATGATGCACCCGCCCGCCGATGCCATCGGTGGCTATTCACAAAAAAAACGGGGCGTCTCTTTCGAGACGCCCCGTTGGGATGGCAAGTCCTCTTCGGGTTCGCGAGCGAACTCGTGAACCCTTCCTCACGCATCAACGCTGTCGCTTCACTTCTTCTCCCCACCCGGAGCCGCACACGTAGGTACCGCACAGCTCGGCTGGCAACAGGTGACCGGCACCTGTTTGCAGACGACGCGGGGTACGCAGCGGGTCTTTTTGCATTGCACCTGTCGCGGAACCCGCTTCATGCACGTCTTATACGCCGTGTAGCAGACCTTGCGACACGTCGTGTAGGGCACTTTGCGAGTTCTGGTCTCACAGGTGTAGCTGCATGTCCGGTAAGGAACCTTCTTCGTGTGGCATTCCTGCTTGTAGGTGCACGTGGTGTAGGGCACCTTCTTGGTAATGGTTTCGCAGACGTAGCTGCAAACCGTGTAAGGAACTTTCTTCGTGTGGCATTCCTTCACGTAGGTGCAAGTCGTGTAGGGCACCCGCTTCGTGCGGCATTCTTTCACGTAACTGCAAACCGTGTACGGGATGCGTTTTGTTGTCGTGCAGGGAATCTGACGGCACACGGTGTAAGGCACACGGCAGTGTTTGACTTCCTTCACGTACCGTGTGCAGCAGACCTTCCGCTTGACGATTTTCGGGCACCACACTTTGCGGCAAACCTTCGTCGGCGGGCATTGCACTTTGACCGTCTTGCAGCAGCCCGGTTTGTAGATGCAGCAACCAGTGCAGCAATCGTATTCCCAAGTTCCTGGGCCGCAAACACACTTCTCGACGACCGGACCGGGAATGCACTCGCTGACTGTTTTCCACTCGCCGCAACATTCCTCGACGATTCTCGTCTCGGTGATCGGCTTGCAGACTGTGTAGCAGTGGTCGCGATAGCAAGTTTCCTTGACTGTCTTGTACGTCGTGCAGCAAACGTCGCGGTAGCAGGTTTTGTAAACCGGCTTGCAGACGGAGTAGCAAACGTCGCGGTAGCAGGTTTTGTAGCACGGCTTGCACGTTGTGTAGCAGACGTCGCGGTAGCAGCGCTTGTAAACCGGACGGCGAACCGTGCAGCAGACATCGCGGTAGCACGTTTTGTAGCACGGCTTGCAGGTGGTGTAGCTGACGTTACGGTAGCACGTTTTGTAAACCGGCTTGCGAACGGTGAAACATTCGTCGCGGTAGCAGGTCTCGTAGACGTTCTTCGTGCAAGTGACGGGAATCTTCTCGCAAACCGTATCGTAGACGGTCTTGCAGCAGGTGTATTCTTGCTTGTCCCAGACGATTTCCTTAACCGTCTTGTAACATGTTTTGGAACAGCTTTTCGCTTCGCAGTAATCGCCGCAGGGGCTGCACGCGCTGGTTGGACAGCAGTTATAGCTGGCCGCGCCACAATAACCCGCTTGGGCGGTCCCGGCGAAGCCGGCTGCCAGCAGCAGAGCTGCCAGAGCGGTGATCCGGGTGAAGTAGCTCATGGATTGGTTTCCTATTCAACATTCAATGCGTTTGGTGAACGAAGAGTTCTTGCCTTCCTCTCTTTCGTCGTCCGCAAAGTCATACTGCTCCACCTGGATTCACTAGTTGTCCCCGGTCTCGTTAGCATTGAAGTCACCCTCCATGACCTGACCGAATCGATCGTTACAACTGGACCGCATCGTGCCGATTATGCGTAGGGGCTGCGATGACTCGTCGCGGTCGTCGCAGGTTGGTATTCTCAATTTGCTTACGGCTGGTGCGTGTCGGCCGGTCTGTCTGTTAGTCACTCGAAATCGAGCGAGTTCGTGTTATGAAATTCGGAATCTGCCAAGAGATGTTTGTTGATTGGGAATGGAAGCGGCAGTGCCGGTTCATAGCAGAAACCGGCTACACGGGAATTGAGCTGGCTCCGTTTACGATGGCACCGAACATCGAAGAGGTCTCGCTCGAAACCCGCACCACCATGCGGAAGCAGGCAGAAGATGAAGGGTTGACGATTTTCGGTTTGCACTGGCTCTTGGCGCAAACAGAGGGTCTGCATCTGACAACGGCCGATTCCGCCGTGCGCGCCGCGACAGCCGATTATTTAGTTTCGCTGGGAAATGCGTGTGCTGATTTCGGTGGCGACCTGATGGTGTTCGGCTCGCCGTTTCAGAGAAATCTCGAAGAGGGTATGTCTCGCGAACAGGCCTACGAAAACGCCGCCGAAGTGTTTCGCGCCTGCTTGCCACGATTCGCCGAACGTGGGGTGCGAATTTGCATGGAGCCGTTAACGTCGAAGGAAACCGACTTCGTTAACACGTGCGCTGAAGCCATGGAACTGATCGCGATGGTCGATCAGCCGAACATCTGCTTGCACCAGGATGTGAAAGCCATGTTGGGCGCAGAGAGTGAATCGGTTCCAGCGTTGATAGAGAAATATGCTGCAGATGTCGGTCATTTTCACGTAAACGACACCAACTTGCTTGGTCCCGGCATGGGTGAAACAGACTACGCACCGATCCTCGCGGCGTTACAAAAGACGGGCTACGACGGTTGGGTGTCGGTTGAAGTGTTCGACTACGAACCCGGCGCAGAGCACATTGCGCGCGAGAGCTTAAGCTACATGCAAGAACTGTTGGCGTGAATCGCGACGTGATCTCGCGCGACTTGCCATGCAACGTGATAGCGAACTTGCATTCGATGTCCAGCATCAATGAAGTGCGCGCTTTTGTTATTTTTTGCGCGCGATCTTGTTGCGCATCGTGCGCGAAATTATTTTTTGAACTCCAAACGAGCGCGCAATGTGTGTCGGACACGATCTTGCGAAAATTGATTTTGCAAGCGAAAGTACCATAATTGCCTTGCATGAATCTGTAAATTCCGTACCATGACTCGCAATCAGTTGTAAGTCCTTGTGCGACTAAAGGTGTGAGACGAAACGTGATGATGGTTTATGTCACGAAGAGTCACCATAACGTTCGCTCGCATGCCAAGGACTTGGGCTGTGCTTGTCACGGTCGACAAGCAGAAACGGACTTCGTGTTGCAAGGCGCGTTCTTGCCGTTTATTAGTGCCCGGTGTGCCAGCGGCAAGGCGGCCGATTGTTTGGCTCTGTAGGGAGGATTCACGGTGGCCAAGAAGAAATCGAAGAAGAAGGCAGCCAAGAAGAAGGTTGCCAAGAAGAAGGTTGCCAAGAAGAAGGTTGCCAAGAAGAAGGTTGCCAAGAAGAAGACCAAGAAGAAGGCAGCTAAGAAAAAGGTAGCCAAGAAGAAGACGGCGAAGAAGAAGACCGCCAAGAAAGCTGCCAAAAAGAAGACCAAGAAGAAGGCAGCCAAAAAGAAGAAGCGTTAATTCGCTCTCTTCTCACAGCTACAACAAGTAAGAAGCGGTCGAATTTGTTCGGCCGCTTCTGCTATTTCCAGAGCTTGGCTTTTCACAGGCGAACCTTATTCGGCCCGCTTCTCAATCGGCCGACTCGGGAATCTCCCGGCCTTGAAGCTCTAGCAGGGCGTGGTGTGCCGCCTCCTGCTCGGCCTGCTTCTTGCTGTTGCCCCATGCTGCCGTATGGGAGTGCTCGCCGATGACCGCCGCCACTTGGAAACACTTCGAGTGGTCCGGGCCTTTCTCGTCGAGGAGCCGGTAGATTGGCGTCTCGCCGTGCGTTTTTTGGGAAAGCTGTTGCAAGAGGCTCTTGTAGTTTTTCCCGTGCTCGATCTCGATCGACTTTTCGAGTTCGTCTTCCAGCAGACGTTCGACAAGCTTTCGAGCCACGTCGGGTCCGCCGTCGAAATAGACTCCGGCAATCAGCGATTCAAACACAGCCGCGCTGATCGACAGGGGGACGGTTCCGTCCGATTCCAATCCTTTTCCTAGTAACAGGAATCGAGCAAGTCCGTGGCGCTCGCTGATCTCCGAGCACGTGTTGCGGCTGACGAGAACCGACTTCATCCGAGTCAGCTCTCCTTCGCTTTCCTCTGGAAATCGGTGATAGAGCATCTCGCAAACAATCGCACCAAGAATGGCATCGCCCAGGAACTCGAGCCGCTCGTTCGAGGACAGCCGCGTCCGAGCGACCGAGGAGTGCGTGAGGCAGCGTTCGAGAAGTTCCCGATCACGGAATTCGTACTCTAACGCGGCTTCGCATCCGCGAAGCTTGTCGGCGGTCGGGTTCGATTCAATTTCGTCAGACATAGAGTCACCAACGTTCGCAGACACAGAGAGCAAGGCTATGACGATTCAGAAGCCCTGTCAACGGGCGACACATGGCCGGCGACGCATGGCGGACGACACAGCGCGGACGACACGGCACGGGTGAGTATCTGACTGATGTTACTTCGCGCCGACCCAGTGACCGTTCGATTGCAACGACGCGATGTGGTCGAGCAGCCGTGTGGTGGCTCCGGGAAATTTTGCATCCAACCTGTCGGTGAACGGTGCGGGATGCGCGCTGGTGCGTAACTCGGCCAAATAGCTGAGCAGCAGTTCGCGACCTTGGGGTACGTCGTGCAGCATCAAATGCACCCAAGCCCAGGCTTCCTGGTAATCGGCACGCTGCATCTGGCCGACCTCTTCGAGACGTTCGAGGCGTCGAATGTCGGGGCGCCAGCCGTTGTTGATGGCGGTCGTCAATCGCTCGACATATTCATCGTTCGTGCCCCCCGCGTGCGTGACCTCGAAGTACTCGGCCAAGCCTTCGTCGAGCCAAAGCGGTACGTTCTTTGATCCGGCATGCAGAATTCCGTGTGTGAATTCGTGTCGTAAGTCTTCGCGAATGCGGTCACCCCAAAACGTGTAGACGGCGAGTTCACCTGGAGTGCCGATAAAGTAAGCGCGGCGGCGCGGCAGGCCGGGGTACGTGGCTTGGAGGTACTGATGGTATTCGAGTTCGCTGGAGAAGATGTAAACGCTGACTTGTTCCTGGTGTTGATCAACGGGGAGGTCGAGCGTTTCGGTCACCTGCTTGCGGACTTCTTCGAGTTCCGTGATTAACGGATGTTTGTTCTTCAGCCGGAAGTTCGTCATCACGGTGAAATGGTCGGCCTGGATGGTATGACGCGCTGGCCGTGAGACGAGCTGTTGCCCTGTCGAGCGACAACCCGTCAACAACAACGCGGCTCCCAACAACATCGCAATCGGTAACCATGACAGGCGATCAATCGATCGGCCGAAAGTTCGGCGTCGATTGCGAGAGGTGATCTGGCGAGATGGTTGGGTCATGCGGGCGGGAGCGGGGGGCCGGAGAGACCAATAGGAAAACGACGAGACGTTCGGCACTAACGGCGTTCGACGTCGGGAACGGCATCACGAGCCGAGGTGTCGAGATTCGGCAAGATGTGTTTCAACGAGTTCATCAACGAAGGACGCGGCAGCAGGTCGGTACGGCCTTTTTTGATCAGCCCCTGCTTGAGAAGATTGTGCGATCGCCAGTCTTCGTAATTCCAACTTCTGATATCGACGTAGGCATCGGTGAATGCGGTTTCCTGCTTCTTGACGAACAGGTGCCCTTCGGCGGTTCGCACCACGTGGTAGTGGAACCCGAAGAACACGAAGCCACCGCCCAGGAGAATACCGAACAGAATGCCTGCCAAACGCCCCATGACCACTGCGTCCTTGCTGAAGGCCGGGAAAGCTGTCGCCTGGCCGCTACGGTATGGAATTCCCGCAGCGTACAGGGGATAAGATCGCGGGATCGTCTCAGAAACGGGGATCCACGACAAGATCGATCATTCGCCGAGAGAAACCAAACGGTGAACCCAAACGGTCAAACCAAACGGTCGCCGATGCGTATGGTGTGGCCGCAGAGGAACTCGGCGGTCGTCATGGCCCGTTTGCCGTCGGGTTGCAACCTGAGAACTTCTACCGACACGCTGCCGGTCTGCACGACCAAACGCCTGGAATCCGCAAACACGGCCTGGCCAGGTTCGGCAGAGAATTGTTCGTCACAGGGTTCGATATCGAGGATCAACAATCGCAACGGGGGGTGCCCCTCTTGCACCAGACTGGTCGACGGCTTGGGCCAAGGTTGCATGGCGCGGAGATGCCAGCCGATTTCCTCGGCGGTTTTCGACCAGTCGATCAGGCCGTTGTCCTTTTTTAATCGAGGAGCCCGCGTGACGGCGGTCGGATCCTGGATGATCGGGTCGGCATGACCGGTTGCGATTCGATCGAGAACGTCGACCAGCGTCGGCACCGCGAGCGTCGCCAGCCGGGGGGACAGCTCGCCGGAGGTCTCTTTGAGGCCGATATCCGTTTTGACAACGCCGAGGATCGGGCCGGCATCGAGTTTCGGCTCGATGCGAAAAATCGTCACGCCGGTTTCTGTTTCGCCCTTCCAAATCGCGTATTGAATGGGAGCGGCCCCGCGGTATTTGGGCAGCAACGAGGCGTGCAGGTTGATCGCCCCTTGAGCGGGGATCGACAGCAGTTCGGCCGAGAGAATCTGACCGTAAGCAGCCACGACGAATACGTCGGCTTGCAACGCGCGAAGCTGTTCGAGCGACTCGGGCGTATTCACGTTTTTCGGTTGAAACACGGGCGTGCTGTGTTCGATGGCCGTTTCTTTCAGCGGATTGCGATGCCGGTGATGTCCGCGACCGGTCCGGTCAGGCTGCGTGAACAAGCCGACGACCTGATGGTCGGTTTCGTAGAGTGCCAGAAAGGCGGGCAACGCGAACTCGCCGGTGCCCATCATCACCAACTTCAATGGCATGGCGATTATTTCGTTTCGAGATCGCGCAATTGTCGCTTCAATTCTTCATCACCGAGGATCTTTCCGGCTTCCTGTTGGCGACGGAAGTACCCTTCCATGTCGTCGAGAGGGCCGTCCAGTTCGCGACGTGCGATATCGGTCATGCGATCAACGAACAGCACGCCATCGATGTGGTCGGTTTCGTGTTGCACCACACGGGCACCCAGTTCGTCGAGTGTCATCTTGAATCCGACACCACTCAAGTCGAACGCTTCGACAACAATCTCTTCGGCCCGTCTTACTTGGCCATAAAGTTCGGGCAGGCTGAGGCAGCCTTCTTCGCCCTCTTCGCTTCCCGTGCGTTTCATGATTTCCGGATTGATGAAGACAAGCTCTTCGTCGGCCAATTCCGGGTCGCCAGACGCATTGACGATGAACAATCGGTAAGGCAACGCCACCTGATTAGCGGCCAGCCCGACGCCCTTAGCTTCGTACATCAACTCGAACATGCGGGCAACATCCGCACGCAATTCGGCGCTGATTTCCGTCACCGGTTTCGATTTCCACCGCAATGCGGGGTGTGGGTAGTGGACGATCTGCATCGTGTTCTTGAATTTCGGAAAAGTGTGAGAATCTACCAGACGGATGAATTATAGACCCAGATCGATTCCCGGTCGAGTGCCTCGAGATGATACTCGCCCCGCGACCTCATGGCGCACGACAACGCACCGGGAGAAGGTTCCCGGTGCGTTGGGGTGTCTACTGTCGAAAAAAGTGGCCGCGAACGCCGATCAATACGTTGGAAGTGATTCCAACGCGGCGGTCTGCGGAGCGTATGCCCCACGATACTGCACCGGGCCGGCCGCGATCGGGTCGGAAACCGGCATGGGAATTGCCGCTTGTGTTGAGTTGTAGCCTTGGTAGAACGCGCCCTGCGGAACCATCATGCCGCCTTGGCCGGGTACGCCACAGTTACCGTCGGGGCAACCGCCGCCGTAACCACCACCGTAGCCGCCGTAGCCGCCGCTATTGCAAAATGGCCACAGGCCGGGTGTTCCGCAGCAGCAGCCTGTTAACGACAAGACCAAAGCCAAGCCAAGCAGTTTCGATGCAAAACTTTTCATTCCGAGCTTCCTTTCGACAGGCGAGAGAGCCGAATCCCGAGACATCCTACGGCACGATCTCATACATCGAGACGCGGCAGTCGCCCGGACAATTCAAACAATGATGTGAATGGGGAGTTTTTCAAGAGAGTCTGGCTCCGGCGAAAACGGCCTGAGGAGACCGCCATTTTCCGCAGCGGGCGGGAACATAGAGGGTTGGCCAAATCGAGTCAACACGACTTCTCAAGAAAGTGGAAGTCACAAAAACTGGCTGCCAGGATTTGCTCTTGGCGGATTTCGGTCGCCCCGCATATACTCCCGCCTCGATTCAAACGGTGCTGGTTCGCACGGTCTGTTGCGATCACTGACAGTTTGAATCGAAAGCGGTGCCAACGAATATCACACGCGCAGTGACAAGGAGGTCCAGCGTGGAAACGGTCTTGATCGCGGGAGTGGAGTCGATCGTCGGAGCAAACCTGGCAGCCGGTCTGGCTGACAGTTGTCGTGTTGTCGGTTTGTCGACCTCGGAGCCGATCGGCATCGAAGGTTGTGAAACGGCGATTTGCTCGGGAACCAATCTCGATACCACCTACGAATGGGTCGGCTCGACGTCGCCCGATCGTATTGTCTATTGCGGACCGGCCGCCCATTCCGCTTGGGAGCCAAATGCCGCACAACGAATTCGCAGCGGCCTCGACCGCGCCGCCCGCAATTGGGCGTTGGCCGCGGAAGAACACGGCTGGGGTCTGACGATGATCTCGTCCGACGCCGTCTTCACCGGGCCTTGGATGTTCCACGAAGAAGACAGTGAATGTCATTGCCCCACCGACACGGCTGCTGCCATTCGTGCCACCGAACGCGAAGTCTGCCGGCTTTGTCCGTCGACGTTGATTGTTCGCACGAACGCCTTCGGTTGGTCTCCGCTCGGTTCGCAACGTGGCTGGATCGAACGAATCATCTCCCAACTGGAAACCGGTTCGGCCGGTCCGTTTGATTGTCTGCGCTACGCGACTCCGCTACACGCCACACACCTTGTGGAAATTCTTGAGAAGGCTTGGACGGAAGAGATCAAAGGCATTTATCACGTGGCCGGTTCCGAACGCGTGAACCCCACGCGCTTCTTCGCCCAGATCGCCGACGAGTTCGATTTGCCTCTGCTTCGCACGCCGCCGGTTGGTTCGGTTGAAGAACGCCCGACTGGTTTCGGTCGCGGGGAAACGTCGATGCAAACGCGCACAGTTCGCAAAGCCCTCTGCGTCGCCATGCCGACACTCGCCGAAGGCCTCGCACAGTTGCGAGAAGAAGCCGAAAACGGCCACCGCGAGCGTCTCACGTCTCCAGCCCTACCGCTGCAAGACAAGGTGGCGTAAGTAGCGAGTTGGGTGGCAGGGGCGCACCGCGCGAGCGGAAGCCCCCGAATACAACGCCCACTCCAGGGGCTTCTGCTACGCAGTGCGCCCCCGCCACCCGTTCTGGTTGTCCCCGTCGAGAGCAGGGAGCGTTACAGACGTCCGCCGATGCCATCGGCGGCTATTTCCTGATCCGCGAAAATCCGCATGCGAAGCCAGCGTACCGACAGGTCAGCGGTCCATTCCGCACAGAGAAACCCGCGATCAAATATCGTAGTACATCGCGAATTCGATCGGGTGCGGGCGTTGGCGGACGGCTTCGGCTTCGTGGGTCGTCTTGTACCAAATCCACGTGTCGATCACGTCCTCGGTGAACACATCGCCTCGCAGCAGGAATTCGTGGTCCTCACGCAACGCGGTCAGCGACTCGGCTAACGACGACGGCGTTTTCGGTACTGTCACGAGTTCATCGGGTTGTAAGTCGTAGATGTCTTTGTCGAGCGGGATGCCAGGGTCGGTCTTGTTCTGAATGCCGTCGAGAGCCGCCATCAGCACCGCTGACATCGCCAGGTAAGGGTTCGACGAGGAATCGGGGCAGCGGAACTCGAAGCGTTTGCTCGCTGCGGACGTGCTATGCACCGGGAT
>Ga0115002_10005776_pt1 | contig 14451 bp, 13 predicted proteins | sample ArcticOcean_MG_C_8_FD_89576 | JGI IMG/M metagenome (GOLD analysis project Ga0115002, IMG submission 89576) | Marine microbial communities from western Arctic Ocean - ArcticOcean_MG_CB11_86 | ecosystem: Environmental > Aquatic > Marine > Oceanic | place: Arctic Ocean: Canada Basin | collected... | reverse complement strand
TAAACCTATCTAACAACGCAAAATGACACCGTTCGTACACGTAGATGCCGACGCCTTCTTCGCGTCGGTCGAGCAAGCTGCCGACCCGCGCTTGCGCGGCATCCCTATGGCCGTAGGTGGACGCAAACGTGGCATTATCGCCGCAGCCTCCTATGAAGCACGTCAGCTCGGTGTCTATACGCCCATGCCGACTCAGCGAGCACTACAGGTCTGCCCGGAGCTGGTCGTTGTACCCGGCAACTTTGAGTTGTACGAACAATTTTCAGACTGGATCTTTGGCATGTGCGAGGAGCTTACTCCCTTGGTTGAGCGTTGCTCCATTGATGAAGGCTACCTGGATTTATCTGGCACCTGGAACTTATCGCAAGAGGGTATGATCACTCAGATTCAAAAACTCGATAAGGAGATCTACTCTTGGCTAAAAATCACCCTCTCCGAAGGAATAGCCACCAACAAAATCGTGTCCTCCGTAGCAAGTAAGCTACACAAACCTAACGGTTTCCTCGTCGTGCCGGAAGGGTCAGAAGCCGAGTTCATGGGTTCCCTCCCCCTCGGTCGTATGCCAGGTATCGGCCCACGCACCGAAGAAGCGCTTCGGGCTATTGGTGCTCGTCGTATTATAGATCTAATTACTCTGGGCGCAGAACGTCTCCACCCCTTCCTGGGGAGGACCACTGACTCCTTTCTACAACTTGCACGTGGTATTGACGATCGGCGTATTGTGCTAGAACGCGAACCGGCCAAGTCTTACTCTCAACAGCACACCTTCAAACAGGATATCGGTGACGATGACGAAATCTTCCGACATCTAAAAACCATGATTGACGACGAAATGATCCGCATGCGCGATGACGGAAAACAAGCTCGGACTCTCAGCATCAAGATTCGTTATACCGACATGGAAGAAAGCGAATCCTCTCGGAGCCTGAACGAGCCCAGTAGTCTGGAAAACGATTTCTATCCCTTTGTCGAACCCATGGTCAAAAACCTCTGGCAACGCCGAGTCCACCTGCGCTTGGTCGCCGTCCGTTTCTCTCGTCTCTACGACGCTTACGAACAACTTGAGTTCTTCGACCGTAAACGCCAGCGCCTCCGGCAACTCAGCCACGTTATCGATAAAGTAAACGAAGACTACGGGAAATACACCGTACAACGCGCTTATCGTTTAGGCCTGACCAGCCGCGGCGGAGGAAAACGTAAAACACCCTTTAACCCTTAGAAAGAATTGAAGGAATATCAGGCCAATAATAGTCTCTTTAAAAGATACCCAGGAATTAAATCAAAAAGAACCTCCACTTATAAACCCTCACAACAATGAGCTTTTTAAGAATTCTAACCGCAGTCACACTCATGGCAGTTGCAGTGGTCCAATTCTCCAAATCTGAGGACACCTGCATAGTATAGGTTAAACCGTCCACCCCGACGGGACGAATAAAACCAAAATGATAGACACTCGTCTGAGGATCTTGGAAGAACCCAGAATCCCTTGGACCATCTATTCTACGTGGGTGTAATCCCATCACATATTCAAGGAGCGTTGAACTCATATCACTATCCAGGTCAGCTGTCAGGCCACCAATGCCAGGGTCGCCTTGCTCACCACCTGTGAAAAAGATATCCAACCAATTCTCCAGACTAGAGGGGAAAGTGACCATATAATCCTCGGCGACACTATTAAAGAAATTGCCCTCATTATCAACCGCCCTGGAACCAATCGTTATGTTACTAAAATATTCCAATGGAAAATTTACTTCATACGGAGCTTCAGTATCCGCTGCGACCGGAATCCCATCCACGAGGATTTCAAAGCGATCAATGGCACTTCCGTTGGTGTCGTAAGCTACCCCCGTCGCTAAAACTTCAGAACCCAATTGATAGACCCCTGAAGCATCTGGTCCCGCGAATGTTGCATTAGGCACCAATGTAGAACCAATCGGATCGGCTCCAGCGTCCGACATCATTGCAGCTTCAACAATAATTGATCGATCATTAATTCCGACGTCGGTTCTCAGGACCAATTGAATTTCTACTAAAGCTTCTGTAAACAAATTGTCGTTGCCAGTAGAATACACGACGACCCGTGTCATGCCTTCTTCGGAGAGAGCCTCGCTATCAACAATATGATTCAGCCCGGCATCAGAGCCGGAGACACTCGCGATTTCTCAATATCCGGATCAGCAAACAAATCAATCTGGGCGGCTGATACTACATCCGAGGTAAACAACTGCAGGGGAACCACAATACTGGACCCTGCGGTACCGGTGGAATCTCCCATTTGAATTGAGATACTTGCATTCAAATTCGCCAACCCTATCAGTGCCAAAGCCAATAACAATCGCGGTATCAATTTGGGAGAGTAAAAGCTAAGTTCCATAAAAGATCACATAAATGAGTTCGGTAAACAGCCTCTGAGGAGACCAAAAAAAATATGAATCTGCAAGAAATGGAGGTCAACTGCTTTTTGAGTATACAATCATATCTTACAATTTCGAAAAGTTCCAGCTCAGGACAATATCTGATTACTATTATCAAGATTCCCTTCAGAGTATCATTATATCAAACAAGCCAATAAAACCAAGGGGTAAAGAGACTTTAACTAACGAATTCTAGCTATAAAAACTCAGCCTAACCCACTAATCTCGAACGGGTGCTTCCCCAACAATCCTGAGGTAGGTCCCATTCTTTTTCGCCTCACTGATGGCATTTGCAACAAGAGGAACCAGTGCCGAATGTTTCTTGTTCAGGTAAGAATATAATAAGGCATCATCGATAGGTTTCTCGATAAGCTTTATTCCGCTGTCTTTATATTCGTCGCTGGCCAGCAATAAAGTACCATCAATATTGTCGGAAATAACTACCTCAACCTCTCCTTTGGCTAACATTTGAAAGGCATCTTCTATGGTATCCAATGCTACCTGGTTCTTAACAATGCCTTTAATATTATTTTCAACAACTTTAGTTCCTTTCCGAAAGGCTACTCGATAAGGGGCCAGCGATTTCCATCCGTCTAGCTCTATATCACCTTTCACAAAGGCTAATTCTGGATGCGACCACACACCGATAGGTACCCTTATGAGATTAGTGAACTCTTCATCTACACCAAGAATCCGCCACATCTCACCATCGACCTGACCAGAATTGGACAGCTCAAAACAATAGGCCGACTGATGTCTTTGGACCTCTAAATCATAATCCAGAGTTCTAAGCACTTCTGTTAAGAACTGGACCTGTTTTTTAAGGTATGGGTGTTCTGGATCAGCTCCAGTGACTAGGACCAGCTTCTCTGAGGACATCGGAGAGGAACAACCTACCAGGAATATAGTTAGTACAAATAAGCCGAGTAGGGATTTAATATTCGAAATGTTCATGAGTGAATGGGAAAAAAGAATGATGGGTACCAATACTAAAACAGATTAAGATTACGATCAAGATCAGGATAAAAATTAGAATCGGGCCAGTGACTGTTTCAGACTATGCCAAGCTCTACTGCCTTTGAGTTTCCTCTATCTCTAGGCCAACCCGAGTCAGCCGTATTTCAAATAGGTTTGATTGTTTAAAATGTGCTTCAAGACGAAGTCCGAGCCTCGATGCAAACGCGGACGCTACCGAAAGCCCAAGACCTCGATGGAAGTAGCTGGAACGTGCGCTATCTTTTCTCCAGAATCGGTTAAATAATTTTTCGAGATCAGAGTCATCCAGATCCTCGCAGCGATTGCAAATTACGAGACTTGATGTGTTTTCAGTCATACGAATATCAACCTCGGTTCCTTCTGTAGAATAATAGACGGCATTCTCAATTAGGTTGTCTATTATTCTCTCGAACATGGGCCGATCCAGTTCCCACATGATTCCTTGGAAATTTCCGAAACTCACATGCAATTTTCTATTTGTGGCTATTGTTTCGTGTCGGCTCCAGTTTTCCTGAACAACTTCCTCAAGGGAAACCCGTTCCAGGTTGAGCTCCAGCTCTCCACTATCCGCCCTACTTAAATCCATCAAATGATTCACGGTCTGTTGCATTTCCAATGAAATATTGCGCACCGCTTCGTAATCTTGTTTCGATTCGCTATCTTTCCATTTAATACCAACCTCAGCTATATTTAACATGGCGGCGATGGGCGTTCGAAGTTCGTGAGATACATCGGCACTAAATTGACGCTCACGCTCAAAGGATTTCTGAAGCCTGGTGAAAAGATCATTCAATTGCCCCGCAATGGGTCTTAATTCGACCGGCAATCTTCTCTCATCGAAATGAGTTTCCAAAGAACGCGCATCAACTTTACCCATACGACCCACCAATCCTTTTAGCGGTCTCAATCCACTACCTAGTGCAATTAAAACAAAAACAGGTGACAACACCAGTGTGGCCAAGCCGCCAAAGAGCAGAAGATTGCGAAAACCAGCTAAGGTGGCTTCAATTTCATGTACATCAGTCGCAACAACCAAAGTAAGTTTGAATCCTACATTGTATTCAGTTTCTCGCCTACCACGTACCCGAGGTTCATAACGAATTCCAATGGCTCGTCCACTTAAACCATTCGGCAGCTGTAAATCCCAATATTTTGGCTCGCGTTCTAATCCAGATAGATTTGGCAAATCATTCTCGCCAAGAGAAGCAGACCGCTTTACTAGCTCTGTGTCATTCTTCCAGATCTGGTAAAATGCGCGCCGTTGGTTCCCACCGAATTCCGTTAGAAAACGATTAGTAAAGAGCACTTCCACCTTTTCTTCACGTCTTTGATAGGTGGAAGTCATAATTGAGTAGGCCTGCACCCGGAGCCTTTGATCAAACTCCTCAACCAAATTGTTGCGAGCAAAGTGGTAAATCGAAAAACCACAAATGCCGAAAATGGAAGTGATACTTAACAGGGTCAGCAGGACCAATCTCGCTTTGATGGATAGCATAAACTAATCGACAAAAATGTAGCCCAACCCTACCCGCGTTTCGATGGGGCAATTACCATCGAGTCCAGACAGCTTTCTTCGAATTGATGAGATGGCTGACTCAATAGTATTGCTACGGACCTCATCTGTATCACCGTAAATCTTGGCTTCAATCTCCATTCGGGACACAACTTCTCCACGCCGCATTGCCAAGTATTCAAGAATTCGGTACTCTCTTGGTTTAAATGGAATTGGCTCTCCTTTCATTCGAGCTTCTTTGGTAGCTAAGTCAATTTTCAATCCTGGTGACTCAATTACAGTTTGACGAATTCCATAGCATCGCCGACATAATGCCTCAACCCGCGCTTCCAATTCTTCCATCGCAAAGGGCTTCACTAGGTAATCATCCGCTCCCGTTTTAAGACCGAGCACCTTATCTTTCAAAGTATCTTTTGCTGTCAGCATCAACGCCAGTGAATCGCCACCTTTAGCCCTGTATTGTTCGAGCAGCTCCAAGCCGTTTAATTTTGGCAACATAATATCAAGGATGAGCACATCGTATTCTCCCGATTCAGCCATAAAGAGACCTTCTTCCCCATCGATGGCTATATCTACGGCATAACCACCTCGGCGCAGGCCCGTCGCAATGGAATCGCGCAAGTAAATCATGTCCTCAACCAGGAGTAGTTTCATAAAAAGACGGGTTACCGTAATTAGGGCAATGCATGGCCGAATGACCTAAAAAAGTCCAGCTTCTCGGCTAAATTCACTGACTTTTCCAAAATTGGTAAGGTCCTGGTAAGGTGACTACTGGTATTATGAGTATTCAAAAACAACCGCCATTTTGTGAAACACGTAGTCACTAACCTCTTAGTATTAGCCGCATTGATCATTTCAATAGCGGCTTTTCTAATTTCATTGGATTGGCGTAAGATTGATGCCATCCAAGCCACCACAGGAGATCGAATCGAAGAACTCGAGCGTGAAATCGCTCACCTTAAGGGCACTGTGTTTGAAGCAGACCTGGTAGCGAGTGAAGGTACCGTTTCGACCATTCAACACACCGAATTGACCAATATCGATTCCTCCGCGCAGGAAAAGATTAACCACATGGTAGAGTCCATGCGGTGGACAATGACCGTGAGAGGTGTGATGGGACCGACAAAAGCGCACCTCGAAAGAGCAGAACGTCAAATATTCGACGATAAGATTTCCCTGAAACGTAAATTGGTTGCGCTTCGTATTCTCCAAGGCTGCGGCAAGAGAACAGACGAAATAGCCCGCAAAATGGTGGACGCTTATTACACCACCAGCGATTTCAATATGCAGGCTGAGATTTTTAATTTACTCGACGATATGGATACCCCTGAGCTCGCGCCGGCTCTGCTCGAAGCTTCCTCATCCAGTCCAAATGCTCGAGTTCGAAAAGAAGCCATTGATGCGCTCTCAGGATTCCTACCAGATCCTGAACTCTTCAGTTGGCTGAAACAAGTCGCTTCATCCGATTCAAATAAAGATGTAAAACGGGAAGCTGAAAGACTACTGAAAAAACACGCGGAAAATGTTGTTAATTAATCCTTTTCAAATCCCAACTATGCAACCCTCTACTCCCGGTACCTAAGCTGCAGATTTTGCACCTCAAAACTCCCTGTTAAACAATTCGATAAAGAACGCTAAATACCCCAAAGTAGTTGAACAAATGGAACCCTTAGTCCGCAGCGAGCGGGCTTGGGTTTTAAAAGTTAGTCGAAGAGAAAAAAGCAGTATTCAGAATCGTTTTTAGTTCATATGAATTCTGCCCTAAGAATAAGCTGGCCACTTTCCCGAGTAGCCAGCTTTACTTTCCTAATAATTTTGAGTGGATGTAGCACCACTGTCCATCGCAAGAAAGCCGACAATGCTGTGTTAAAAATTGTTGCCGAAGTGGAAGAAGAACTTTTTGGCAAGACATCCGATTTTTCAATTGAGACTGCCTACACAGGGCGAAAGCCGGATGAAATAAGTGTCGAAGAGATTTTCGAAGATCGCGAAAGAAACTCACGAACCATCCTCCTCATCGATGAAGCCATCGAAATGGCCGTGAACCAGAACCGTCAATACCAACGAGAAAAAGAAAACCTTTACCTAACTGCACTTACCCTTACGGGAGAACGCCACGAATTTAGCCCACAGTTTTTTGCTGGTGCGACCGGCTCAAGAAATCGCAGAGCAAACGGAGAAAGAACCGAATCAACAGACACTAACGTCGGCGTAGGCCAACTATTAACTACAGGCGCCAATGTCAGTGTTAGCATCGCCAACGACGTACTCCTTTTTATGACAGGAGATCCAAGAAAATCTGCTGTGTCCGCCCTAAGCTTTAGTGTCTTCCAACCACTGCTGAGAGGAGCCGGCCGTGAAGCTGCTGCGGAACGACTCACTCAAGCAGAACGAAATGTCATCTACGCTATCAGGGATTTCAGCCACTACCAAAATCAGTTTGAGATCGATATTGTCATAGATTACTTCCGCTTGCTGCAACAGAAGGACACGATCTTCAATGAGTATAACAACTATCAGTCCCGAATCGTTGCCACGAGCTACCTTCGAGCACGTTCTGTCGATCGTGAAAAGGCGCTGGATGTAAACCAGGCTGAACAGGCCGAGCTCTCCGCACGGAACCGATACATCAACGCCATTGTTCGCTACAAGAATTCATTGGATCAGTTTAAAATAACTTTAGGTCTTCCTCAGACCGTAGATCTTCAATTACAAGATGAGGAAATAAGTCTTCTACAAGATAACGGCCTCATAGTTCACTATATAAACACCCAGCTGGGCTTTCAGCTATCTGTGGATCATCGGCTTCTTCTTTTAAATGCCATCGATCAATTCGAAGATGCCCAACGCAAGGTTCGAGTAGCTGCCAATGACTTGAAAGCAGACCTTGGTATATTCGCAACTACCTCCGTGGATAGCGAGACACCTACTAACTATAACCACTTTGACTTCGATGAAGTTCGCACCTCTGTAGGTATCCAACTTGACTTGCCACTTGACCGTTTACGTGAGAGAAACAATTACCGAGCAACCCTCATTCGTTTTGAATCAGAACTTCGTGACCTCGGGCTGACTCTGGATGACCTCCGATCTCTCATCGATGAAAACCTTCGCGAATTGGAACGCTTAAACCAAAACTACCAAATTCAAACCAATGCGGTTGAGCTGGCGGTCAAACAAGTTGCCGGCGCTCAGCTTTCAATTGAATCTGGAAAGGCTATTTACAGAGACCTCGAAGAAGCTCAAGATGATCTAATTGCAGCCCAAAATGCACAAACCGCAGCTTTGGTCGATTACCTTGAAGCACGATTGAAACTTCTACTTGAACTTGGAATATTAAATACCGATTCAAAACGATTTTGGTTAAATGAAGCCAGTAAAGTAAGACTCCCAATAGGAATAGATGGTGCCACTGAAGGTTCAACTATTTCAGCAGATGGTGACGTAATAACACCCGATCAATTATTCGTTCAATAACATGGACAACGAAATCAAAAACAAAACCTTATCCATACTGAATGAAATCAAAGCCGGCTTACAAAAGCTGTTCGCCTATTTGAGCTCCTTTGTTAATCGAAAGCCCATACTATCCTCATTCTCAGCGGTGATACTGTTAGGTTGCCTAATAATGATTTTCAGGAGTGGCGGAAGCGACGATGAAGAACTGTTATACCACAAAGTGACTCGTGGAAATTTTCTGGTTTCGGTGACTGAAGGCGGAACGCTGCAAGCGGTTAACGAAGTCACGGTGCGAAACGAGGTAGACGGCAATTCCCGCATTGTCTTCATAGTACCTGAAGGAACCTATGTAAAGAAAGGGGAATTGATCGTTGGTTTGGACATAGCAGATGTAGAAAATGCGCTAAACGCCCAGTTGATTCGCTTTGAAGATGATAACGCCGATTTCATTAAATCAGAAACCGATCTCGTTATAACCAAAAGCACATCTGAAAGCGATATTCGGAAAGCCGAACTGGATGTTCAATTTGCAATAATGGACCTGGAAAAATTTGAGCAAATTGAGAAAGAACAGGAGATGAGGAATGCGCAGATCGAAATAACCACTGCTCAAGAATCCTTAAAGCTGGCAGAGGAAAGACTAGAGTGGTCGAAAAAGCTGACAGAGGAGGGCTTCGAGACTAAAAGCAATCTCGACCGAGATGAACTTTCAGTCCTCAATCAGAGAATGGGCCTGGAAAAAGCCGAAAGCGTAAAGAAAATGCTGAGCGAATATGACCTCGAAAAACTTGAAGCCGAATACAGATCTGATCTCGAGGAAGCGAAACAGCAACTGGTCCGCGTAAAAACACAAGGCGAGAGCAAAATAAAACAAGCCATGTCTCAACTTGAAATTGATAAACGGCAATTGGAACTTGGAACCACTAAATTGGCCAAATTACAGGAACAAATGGCAGCTACCAAAATGTATGCGCCTCAAGACGGACTCTTGGTATACGCAATGAGCTCCAGTCGTTATAGTAATGAATCCATGATCGAGGAAGGAGCCACCATTCGCCAACGCCAAGCCATCGTAAAAATTCCAGATACATCTGAAATGAAAGTGAAAGTAAAAGTTCACGAATCCTACGTGAACCAAGTGAGAGTCGGACAAACGGCCTTTATCGTTCTTGATTCGCTTCCGGATGAACGGTTTAGAGGAGAAGTTACTAAGATCGGAGTCTTACCAGATGCTCAAAGCCGCTACGGTAACAGCAACCTCAAAGTCTACGCTACCGAAATTGTAATTACCGATAAGTTGCCCGATGTAAAACCAGGCGTCTCGGCCAGAGCTGAGATCGTAATCACAAATTTAGAGGACGTACTTAAAGTTCCTATTCAATGTGTAACGACCGTTAACGGAAACCAGGTTTGTTATGTAAGAGGACGTAGTGAACCCAAAGCAATTCCCGTGGAAATCGGTCTATTCAACAACAAGTTTATCGAAATCAAAGCGGGCCTCCGCTCAGGTGATCGCATTCTCTTATCACCACCCATAGATAGTAACGTCGATCTGGGAGGAGCTCTCCTCAATGAAAATGAAAAAGTAGATTTATCAAATTCAGTTTCTAGCATGCGGCCGGAACCCAAACCTGCCCTAGATGGACGCACGCCTCAAAAAGAACAGCGGCAAAAACAAAGCAAAGGAGATAAAAAACCACGCGAACGCAGTGATAGCTAAACGTCAACCAAGCTCCACATCCGTAGAGGACATTTCTGTATCCAATAATTGAATCCAATGATCTCTGATCCAAAGACCATTATCGATATTCGAAATATCGTAAAAATATTTCAGGTGGGTGAAATTGAAGTACGCGCACTACAAGGAGTAGATGTTGCGATAAAAGAAGGATCATATGTTGCAATCATGGGACCATCCGGTTCTGGAAAATCTACCATGCTCAACATCCTCGGATGCTTGGACCGACCGACCTCGGGAGAGTATTACCTGGGAGGACAGAATGTGGCAGACATGGACGATGACACCCTTTCGACGATTCGTGGCAAACGGCTCGGGTTCATTTTTCAGTCCTACAACCTGATTGCTCAATTGACCGTCATTGAGAACATTCAAGTCCCCCTTCTCTACCAAGGAGTCAATTTAAAGGACTACGAACAGAAATGTATTGAGCTAGCTGAGCTCGTCGGCCTTCAAGACCGTATGGATCACCGCCCTACCCAACTATCAGGTGGTCAACAGCAACGTGTGGCCATTGCCCGGTCTCTCATAAACGATCCACTCATGATTCTAGCCGATGAGCCGACCGGAAACCTCGATTCCAAAACCGGTAAAGAAGTCCTCGAACTCATAGACGAACTCAACAGCCAGGGCAAAACCATCGTTATGGTCACTCACGATGATGATATCGCCTACCGCGCCGATCGTGTTATCCGCATGAAAGATGGTCGTATCGACAAAGACGAACAACAGAAACGCGCGTGAAATGAAATTCAGTTTCAACATACCACGGCATCGCGAGGACGCGATTGCCATACCTTCAGGACCAGAGATGGTAGGGCTACTGCATCCCTGCAGTGCCGAATCCGTTGACTCCCTCGATCCCTTCATCACGTCCACCGCCCCGTTCTAAATGTTCCAACTCAGCCTTACCCAACATCAACTCCTCAACACCGTAAAACTCGGCGTTAAGAGCCTGCTGTTACACAAGTTGCGTTCAGGGCTGACCATGCTAGGTATGATCTTCGGAGTCTGCTCGGTCATTGCCATGTTGGCTATTGGTGAAGGCGCCTCTCACGAAGCTCAGGAACGCATCAAGCGTCTCGGGTCGACCAACATAATTATCAACAGTGTCAAACCTCCGGAATCGCAGGATGATAACAACTCCTCAGGGAAAAGCTTTGGCATAGAATACGGCCTCACCTACGACGACGCATCGCGTCTCCAGTTCACAATCCCAAACGTGGCCAATGTTTTGCCCATGAGAATTATTCGGGACAATGTGCGTTTCAGTCGAAGCCAGGAACCCTGCCAGGTCATTGGCACCCTGCCTTCCTACACCGCCATGCAAAAGGTGGACCTGGTTGCCGGAAGGTTCCTATCCACCATCGATCAAAAACACCAGCGCAATGTCTGTGTAATCACCACCGGTCTCGCGGCTCGACTATTCCCTTATCAGTCACCCTTACAATCCACTATTCGAATACAAGATGTCTACTATCAGGTGGTCGGGTTAATCAGCGAAACCGGTACGGCCGAACAACGCCCTCAAAAAGGCGAGATGGAGGGAGAGGCACTCGACAACAATGTGTACATACCCATTTCAACCGCCAAAACCAGATTTGGGGAAACACTTATTCGACGCAATGCAGGTAGCTTTAGTTCGGAAACGGTTGAGTTACACCAGATCATTGTGAAAATGGAAAACACCGAGGCGGTGATCGCTGCAGAACAACAGATCAAAGGCCTGCTCAAGCGTTTCCATAATCAAAACGATTTTGAGCTCATCGTTCCTTTACAACTTCTCCGCGAAGCAGAAGCCAGCAAACGGATCTATAAAATTGTGCTAAGTTCCATTGCAGCTATTTCACTTCTAGTCGGAGGTATCGGAATCATGAATATCATGTTGGCAACAGTCACCGAACGTACAAGAGAAATAGGCGTACGTCGTGCATTGGGTGCGAAGAAGAAGGATATCATTACCCAATTTTTAATCGAGACCGTTGTCTTGTCGATTTGCGGAGGACTCATAGGTGTAGTATTGGGCTTAATTGTCCCTATTGTAGTTTCTTTATCCACGGGAATGGTAACCGTCATTACGCCCTGGTCAGTAGCTTTGGCATTCGGAATTTCGGGACTGACTGGTATCGCATTTGGAATCTATCCGGCCTCTCAAGCGGCTGAGCTCGACCCTATCGAAGCCCTGCGTCACGAATAGCCTTCCAGGTCGACTAGCAGATGATGGCCGGACTTTATTTTGGTTTAGATGATTGTCTCAAATTGTAGGAGCCCCTATCCCACATTTCCCCGGGAGCGCCAAGCCCCAGCTTGGCAGTCCTAAAATTGTTCGCAGAGTAAACCCGCTCCTATAGTTTTCGAAAATATTGCTTTCATACCTCTAAACTCTACCGTTTCTACCAAGCTCCACAGTATGAATTTAAAAACCCTAACCAAGAAGTTATCGCACTGGCTTACCAAGTTGCAGGCATTTAGTTTTGGGGTACTCTTACTAGTTCTAATTGAAGGGGCATTCAGGTTAGGTGGTTTTGGAGACAATACACTCGGCAATGATCCACTAGTAGGCTTCAGCTCCTTGGAGCCTTTGTTTGCTTTAGATCCTGACACAGACAATTACCAAACCAGACGTGAACGATATCCTTACTTCATCCAGGAGAGTTTTCCTCAGCAAAAGGGGAAAGATACTTTTCGTATCTTCGCCTTCGGAGGATCGACCGTCCAAGGCCGACCTTACTCGATAGCAACCGCCTTTCCAAAGTGGCTTCAAATCAATCTCGAAACCGCCTTTCCAAATAAGAAATTTGAAGTGATCAATTGTGGTGGTATTTCATACGCCAGTTATCGATTGGTTCCCATCATAGAAGAATGCCTCGAATATCAGCCGGATCTTTTCATCCTGTGCACAGGACAAAATGAATTCCTAGAAGCTCGTACCTATGATTCAATTAAACGACTAGCAAAGCCATTGGGTAGTTCAGTCAAAGTCATCAGTAAGTTGGCTACCTACAAGGCAATGGATAGTCTGTATCGCCGATTCAGGGGAACGGAACCTGCTGAAGTATCCGAAAATAAACCAACCATGAAACGGGAGGTTGACGCCCTACTCGATTACCGCCGTGGATTGGAAGCCTACCACCGAGACCCCAAATGGCAATGGGGAGTCATCACTCACTTCCAAGAAAATATAAAACGTATTGATACGATCTCACAACAAGCAGGGGTGCCACTTGTTATCTTAAATCCACCGGTCAATTTGAAGGATACTCCGCCCTTCAAGTCACAACACCATAGCAATCTAAGTGATCCTCAAAAGGTAGCATACAAGGACTGGATTCAACAAGCCAATGACCATTACAAAACTGATCCACGAAAAGCCGCTCAATATTTAAGGTGGGCCATCGATCTTGATCCGGACTATGCTCTTGCGCATTACTCGCTCGGTCATTGTTATCTCGCAATTGGCCAATTTTCCAGAGCTGAAGAAAGTTTCGAAACCGCATTGATCGAAGATGTTTGCCCGCTTCGCATTCAACCTAACATGAGAAACTTTGTTAATAATTTTTGCAGCAAAAACCATATTCCCTATCTCGATTTACAGGTCCTTATGAAAGGTCACACGAGCGCAGCGGTCCTAGGCAGCGAAATGCTCGTTGATCACGTCCATCCGTCCATTCACGGCCACCAAATAATCGCAGAAGCAACAGCTGAACTCCTTTTCAAAAATCTATTGATTGACCAAAAATCTACAGACTGGGAATCAAAACGCGATGAAGCCTATAAGGCTCATTTTGAAACACTAGACCCTCTCTATTATTCTCACGGAAAAATTCGCCTGGAAAATCTCCTTCTCTGGACCAAAGGCGAAACGGAAGGCCCAGCAATTGAAATGCATCGACCGATCCAAAGCCAGTAGCCTCTTTCCACCAAATTCATCATCATCTTAATCCTGATCATGATCGTGGTTTAAAACAATCTCGCCGAAAAACAACCAGCCAAGGTAGCCGAGTTGGATAAGCGCCTCACCAATTATCTCACAGCCGTGAATGCCCAAATGCCAACACTCAATCCCAATTACGATCCAAGCATTACAGCCAGATCACTCCCCGGTGAAACACGCGGAGGGGGCAATCGTGGGCAACGACGTGATCGCGGAAACCGCGGCGACAGTGAACGTGGAGGTGACCGTGGCGATCGTCAGAATCGCGATCGAAGTGACAGGAACTGATAAACCATGCACAAACAGGTATTGTTCTTCGCATTGCCCATATTAATTTCGGGATTGGCAACTTAATTGAGCTAAAAGAATTTTCACCTGAAATATTGTTTTCTTGCCT
>Ga0115002_10005775_pt1 | contig 14451 bp, 11 predicted proteins | sample ArcticOcean_MG_C_8_FD_89576 | JGI IMG/M metagenome (GOLD analysis project Ga0115002, IMG submission 89576) | Marine microbial communities from western Arctic Ocean - ArcticOcean_MG_CB11_86 | ecosystem: Environmental > Aquatic > Marine > Oceanic | place: Arctic Ocean: Canada Basin | collected... | reverse complement strand
TAACAGTATGACCTCTTTCTTTAATAAACTTTTCTAAAAAACCAATGCATTCTTCTTGTTCTTTTTTTAAAATGGGTAAAAATATTAACCCCGTTCCAAACATTCCTTTTTGTGGAAGAGATATATTTAATTCATTTGAAACTATTTTATTTAAAAAATTAATTGGAATACCAGTTAAAATACCACTTCCATCTCCTGTATTTTCCTCACAACCACAAGCTCCTCTATGATCCATATTTCTTAACATATCATATGCATCTAATACAATTTGCCTAGAGGGAATGCCTTTTAAATTTGCTACAAATCCTAATCCACAACTATCCTTTTCAAAAACAGGATCATAAAGACCTTGTTTTATAGGAAAATTATTTTTGAACTTAACCATAGAATCACCATGTTTTTTTAACAAAGATTGGTTACTTATAAAACCACCCACAAAGATATATAAATAAAAAATATTTTAATATATAATTTACTTAATTATTTATAGAAAATTATAGAGTGAAACAAAAAAAATTGTACAAATTTTAAAGAGATAACTTTGTAGTCTCTTTAATCGTTGACATAACAATCATTGTCCTAGTTCTTCGCACTCCTGGCCATGATTGGATGTCCCTTAAAAGCAATTCGAGTGAAGATGTATTTCTTGTTCTAATTTTAAGAATATGAGAACCTTCCCCTGTGATTGAATGACACTCTAAAACTTCATTATTTTTCTTTGATCTTTTCACCACATCATCATAATCGCTTGCAGATGACATATCAAGTAAAATATAAGCTGTAACATCATAACCAACTTTTTTTGATCCTGCTATAGCTCTAAATTCTTGCAAATAACCATGCTCAGAAAGTTTTCGGATTCTTTCAGCTACTGTTGGAATTGAAAGATCTACCTTATCAGAAATTTCACTAGCAGTCATTCTTCCATTATTTTGAAGAATATTTAATATCTCTTTATCTTTTCCATCCATTGTCATATTTATAAATTAACTTAAAATGACAAACAATGTGAATGTATTAATTTCAAACATGAATTAATTAAAAAGGTAAATCAATATCATCATCAGAATTATTTTCTTTAGAACTAGTTGAAGGTTTTATTGAATTATTATCTATATTATTAGAATTACTCATTGAAGGAACATAAGTATTATTTGATTTAGAGGTTTGTTTTGGACCAATCATTGTAAACATATCACCAATTACTTTTGTTGCACTTCTTTTTACACCATCTTTTTCCCAACTATCTGTTTGAAGTCTACCTTCTATATAAATTAAAGATCCTTTATCAAGGTAGTTGTCTGCAATTTCAGCTGATCTCCCAAACACAACACACCTATGCCACTCTGTTCTATCTTCATTATTACCTTCAGAATTTTTTCTACTCTCTGTTGTTGCAATACTAAAATTTGCAACACTAGTCCCACTGGGAGTTTGAGCGAATTCAGGTTTAGAACCTAAATATCCAACTAAAATTACTCGATTTATACTTCCTTTTTGCATTTTGGATTATTATCTCCTTATTTAACTTAAAGCTTCAACAAATTTAATCAAATCTGCAACTAAAAAATTTAACCTTTTATCAATCTCAGGTTTGACTTCAGTGTCACTAATAAAATCATTTCCTTTAACATAAACAAACCTAGGTATTATAATACATCTATGATCTAACATTAAAGAATTAGAAAATGACATAATTGACATATAACTTTTCTCTCCTCCTGCCAAACATGTGAATCCTATAATTTTTTCTTTCCAAGCAGAACCCGTCATTTCAATTAAATTTTTTAAACCGGAATTAACATAATAATTATATATAGGCGTACATATAATTATTCCATTACTGTTATTAATTTGATTACTTAAATTTGAAACAATTGGATTATTTAAATGATTTTTACCATCACATAAAGGAAGTTGAAATTCATCTAATAAAACTATTTTACTTTGAGAATCTATATTATGATTTTTATTTAACTTATCAATTAAAATTTGAGACAAACATAAAGACCTTCCCCCTTTACCTAAATTAGCATTAATAATTAAATAATTATTTTTTTTCAATTTTTTTTACTCTTTCATAAACAGGTGGATGAGTGTATTCTAAAAAAACTGTAAAAGGATGAGGTGTCAAGTGAGATAAATTATTACTTGCTAATCCTTTCAACATAGATATTAATGCTTCAGGATTATTTGTTGTATCTAAAGCATATTTATCAGCTTCAAACTCATTTTTTCTACTTATAGCAGTTGAAAAAAGAGATAAAATTAAATTAATTGGAGTGAATAATAATCCAAAGAAAATTAATCCTGCATAAACTGAATGTTGCGCAACACCAAATACTTTAAATAAGTCAATATCACCAATTATATAATTAAATAAAAATAAAATTATTCCAGTTTGAATAATTCCTAAAATCATACCCCATAAAATATGTTTTTTTTTATAATGTCCAACTTCATGAGCTACAACAGATACTATCTCTTCAATTGAATGATTTTCAACCAATGTATCAAACAAGGCAATTCTTTTACTTTTACCAAACCCTGTAAAATATGCATTTGAATGGTTTGACCTTTTACTTCCATCCATTATATCAATTCGAGATATTGGAAAATTAATTTTTTTTGAATAATTATAAATTAAAGATTTTAAATCACCTTCTTCAATAGGAGAAAATTTATTAAACATTGGAGCTATAAAATTAATAAATATTGGTTGAATTACTATTGAAAATACTGTTATAAATATCCAAACAATAAACCAACCCAATGTATCAAAGTAGTTAAAAAAAGATAAAATGGAAAATATTAAAAAGCCTCCAATAATAAAAACTAAAAAATAACTTTTAAGTTTATCTTTAATAAAAATTAAAATAGTCATTTTATTAAAACCAAATTTTTCTTCTATAACAAAATTTTTATATAATGAAAAAGGAATAGTAATTAAATCATTAATTACAAATATTATACCAAAAAAAATTAAACCCATATAAACTGGATTATTTGTTTGATTTCTAACAAAATCATCTAGAAAACCAAAAAACCCAAAATGAATAACAAACATAATTAATATTAAACTAAAAGAAGATGAAATTAAGCTAAACTTAGACTTTATTTTTAAATATTTTTGAGAGTTAGAATATTTTTCTTTAGTATATACATTCTCAAAACCTGACGGAAGATTTTCGGTTATACTATTCATATTTAAAAAAGTACTAATTGAAGAAATAAAATATTCTAAAATAATTGCTGATATAATAATATAATAATAAAAAGTATCCATAATTTATTTTTCATATATTTCTATTGGTAAACATGTGCAAATTAAATTTCTATCTCCTTGAGCATTATCTACTCTACTACATGAAGGCCAAAACTTGTTTTTATATAAATTTGGCAAAGGAAATGCAGCTTGATTTCTAGAATATGAATGATCCCATGAATCTTTTATTAATGAAGCAGCCGTATGAGGTGCATTTTTTAACAAATTATTCTTTTTATCTGAATTACCATCTTCAACATCCTTAATTTCTTTTCTAATATTAATCATAGCTTCTATAAACCTATCTAGCTCAGATAAATCCTCACTTTCAGTAGGCTCAATCATCATTGTTCCAAAAACTGGCCAACTCATAGTTGGAGCATGAAAACCATAATCAATCAATCTTTTTGCAATATCTTCTTCAGTAATATTAGCACTTAATCTGAAAGGTCTCAAGTCAATAATAAATTCATGTGCAATAAATCCATTTTTTCCCGTATAAAGAATATTATAATAATCTGATAGTTTTTTTGCTAAATAGTTTGCATTTAAAATTGCTACCTTTGTTGCTTTTGTTAATCCCTTACCTCCTAGTAATGCAATATAAGACCAAGATATTGTTAAAATAGAAGCACTTCCAAAATTTGATGAGGAAACAGATCCAATTCTATTATTATCTACTGTTTTAAAAAGTTGTTTTGGTAAAAATGAGGCTAATTTTTTAGTAACACATATAGGTCCCATTCCGGGACCACCACCTCCATGAGGAATAGCAAAAGTTTTATGAAGATTTAAATGACAAACATCAATTCCAATATCAGCTGGTTTACTTAAACCCACCATTGCATTCATATTGGCTCCATCTAAATAGACGAAACCACCATAATTATGAATGATTTTACAAATACCTTGAATATCTTGCTCAAAAACGCCATGTGTTGAGGGGTAAGTTATCATGCATGCAGCTAGATTTTTATTTGCTGCTTTTGCTTTATTCATCAAATCATTTTTATCAATATTTCCAAAATCATCACATCTCACTACTTGGACTTCCATTCCTGCCATTATTGCACTTGCTGGATTTGTTCCATGAGCTGATGCTGGTATTAAACATATTTTTCTATTTTCTTCTCCTTTATTTAAATGAAACCCCCTAATAACCAATAAACCTGCATATTCTCCTTGAGCTCCAGAGTTTGGTTGAAATGAAATATCATTAAAACCTGTGATTTCTTTTAACCATTTTTTTAAATCTTCAATTAAATATTTATATCCTATAGATTTTTTTTCATCAACAAATGGATGTAAATCGTAAAATCCTTTATTTCCTAGTGAATGTAATTGAGAAGAAGCATTTAATTTCATTGTACAAGACCCTAGTGGAATCATACCATTAGCTAAGGAAAAATCTTTATTGTCCAATTTTCTTATATATCTCATTAATTTAGTTTCTGAATGAAAAAAATTAAATACATGATTTGACATGAATTTAGATTTTCTCTTATGTTTCCCAAATTCATTTGTTTCAATAGTTACTTTATCTAACTTTATATCAAAACAAGTTAAGAGTTCAAGAATATCTTTTTCTGACTTAGTTTCATCTAAAGAAATACTTACTGATTTATCATCATATTCTCTAATAAAAATATTTTTGCTTTCAGAAATTAATTTCCAATTATTTTGTGGGAAAAAACGTATAGTATCAAAGAAAATAGAATCTAAGACTTTAATACCTGATTCTTTTAAAGCCTTATTTACGAAATTTGTTTTAGATGTAATATCATTAGCAATTGCTTTTAATCCCTCAGGTCCATGAAAAACACCATACATACTTGCCATAACAGCTAACAAAACTTGAGATGTACATATATTTGAAGTGGCTTTATCTCTTCTAATATGTTGTTCGCGAGTTTGAAGGGCCATTCTCAAAGCATTATTATTATCTTGATCTTTAGTAACTCCAATAATTCTACCAGGTATCAACCTTTTGAATTCATCTGATGTAGAAAAAAAAGCAGCATGTGGTCCACCATAACCAAGTGGCACTCCAAATCTTTGTGAATTCCCTACAGCCACGTCAGCATTAAATTCTCCTGGAGGTTTAATCAATGTTAAAGCCATTAAATCTGAAGCAACGCAAACATAAGAATCTTTTCTATGTGCCTCTTTAATTAAATCTGAATAATTAATAATTTCACCTGATGTATTTGGATATTGAATTATTGCTCCAAAAACTGTTTCATTAAAAATAAACTTTGAATAATCTTGAATTATAATTTTAATATTTAATGATTCTGCACGAGTTTTAATTATTTCAATAGTTTGTGGATGACAATCTGATGAAACTAAAAATACTGTTCCGTTTTTGTGTTTTCTATATAACATATTCATTGCTTCAGAAGCTGCAGTTCCCTCATCAAGCAAAGATGCATTAGATATAGGCAAACCAGTTAAATCACTTATCATAGTTTGAAAATTTAATAAAGCTTGCAACCTCCCTTGTGAAATTTCAGATTGATATGGAGTATAAGCAGTATACCAAGATGGGTTCTCAAAAATATTTCTTTTTATTACTGATGGGGTAATACATGGATAATAACCTTGGCCTATATAACATTTTCCAGTAACATTCAAATTGGCATATTTTTCTAATTTATTGATAGCTTCAGATTCAGATATTGGTTGAGGATTAATTAACTCTTTATTTTGCCTTATAGAATTTGGAATTACTTTATTTATAAATTTATTAATTGAGTCGAAACCTAAGAAACTTAGAATTTCTTTTTCCTCATCAATTGACAAACCAATATGCCTGTGAATAAAAGATTTCATAGAATTATTTTTTATCATATTCTAAAAATGTTTTTTCAATTATTTCACATGATTTAATTAATGATTTTTCATCAATAACTAATGGAGGGGCAAATCTTATAATATTTCCATGAGTTGGTTTAGCTAACAAACCATTGTTTTTTAAACCTAAACATAATTGCCAAGCTAAATCACTTTGGCGACCATCATTAATCACTATAGCATTTAATAAACCTTTACCTCTTACTTCTTTAATCAACGAAGTCTTTTGTATAGTTTGAATTATTTTTTGTCTAAAAATTGTTCCTAATTTAAATGAATTTTCAATCATTTTTTCTTCAACAATAACTGACAATGCAGTTTGAGCAACTTTACAAGCTAGAGGATTTCCACCATAAGTAGACCCATGTTGACCAGGCTCAATTGTTAACATTATTTCATTAGAACTTAAAACTGCTGATACAGGTAACATTCCTCCTGATAATGCTTTACCTAAAACTAAAATATCTGGCTTTATATTTTCATAATCACAACATAACATTTTTCCTGTTCTTCCTAGTCCAGTTTGTATCTCGTCAGCAATAAAAAGTACATTATTTTCTTTACATAAATGATAAGCTTTACTCAAATAACCTTCATCTGGAACTATTACTCCAGCTTCTCCTTGAATAGGTTCTACCATAAAACCAGCAACATTATCATCTTTGAGCGCAATTTCAAGCGCATTTAAATCATTATATGGAATAATTTCAAAGCCAGGCATAAAAGGGCCATAATCTTCATAACAATCAGGATCAGAGGAAGAAGAACATGCTGCAAGCGTTCTACCCCAAAAATTTCCCTCAACAAATATGATTTTAGCTTTATTTTTTGGTATACCTTTTACTTTATAGGCCCATTTTCTACACAACTTAATTGCTGTTTCACCACCTTCTACTCCAGTATTCATAGGTAAAACTTTATCATACCCAAATAAAGAGGTAATATATTTTGAATATTCTCCTAAAGCATCATTATAAAATGCTCTTGAAGTTAATTGTAATTTTTTTGTTTGTTCAATAAGGGCTGCTATTATTTTAGGATGACTATGACCTTGATTAACTGCAGAATATGCAGACAAAAAATCAAAATACTCATTCCCTTCAACATCCCATACTTTTATTCCAATTCCCTTAGATAAAACTACTGGCAATGATTTGTAATTATGAGCTCCATATTTATTTTCTAAGTTTATTGCTTCTGATGAAATAATTTTATTTTCCTTCATTTGGAAACCTTTAAAGTTTGACTTAATTTTTTAATAATTTTATTATTTTAAATTTATACATTATATGTGATAATAAATTAATAGTAATTGAATTAATAATAAAATTCTAATATTAAAAAAAATTTAATTTATAAAATGAAATATATTCAAGAAGTATCAATAAATAATTGTTCTTTAAAAGAAATAGAGAAGAATTTTCAAAAACCCTATTTTATAAAATTTTTAACATCTGGACAACCTGTAAAAATTTTAAAATGGGATGGAATTAAAAATAATATGGAAGCTGAATTTAAAATTTGGCTTTTTAAATGGCATAAAATGTCAGTTATTCATTCAGATTTCAAATCTTCAAAAGAAAGTTTTAATTTTAAAGATAATGGCATAACTTTACCTTTTGGTATAAAATCTTGGCTTCATATTCACTCTGTGTTTAAAAAAAATAAAAAAATTGTAATAAGAGATGAATTAAATTTTAAACATAAAAGTAAATTTTTAGGTATTTTTATTTATCCAATTATGGTCTTTCCTATTGCTATAAGAAAAATTCTTTACCCACTATATTTTAAATTTTTAAAAAAATAACTATATTTATAAAAAGGATAATAATGATTGCATTAGTTTCACCTGCCAAAACCTTAGATTTTGACACCCCGTCTCAAACCACAGTTTATACTCAATGTGATTTTCTTAATGAATCATCTATGCTTGTAGAAACTGCTAAATCTCTTCCAATTGAAGAATTAAAAAAACTAATGAACATAAGTGATAAACTAGCAAACTTAAATTTTAATCGATTTAAAAAATGGTCTACTCCTTTTAACACTCAAAATTCTAAACAAGCGATCTTTGCCTTTCAAGGTGATACTTATAGTGGTTTAGATGCAACTTCTTTTGATTCTAATGACCTTTCTTATGCACAGGACCACTTTAGAATATTATCAGGCTTATATGGCTTATTAAAACCTCTAGATTTAATCCAACCTTATAGATTGGAAATGGGTACAAAACTAAAAATTAACTCAAATAAAAATCTTTATGAGTTTTGGAATAATAAAATTAGCATGAAATTAAATGAGGCATTGAAAAATCAGAAAAATAAAATAATAATTAACTGTTCTTCAAATGAGTATTTTAAATCTGTTGATTTAAATACTTTACATGGAAAAGTTATCACACCAGTTTTTAAAGATATAAAAAATGGAATTCCAAAAATAATCTCATTCTATGCAAAAAAAGCACGCGGAATTATGTCTAAGTATATTATTCAAAATAAAATAAATAAACCTTTAGATATATTAGATTTTAACTTCAATGGTTATTTATATAGTAGAGAAAACTCATCTGAACTCAATCCAGTGTTTATTAGAAAGGAAATAAAATAATTTTATTAAAGATTAAGTAATTTTTCTGCAATTTTTTTTCCACTCAAAAATGCACCCTCTATTGAACTATGTGTGGTATGATCACCTGCCATGAAGATATTTTTACTTGATTCATTTTTTTTATTAAAGCAACCCATTGGTTGTACTGGCAGTGCTTTTTCTATTTGATATTCTTTTAAAAATTTTATTTTTCTTAAATTAATTTTATAAAAATAAGATAATTTCTTCTGAATTACTTTTATTAGATTATCAGTTTTTATAAAGTTTCCAATTAAAGTTACTGATAAAAGTGAGTGATCAAGCGGAGCATAATCTGGTGAAATATCACTAATAAAAACAACATTATTAATCAAATTATCTTCCGGAAAAAGATGAATGTATTTATCACTTGATAGTTTTTCATTAAATGAAAAATAAAAACATTTTACACTGTGATAATTAATTGATGATTCATTTACTAAATTTGTATCTCCAGCTAAAACTAACTTATTAAATTGAATTGAAGTTCCATTTTCAAAAAATACTTTATCTTTATCTAATAAAGTAACTTTTTTATTGAATAATACTTTTTCATTATTAATATTTTTAAATAATTGATTAGGTATTTCTTGTATACCTTGCTTTGGAATCACAACATTTCCATTACTAAACTTTGAAAATACAAATTTAAAAAAACTTGAAGAAGTTGATAATTCTCTTTCAAAAAAAATACCTCCAAAAAACGGTTGAAAAAAAAATTTAATAAATTTTTTAGAAAAACCAAATTCACTTAAATAGTTTTTAGTTGATATATCTATATCATTCAATATATCATTACTATCAAAATTGGATAATATTTGTTTTAAATAGATTATTTTAAGCTTATCACTTATAGTTGCTAAAGGAGAAAAAAGTGTTTTATGAAATTCTGAGGGATTTTTTAAAGGATCTGAGATTTGATAAAATTTTGAGTTTTTAAAAATTTTTGCTCCTGGTTGGAAATAACAAAACTTCAAATCAGCATAATTTAAAAATTCTTTTCCAAGTGTATATTCTGTTAAATATACTTGGAATCCTTTATCAAAAATATATCCATCTTGATAGTCACTTTGAATACGACCTCCAACCTTACCATTCTTCTCAAGAATTAAGAAATCTTTTTTTTCTTTTTCTAAAATATTCGCACAGGCAAGACCACTAATACCGCCTCCTACTATTAAAATATCTGTGGATTTGGTTTTAATTGAATTAATTATTATTTGTGCTAAAAATAAAAAATCTTAAGCCTAAAGATATTTGACCGTCTTCAAAAATAGATTCAGGTGCATATTGATTGAGCCATACTGCATCAAGTTCAGTTAAATCATCAGTTGAATCATCAATTGAATCATCAGTTTTATTATAAGTCCAATTACTATTTTTAAATTCAGTTATAGGTAATGAAAAATTTAAAACTATATCAAATTTTGGATTTATCATAAAAGAAAACTGAGTTTCAATTAATAATCCAGTTAATAAACTATTAACTGGATTATCTTCATCATCTCTTGTTGATGTTAAATAAAAAGGTAATGCTAAACCAGAGCTTATTGTTCCTATAGGTATATTTAATAAGTTATAATCCAAATGAACTCCTAAACCAAAAAAACTCGTAGATTCATAAGTAATTTCTTCAGATAAACTTGTAAACCTTGTTTTTAATGAACCACCTTGAAATGAAATTTTAGGATCAAATTTTCCAAAAGGATTACTAGATATTTTGAAATTAAGAAGAACTTCCGGAGAATTCTCCGAAAAACCAAAACCAAAACTTCCTACATATGTGTTTCCAGAATTTTCAAGAGCAATCATTCCTGGCTCAATTTTATTCCACTTTCTTATAATTTTACTTGTATTAGCATCAACACTTACTTTTTCAACTCTTGCATAACCAATATTTTTAGCTGGAATCATAATTGTTCTATCTCGAATCTCTTTAATTTCTTCAGGAGTTTGAATCATAAAAACTGAACCTTTTTTTACACCAATATCAGAACCCAATAACATAGTCAGATTATTTCCATTAACATCAATAACTTCGCTAGTTAAAGAATAAAAAGATCTTAATTTAAATTGAGTATCTTTAGAAATAATTGCTAATGCCTTAGATAAAGAATAAGCAAGATTACCTCCAACATGACTAGCATAAGATGTGTAAGAATCTATTGTTTGACCATTTTTTAAATTTAAAATATCATATTGAACCCTAAGCGTTGTATGAATATTATTTGGATAAAGTTCTTCTTTTTTATCTGAATTATTTTCGATTGCTGCTTTTATTATATGTTGAGCTATAACTGCAACTACTCCAGAGTCTCTAACCTTTTCTCTATCTTTTTTATCTTCTAGTTTTTCATCCTTAGGCTTAACTCCTTTTTGTCCAAAAGCTAATACATTTATTAGTATTCCTTCTTCAGCTCCAGCAATATTACCTATTTCAATAATATCCTCATCATTAATGATTCCTGTTGCCCCAAGGGCTTGTTCCTCAAGGATTTTTGATAAATTATTTCTATCAATAACTTCAAATCTTTTTAATTTTGAAGCTTGTCCAGAAAAAATTCGGGTTATCTGATAAGAAATTTCATCATTTTTATCTTGGGGTAAAATGAGTAGTTTTTTTTTATCCAAAGTTAATTGTTGAGAAAATATAAGATTAGAAAAACCTAAAATTATAATAAAATATTTTTTTATTATAATTTTAATTTAAACCCCTTCGGTTTAATAAATATTTAATATTAGGTTCTTGTCCTCTAAAATCAAAAAATAGTTCCATTGCTTCTTTACTTCCACCTTTTGACAATAATGTGTTACGAAAATGATTTCCGTTTTCAATTTTTAATCCCCCATTTTCTTTAAACCACTCAACTGTATCAGCATCAAGAACTTCACTCCAAATATAAGAATAATATCCAGCAGAATAACCTCCCATAATATGTGAAAAATATGTTGTTCTATATCTTGGAGGAATTGTATTTAACTTTATTCCAGCGATCATAAGTGCATCCGACTCAAATGATAGGAAATCATTTATATCAGGTATTTCCTCTAAAGTAACTTGATGCCATGCCTGATCTAATAAAGATGCGGCAAGATATTCTGTTGTTTTAAAACCTTGATTAAATTTTCTAGCATCTAATACTTTTTGCAATAAATCTTTCGGCATAGATTCACCTGTTTTAAAATGAATAGCATAATTTTCTAAAACTTCTGGCCACGTTGCCCACATTTCATAAACTTGAGATGGAAATTCAACAAAATCTCTAGGAACCGATGTTCCTGAAAAAGATGGATAATTTACATCTGATAATATTCCATGTATTGCATGACCAAATTCATGAAACGCAGTAATAACCTCATCGAAAGTCATTAAGCTTGGTTCACTATGAGCTGCAGGTTTATTAATATTTAGATGATTAGCAATTACAGGTTTTTGATTAAGCAATTTAGATTGCGGAACATAAGCATTCATCCATGCACCTCCTCTTTTAGAAGAACGATTGTAAGGATCTAAGATAAAAATAGCTAAAAGGGATTCATCTTTATCAAAAACTTCAAATGTTCGAACATCTTCATGATATATTGGAAGATTGTTAATTTCTTTAAATTTCAATCCAAATAACTTTTCAGCTGAAAAAAATACTCCTTTAAAAAAAACATTGTTCAGCTCAAAATATGGTTTCATCTCAGACTCATCAAACTCATGTTTTTCTTGCATTAATTTCTCACTATAAAAATCCCAATCCCAAGACTCTAATGTAAAATTATTTCCTTCTGAATTAATTATCTTATTCAATTCTATAGCTTCTTTATTTGCATTTCTTACAGATGGAGGCGTTAAACTTTCTAACCTTTTATTGACAGCTTCAACTGTTTTTGCAGTCTGCTGATCTAATGAGTATTCAGCATAATTTTTAAAACTCAACATATTTGCTTTTTGTGTTCTAAGATTAATTAATTCTAAAAAGGTTTTTCTATTATCAAATTCACCTCCTCTACTTCCTCTTGATAAAGAAGTTTTATGAATTCTTTCTCGAAGAGCTCTGTTCGTTAAATTTGACAATATTGGCTGTCCACTTGTATTTTGTAATTTAATGACATATTTATTTTCCAAACCTCTATCAATAGCTTCTTGGGATAAAACGTTAATCATTGATTCTGACAATCCATTAAGCTCTGATATATTATCAACAATGATTGCTGAATCATTTACTTCTTTAAGTACATTTTGGGTTAAAATTGTAGTATTTTCTGCTATTGATTCATTAATTTGTTTTAATCTTACTTTATCATCTAAAGAAAGTTGAGCACCAGATCTAATAAATGTTTTATAAGTTTCTTCTAAAAGCCTCAATGACTCTTTATCAAGTTTTAAATTTTGTTTTTTATCATAAACACTTTTTGCTCTATTAAATAGTTGTGCATTTAGCCAAATATCATCGCTATGAGATGATAGCTGAGGTGCGATTTCAGTTCTTATAGATTCCAAGCTATCATTAGTATTAGCCCAAGACATTGAATAAAAAACATAGGAAACTCGACTTAATAATTGTCCAGATTTTTCTAATTTTAGAATTGTATTTTGAAAACTTGGTTCCTCTTTTTGTTTAATTATTTGATCTATTTCATTTGCTTGTTCTTGCATACCCTTTTCAAAGGCTGGCATATAATGATTATTTTTTATTTTATCAAAGTGTGGATATCCAAATACTAATGAGCTCTCTTCAAAAAAAGGGTTGGTTTTATTCACTTTTACATCCTTTACCTGAGAAATATTATCAGAAATTTTAAGAGATTGTGTATAATTTGAACATCCCAAAAAGACGATATTTAATAAAATTAATGTTTTATTAAAAAATTTATTTTTTATCATATTTATTCTCCCTTAATAAAAATATTTCGTTTGTTCGTTTATATAAAAAATTCGTTAATTTAATTTACTTTTAATTTCGATAAAATTTCCAGAAAAAGTTACCCTATCTTTCTTTTTCAATAATTGATAATCATACATTGGATCATAATAGAGAGTTAATAATTTTTCAATCCATTGATTATGATTATCTAAATTATCATTTAAAAAAGATTTGTAGATTATATTCGCTATCTCATTAAAATTAGCTCCACCTAATTTTTTTTTAATTTTTGTTAAAGAATCTAAAATTGAATTTTTTAAAATTTCTTTAGCAATATTTCTCTGAATTATATTTTCTATATACTCTTTTCTAATGTTAAAAATTCTTTCTTCCAATGAAGTTTTAAGAATATAAACTTCTGATTCTTTCATTTTTTGATACCATATTTCAGGAATAATTCTTTTGCCAATTGATCTTGATTCGTCTTCCATCACTAAATATTCTTTATTATCTTTTTTTAAAAGTTCAATTGCTAAGTTATTTTCAAAATTAATAGTAGTTGGTTGAAAAGAGTTCTTAGCACCAAATGCAGAACCCCTATGATTAGCTATTTTTTCTAAATCAATACTATTGGAAATCTTTTCAATTAAATTTGTTTTTCCAGATCCGGTCTTACCGCCAATAATTATCCAATTTTGATTAAGTTTTTTAATACTGTTATGTATATTAATACATTCACTTCTTAATTTTTTATAACCTCCTATAACAATGGGAATTTCAACTCCCTTTTCCTTTAGCCATGATTGAGCAATTTGAGCTCTTAACCCCCTTCTCATACAATAACAAATGATATTT
>Ga0115002_10005774_pt1 | contig 14453 bp, 10 predicted proteins | sample ArcticOcean_MG_C_8_FD_89576 | JGI IMG/M metagenome (GOLD analysis project Ga0115002, IMG submission 89576) | Marine microbial communities from western Arctic Ocean - ArcticOcean_MG_CB11_86 | ecosystem: Environmental > Aquatic > Marine > Oceanic | place: Arctic Ocean: Canada Basin | collected... | reverse complement strand
CGATATCGTAATCGATACCTTTGACAACGCCGACTCGCGAAGATTGGTTCAAGACCATTGCCGAAAGTCCGAAATCGATTGCCTCCACGTGGGACTCTACGCCGACTACTGCGAAGTAATCTGGGATGAAGCCTATCGAGTGCCGAACGATGTTGGCGGTGACGTTTGTGAATACCCGCTTGCCCGCAACTTGGTTCTGTTCGCAGTCGCGATTGCCGCTGAAGCTGTCGTTCGTTTTGTGCTCGACGGTCAGCGCGACAATCGTTCTGCAACCCTCAAAGACTTCGGCATGCAAATGTTGGAAACGCCAATCTTGTAGTTGAATTACACGCGATTGAATTGTGAGTGGTTTGGCTACTTCACTGTTCGGTAACTATGTCGGCGTTTGGAAATAATTCTTTCAAACGCTTCACGCCGTCCGTGGTGATCTTGGAATTAAAGATCTCCACGACGGCTAAGTTGACCATCGGTTTGAGGTGCTCGATTCCAGCATCCGTGATTGCACTATTGTGTAACCGCAGATGCTCCATCTTCGTCAAGTTCTTGAGATGGACGAGCCCCTCGTCGGTCACCTTGGTTTCGCCAAGATACAGTCCCGTAAGATTAGTCAAATTCTGCAAGTGCACTAAACCCGCACTCGTCACATTGTCTCCACGCAGACCGAGATAGTCGAGTTGCGTTAGGTCCATGAGGTGAATCAACCCAGCGTCCGAAATCTGCGTGTATCCCATTGGCACGGAAATAAGACCTGGCAATTTCTGCAAGTACTTCAAACCGTCGTCACCGACCTGGCTTTGGAAGAGGTTGAGCTTCTGCAGTTTTTGGAGATGCACGATATGCTTGAGCCCAGCACTGGAAATTTTCGTCGTGCCCAGCGACAGGTTAGTGACCTCCGTGAATTCCCGCAGGACGACTAAATCTTCGTCCTCGACTTCCGTTCCGTCGAAGTAAATCGAGTACGGAGTTCCATTGGCGAGATACACTCGACCACCCATGCCCTGAATTGTGGAGATCGCCCGCGCCAAACGACGCTCCAAAACAGATTTAGCCAAACGAGCGATGTGAGGGATTTGCGACTTCGCCAACCGGTTAACGGACTCGCGAGCAGCATCGCTGGTGCCAACGTCTTTGGAAAAACTAAGTTCCGTAAGAATCGACAGAACTCGAACCGCGGCCTCCCGATCCGAATCAACGATCCCCTGCTCCATCAAACCGATTGCCGATTTGCCAGCTACCATTAACTTCGTCGAAGCGCTCCGCCGTACCCGAAACTCGTCGCTGCTGAGTTCCTTCATCCAGCTTGCGACCTCCGCCGAAGTCGCCGTCTCCTCTGCCGATGTGGAGCAAACTCGTGTGAAACAAATGCAGAGCAACGCGACGAACGCCAATGCGAACCGCCAAGTCTGCATTCTTCTGACCTGCCGGCCGCAGATTGATATTAGAATCTTTCTCAACATCCGCGTCGCAATCCCGTTAATGGCTCGAATTCGTGAATCGTCCGAATTCCTCGCACGTATTATACGACCTGTCGCCATCAAGTAGCTAGCATCGCAGCGGTCACGAACGAAATTGAGCTCAATGCTAGCATCAAAAATCCCTATTCGTATTGACCGAACCCCGTGGCATCAGTACTCTTCGGCTTCCCATAGCAAATCGTACAACGTGGGAGGTGGTGTTACGAGGATACGACCCGCCTTTTTACGACTCAAACCTAGCTTCACCTTCTTGAGACATTCGAATGGACTCGACACCTTCAGCACCCGTTAGTTCAGTTCCTTTACTCGATATTGGTCGCGGCAATCAGCCGTTGATGGACGAAATTCAGGCAGCGATTCGCGAAGTTTGCGAAAGCGGTCGATTTCTCCATGGGCCGGACATCAAGCAGCTGGAAGCGACAGTTGCGGAAGTCTGCCAGACGGACCATGCGGTCAGTTGTGGTTCGGGAAGCGACGCGCTGCTACTATCGTTGATGGCTTTGGACATCCAGCCGGGCGATGAAGTGATTGTGCCGAGTTTCACTTTCTTTGCCACTGCGAGTGCCGTTTGGCGACTTGGTGGACAAGTAGTGTTTGCCGATATCGAGCCCGAAACGTACAACGTTTGCCCCGAGAAAATTGCGGCGGCGATCACCGACAAAACTCGAGCGATCATTCCCGTGCACCTCTTTGGTCAATGTGCGTCGATGGAAGCGATCCTCGAAATTGCTCGCGAAAAAAACATTGCGATCATCGAAGACGCCGCTCAAGCGATTGGCGCGTCCCGGGGTGGCAAGCCTGCGGGTTCGATGGGCGACATCGGTTGCTTCAGCTTTTATCCCACCAAGAACCTCGGCGGGTTTGGAGATGGCGGGATGTTGACAACCAATAACAGTGAATTGGCCGAACGCCTGCGACTGGTCGCAGGACATGGCATGAACCCGCGTTATTACCACAGCGTCGTTGGGATCAACGGTCGTCTCGACTCGATTCAAGCTGCCGTGCTTAACGTCAAGATCCGGCAGTTGTCGAAATGGTCGGAACAGCGTCAAGCCAACGCGGCGCGTTACGGATCGCTAATGCAGACAACTGGCATCGACCAGTGGCTTACCTTGCCTGCAGACCTGTCGAATTCGGTTCACGTTTGGAACCAATTTACGGTTCGAGTTCCGGGCGGACGACGCGACGATCTAAAAAATTATTTAGGCGAAGCAAACATCGGATCGGAAATCTACTACCCCGTACCGCTACATCGCCAAGAATGTTTCGCTTCGCTCGGTTACGAAGAAGGCAGTCTGCCTGAAACAGAGCGAGCGGCAGCAGAAGTACTCAGCCTGCCAATTTTCCCCGAACTCAAAATCGCGGAACAACAAGCGGTCGTCGACCAGATCGCCAAATACCAAAGAGCACTCGGCTCCGCAGCAGCTTAGTTGCAGCAATTAACCCGTAGCAGATCTCGCCAGAATCGGATTGATGATTGGCGAGTGATGATTGATGAATTTTGGAGTACGGAAGGCAAGGAAGAAGGGGCATTTACGCGGTTGGCTCGAGGCCGCGCATCGTGCCGGTGCTGGTTGCGAATTTCTCTTGCTGTAATCCCGTTTGTTGCAGGACGGATAGATAGAGATTAGGCAGTGGATAGTTTCTCTTGCGGTCGAAGGCTAGATGCTGGCCGTGTTGGAAACCGCCGCCGGCGAGCACGACTGGCATATTGCGGTTGTCGTGACTCGAAGCGTTCCCCAAGTTGCTCGTCAAAAGGACCGAAGTGTGGTCGAGCAAACTCGCACCATTGTCGTCGATCTTTTTAAGACCGCGGAGGAAATCGCCCCACGCCTCAATAATGGCGGTCTCGACCAAAGCGAGTTGCTTTAACTTGTCGCCGTCTCGGCCGTGATGACTCAGCTCGTGATAACCTTGTTGAACTCCTTCAATCGGCACCACTCCGCTACCTGTCCCGAGGTGGAAACTGACAAAACGGGACGAGTCTGTCGCCAGCGCCAACCGGATCATGTCGCCCATCAAGCGTTGTCGCGCAACAAAGTCGTTGGGATTTCCAATATCAATTGGCTTGGAGAAATCGATCTTTGGTTTCGGCCGATTCGACCATGCCTCGGCTTCCACCAGTCGCTTCTCCAATGCCCGAACGCTGCTGAAATAAGCTTCGAGGCGATCTCGATCGCCGGCTCCCAGTTGTCGCTGTAATGCCCGCGCATCTTGCGCAACTAAATCCATGATGCTTCGTCCCTCGCGAGCTCGCTGCGCTTGCTTTTTTTGCTCCGCAGGGCTGTCGTTGACGAACAGTTGAGAGAACAATTTTGACGGAGAATTGGTCGCGGGAATCATCGAACCGTTGTGCGTATACGATGGGCTATTGCTCCCGGACATGCCGAGCACTAACGATGGAAAACGGGTGTGATTACCGAGTTGTTTGGCCAGCAACTGATCCATCGAAATCGTATTGCGAGTAGCAGCCGCGGCGCTCATCGGCGCAGCTGTTAACAAACTCGCCTCGGCCCTATGGCCACCGGAAACGCCTGGATGGGACGAACCGGACACAACCGTAAAATCGTTGCGAAGATCTTGCAGCTGCTTCAAGTAAGGCGATACCTGATAGTCGCGGCCAGCCTCTTGTGGCGAGAGGTTATCGGCATGTAGACCGAGCCCTAAAGTCATAGCGACGAAACGGCGAGTCGGCTGCTGGTTGGAGCTTGCGGCAAAAGCGGAACGCATCGCGTCGAGCCAAGGCAACGCCATAGCAACCCCCGCGCCTCGCAGGATACTGCGGCGACTCAATTCTTTTTGAAAGCTAAAGTGAACTCGTTTCATGACATCTATTTCTTTAGAAATATCGGACTCGTCACGACAGCGTGAACGAGCGTCCGAAAACCATAATTCTGGTCCGCGACTCTCTCTGTAATCCTCTCGACCACTTCTCGATCCGCAAACGAGATTGGAGCACCCGTTCCAAAGATCAGCATTTTCTCGACAACGTTGGCGGCCACATTTTTCGGATCTTTGGCCACGAGCTGGCGGAAGTCGTCGATGTCGTCAAATTTGCGTCCGTCAGGCAGTAGATAACTGGGATCGATTTTTGCACCGGCCCGCCAGCGGCCACCTACCTGTTGAACATATCGGTCGCGCCATTGTCCCGCTGGATCAAAATTTTCCAAAGCAAAGCCAGGAGGGTCTATTTTTACATGACAAACGGCGCACGATGCCTGGGCTCGGTGCTTGGCCAATTGCTCGCGTATCGTTTTCGCTCCGCGAATGTCTGGCTCGATGGCGGGTACATTGTCAGGCGGTGGCGGAATGGGAACACCCATCAGTCGCTCGGAAACCCAAACGCCGCGAACCACAGGTGACGTATTGGAACCATTTGCCGTGACCTTCATGATGGCGCCTTGGGTGACGACTCCGCCACGATGATGTTGCGGCAACAAGCTAACCCGCCGCAACGAATCGCCCTCTACGCCATCGATGCGATAATAACGCGCCAATCGGCTATTTAAGAATGTGTAGTTCGAAGCGAATAATCGTGACACACTAAGATTGTCCCGCAACATTTCGTGTAGGTAGGTATGTGTTTCGTCTAACATCGAGTGTTTCACGATGGAGTCGAAGCGTGGAAATTGGCGACGATCGGGCTGAGTAAAATCTATCTGATCGAGATCGAGCCATTCGGCAGCAAAATCTTCGACGAACTGGCGACCACCCTGATTAGCCAACAGCCGATTTGTCTCTTGGCGAATAGTCGCTCGGTCTTGCAGTTTGTCCTCGTCGGCTAGTTTTGACAGCTGCGGATCGGGAGTACCCCCCGTGAGAAAATAGCTCAATCGAGTTGCGATTGCGTGGCTATCCAACTTACCTACCGGTTCGGTGAAATACATGAATCGAGGTGAACAAAGTAATGCTCGATAACCAACGCGAAGTGCAGAGACAAAGTTTCGATTGTTCTCAAAAGTTGCCAAAGCTATAGCAGTGTAACGATCCAATTGTTCTTTTTTGACGGGTCGCCGGAAAGCTCGTCGAGCGAAAGCTCGCATCAGTCGGACGATATCCTGCCGCGGAGCTTCCGTGACTACCGAGTAGACCTTACCGCGTTTATCGGGCCGCACCTGCAAGTCCCCGAACACCAAGTGCCGCAGGTCCGCGTCCGGGACTCCAAGATGAACTCGATTCATCGTCACGCGCTCGAAGGCAATACCAGAGACATTTTGCGGACCACCCTCCCCTGCTCCAACTTGCCCGCCTGCGAATCTGCCTCGCTTCAAAGTGACATCTCCCGGCCTTATTTCGAGCATATGCCCCTTGGGCATCCAGGCCTTGAATTTGATTGTCTTGGCAGTCGGCGTTGCTTCGAAGGCAGCGACGTGGGTTAACAAGGGAGCGCTCGAAACGCACAGACCCGTCGAGACCGTCGACCAGACGCCACCCGATTCTGGCGGATTCAACCCAGAGACAGTGACCTCGAATTCGTACCATCCATCCACCGGCGCCGAAGTTGCTGGCAGACGTCCATGGAAAATGATCCCGGACGACCAGATAACCGCCTTGCCATCCAACATTTCTGGTTCGCGGCAGCGGCGACGTGGATTCGAGCGAGCCACACCGCGGGCGTCGAAGTCGCGTTGATAGGAATCGCTAGGAGTTAACGCTCGACGAAACGATTCATCCAATGCCATATCGACAACTGTGAGGTGTTGTTCGAGTTGAAAATGCGAGATCGCTTGGCCGTTGGCAACGGTAGTAAAACCGGCTGAACGAGAGTCCTCGGGTAACTGGTCGGCAAGTGGAACATCAACACCCACTAAATCGTAAAGCGACCGTTCAATTTCGCGGCGAGTTAACCGTCGCCCTTGCACTCGGCCCAACCGAGCATCGCGAGCGTTTTGAAAGGAACGCAGTTTAGCGCTGCCGGCTTCAACAAACGCAGCCACCTCTTTTTGGCTGGGCTTTTCGGCTTCGGCTGGCGGCATTTCCCCATCGCGAACCCGATCAATAATCCGCACCCAATGTTGCTCATTGGCTGCGTTTGAAAAATCGAGCTTGAGTGAAGCAAGGTCCAACTTTGCTTCCGCTTCGTCTCCTTCGTGACAGTCCAAACAATGGGCTTGGATAAAGGAGTGAATTTGCTTTGCCGATTGAGAATCTTCCGCTGCGACAACTGCTGGCGTTTGCAATCCAGTCAAAACAATCGCGAAGACAACCAGACGATTCATCGGGACAACTTTTGTGGCGGGACGTGAAAATATAGGTGGGCGGCAGCGGGAAGTCGATTTCTCGACTAAACAACATGATAAACGCGATCTAGGCGTCCGTAAACATCTTTGCAACTTAGCCAGTTGATTCGTTTAATCCCGTTTAACTCGCAGTCGCAGGAGGCACGTGGAGCACTCGGGGTTTAGAAACGTCTTCCGCCTCCGCAGGCGAATGCTTTTACTCTAGCCAAGACCGGCTACGCCTCCGGCACCGGGTTAAACGAAGAGAGCATCAATTTTCTAATCCGTGTTTTATCCGTGTTTCATCTGTGGCTTTCTCTTTTTGATTCGAGAATTGAGTTAGCCACGGATTGAACACGGATTTACAGGGGATCAATTTCATGCGGTTAAAAGCCATCCCACTTACCGGACAGACAGGCCGTGTCGAACCGAGCCTAGTTACTCTTCTTTGACAAAGCCGAGCGCTTTTGCCGCTCCAGAATCACTGGCAGCTGCGGTTGGCTTGCCTGTTTTCTCGAACAGCGCTGCCCGCTCGTAATAAAGCTCGCCATCTTTAGGATCGATTTTGATGGCAGAAGTTAGATCGGCAATCGCTTTATCATTTTCGCCTAGTTGTGCATAAACCAGTCCGCGTCGATAAATGCTATCGATATCTTCGGAATCCAGATCGATTGCCGTGCTGAAGTCCGCGATGGCCTTCTCAAATTCCTCCATCGCTTCGTAAGCGACAGCTCGATAATAATAGACAACTGTATCTTCGCCATCGATTGCCAGAGCGCTAGTGTAATCGGCGATCGCTTTAGCAAATTCGCCGGCGTTCTTTTGCAACATACCGCGACGCAGATATCCATCCACACTTTGCGGATCGAGCTCGATCACTTTTGAAAAATCGGCGAGGGCTGCGGGCACCATATCGCGTTTGGAATACAGCAATCCGCGATTGTAATAAGTCGTCACGTCGCTCGGGTCCAATTGCAAGACCATCGCATAGTCCTTTTCCGCCTTGTCAAAATGGCCAAGTTGATAGTAGGAGACACCTCGATTTGCAAAGGCGTTGAGGTATTTTCCATTGAGGCGTATTGCTGCGGTGTAGTCGCCGATGGCTAGTTCAACTTGTTCGAGATTGTCGTGGCTGATGCCTCGGTTGTAATAAGCAGTCGCTGTTGGCTTGAGCCGAATCGCATCGGTGTAGTCTTTGATGGCTTTTTCAAATGCACCAAGATCATCGTGCGCTACTCCGCGATCGCTGAAGAACGAGGCAACCGTGCGATCGAGTCGAATTGCTGCGGAATGGTCGGCAACCGCTTTTGCGAATTCCTTTTGATCCAGATGTGAAAGACCACGGGCGGAGTACGCGTAGGGATCCTTCGGATTGTATTTTATCGCGGCAGTAAAGTCGGCGACCGCCTTTGCGTGTTGCCCGAGGTTTCGATGAGCCCAGCCTCGACTGTAATAGTAATCGGCGTCGTCGGACTTCAGCTCGATGGCTTTATTCAGATCCACGATTGCGGATTTATGTTCACCAGTATCGTCATACAAATCCCCTCGCTGAAAATACGAAATAGCATCTTCGGGATCGAGTTCAATCGATTTTGTATAGTCCTTCAACGCAAGATCGTTTTCACCGATCTCGGAATATGAGAGCCCGCGATTGTAGTACGCTTCAGCCAAGTCGGATTTAATGCGTATCGCGTGAGTGTAATCGTCGATCGCTTTGTCGGTTTCTCCAAGATAGTCGTGCGCGATACCTCGCTCCATATAGGAATCGACGCTGCGCGAATTCCTGGCGATCACCGCCGTCATTTTGACGACCGACTGTTCCATCTCGGCCCGCTTAATCACTTCCGCAGTGGCATTCGGATCGAGAGGTTCCTTGGCGGAATTACAACCAAAGACGGTAACGAACGCGAACACAAGGAAGGCTGGTAACAGCGGGACCCGTTTCATATCTATTTCCTCGAATCGACAGGTTGTCTATTTCGACCAAAAGCGATGTTAAAACATACGTCACTTAGTTCGTAGACGACGACTATTCCAAAGTCCGCTGGAACGCGGGAATAATGCGTCTCTTCCGTACTTTCTTCTCGATTTTCTACGTGTCGCCCGTCAATATCCCTGCCCACGCGCTTCAAATCAATCATCGAGAAAAGTGCAGATGTCAGGCCAGAATTTCGTTTATCGCGGCAACTAAATCTTGGCCATCATTCCCAAGTGAAACGGTAATAGAATCCTTCGTTGCGAGGTTCTTAACTTGGCATTCATTGGCAGCGAACTCGTTTTCGCCAGCGACGAGCGCGACTTGAAAGCCACGTTGATCGGCATACTTCAATTGCTGGCCCAACTTTTTTGGATCGGGATAAACTTCGACTCCGAGTCCAGCCTTGCGCAGTTGTCGCGCAATGGCCAAATAGTCACCTAGCCGAGTCTTATCAAAGTAGGGAATCAATACTTGCGCCGGCGTGCGAACTTCTTCGATCATGCCGAGTTCTTCCATGGCGGCTAACAACCGATCCAATCCTAATGATGCACCGATCCCCGGCAGCTGTTGCTTCGTATACAGCTCTGCAAGATTGTCGTAACGACCGCCGGAACAGACACTGCCGATCGTTGGTAAATCGTTGAGGAACGTTTCGAAAATCGCGCCAGTGTAGTAGTCGAGCCCACGAGCAATCGACACGTCGAGCACAAACTTCGAGGCATCGGCGCCAGACTTTTCGATACCGTCAATGATCTGTGTTAAACGAGCGACTCCTTCTTCGCCCTTTTCGCTACCGGCGATCAGTTGTTCCAATTGCTGTAAGATTTCGGCGTTCGTTCCGTTCATCTCAGCAAGTTGTAGAACGCAATTGATCTGGTCTGCGGATGCACCAGCCGTGGACGCCATCTCTGCCGCAACTTTGTCGCGACCGATTTTGGCGAGCTTGTCCAAAGCGCGAAGCACCTCCACCGATTTATCGGCGAGGTTCAGTTTTTCTAGCAGGCCGTTCAACACTTGGCGGTTATTCAAACGGATGGTAATATTGGGTATCCCAATCGATTCCATCAGGTCGTAGATAACCAAACCCGTTTCGATGTCAGCGGTGACCGACTTTGTCCCTATGGTGTCGAAGTCGCACTGCATGAACTCTCGATAGCGACCGCGTTGAGTGTTCTCGCCTCGCCAAACCGTGGCAATGTGGTAACGCTTAAATGGCGTTCCGAGCGTATTAATGTGTTGGGCGACAAATCGAGCCAGCGGTACGGTTAGGTCGAAACGCATTCCAACTTCGCGACCACCATTGTCGGTGAAGCGATACATTTGGCGATCCGTCTCGTCGCTGCCCTTCCCTCCCAGGATTTCGAAGTACTCGAGTGCCGGGGTATCGATGGGGCTGTAGCCGTACGACCGATACACCTTCTTCGCGCGATCGATCAACTCCTCCCGAGGCATCATTTGCTGGGGAAGGTAATCGCGAAATCCTTTGAGCGTTCGCGGCTGAATCGTCATGTAAGTACCAATCGCTAAAAGTTGTCAATGGTCTCGATCAACAACGAGACTTCATTCGGTCATTGTATAAGTTCTGGCTATTTCCAGTAGACTCTATCACGTCCCTTGAGGTTCACTTCTGCACTGCACAAACTATGTGATTACGAGTGAATAATTGGCAGCATCTTCGGCTTTCGACTGCGGATCCCTTGCCCTTTTTCCGGTTTTAATACCACTTCCATATACTCTTCGACCTGTTCTGGCGTCTCAAAGTACTGGTCGTACGTCCACGAATCCTCGTACTCGCAATTATTGGTGGAATAGTCGCGGCAGATCTGGGGGCGAGTATCGTAGATTCCACAGCGGTTGTCCGCTCCCAAGTGTTTGCAGTCGGTATGAACTAATAGGTACCAATCTGAATCCTCGGTGAAAACTGCAGCTCGGCCGTGAAGCAAATACCACCGAATGAAGTCGAAGTCGCTACGAGATTTGGGTACTTCGATTGGCAGCGCGAAGTACCGGCAGCATTTGGCCGTGCAGTAATCACATAAGTTTGCGTCGCTTGGGACGTCTTCAAGGCGAGGTTTCTCAACAGTTGCCATCCAGAATCTTTCGCATTTCAGTCGTTATCTTTGTCAGTTTCTTTGCCGCATTCGGAAATTCCGGACACACTTAGCGTATCTCGTTGCCGAAACTAAGATCGAAGTCGGGTGACAGAAACCAAATGATCGTTAAAGTCGCGCCCATTTTCAAGGCGGCCTCGGCTCCAAAACGGGGACAACGCCAAGACGGACACACTTTCGCGCCGCCAAATCCTTAAGAGTATGCAAATCTATAGATAGCGTGACTTTGTTGTTCAGTGACTTTGTTATTAAAGCGCGCAGTGGTTTAAGAGCGATGTTGTTAGAGAGCGAGCGAATTTGCTGGCATCGGATTGCCAAACCAAAACCATCGCCCGAGAGAAAGTAGTGACATGGAAATCATCGTAACCGCCGTCGGACCCGACAATGTTGGATTAGCTGATCCGATTGTGCACTACGTAACTGGACAAGGTGCGAACATCACCGAAATTCAGATGTACGACCACGATGAAGAAGCAGTCTTCGCAATGCTATTGCGCATGCAACTTCCCGACGACAAGTTCGACGAACTTCGATCGGCCATGGACCAAATCGGCGAACTCAAAAACCTCTCCATTCGAGTCTGGTCGCCCGAAGAGCGAAAGAAACCTCGGCTTGCAATTTGCGTCACCTACCGGCAAGAGCCGCCACTGGCGTTGTTGCGAGCGATTCGAGATGGTCACATCAAAGCCGATCCCGCAGTAATGATCGGCAACCGAAACGCGTGCCGAGGTATCGCCGAACAATTTGGAATCGATTGGCATAACATTGGTAACGACGATGGCCACGCCGATGACGACAAGATGATGGACATTTGCGATCAATACAAAGTCGACTACGTCGTGCTCGCTCGATACATGCGCGTGCTTCCGGCGGCCAGTTGCTGGAAATACGCCGGCGGACGAATCATCAACTTGCACCACGGACTGCTTCCAAGCTTTCCAGGGTTCCGCCCTTACCACGATGCCTATGCAAGCCGGATGCTAACGTTCGGAGCAACCTGCCATTTCATTGTGCCCGAGCTCGATGCAGGTAACCAAACGATCGAACAGACGACGTTCTCAGTACCCCCGGGCACGAAGATCGAAGATGTTATTCGCATCGGTCAAGAAGACAACGAACCTCGCTGTCTCGTCGAAGGTGTTCGCCGGGTCGTCAACCGAGAAGTGCGGTTGCGTTTCCATCGAGTCGTCGCTGTCGAATAATTGCTGTCGAATAATTAGGCCCGTTTTAATTAGGCCAGGATGCCTTTGGCGACTTCGCCTGCCACGTCTGTTAAACGAAAGTCGCGGCCGTTGTGTTGATGGGTCAATCGAGTGTGGTCGAGACCCATGAGATGTAGCAACGTGGCGTGCAGATCGTGAATCGTGCAGCGATTCTCCACGGCGTAATAACCGTAGTCGTCGGTTTTGCCGTAGCGAAAACCGCCCTTCACTCCGCCACCTGCCATCCACATCGTGAATCCTTCCGGATGATGATCGCGGCCGACTTCTGCCTTGCTCACTTGAACCGTCGGCGTACGACCGAATTCTCCGCCCCACAAGACGAGGGTATCGTCCAACAGCCCGCGGGCCTTCAAGTCCTTGAGCAGACCTGTAATTGGTTTGTCGATTTGGCCGACGTTCGTCGTATGTCCTTTTACCAAATGAGTGTGTTGATCCCACTGCTCATTGTTAAAGGGCAAAGTGTGCGCGTGGCTCACTTGAATGAAACGCACTCCGCGTTCGGCAAACCGTCGTGCCAACAGACATTGCAATCCAAAGTTTTCGGTTTGCGGACTATCGAGTCCGTAGAGTTTACGAGTTTCCTCGGTTTCCTTTGAAACGTCGGTTGCTTCGGGACAAGACGACTGCATCCGGAACGCCAATTCAAAGGACTGAATCCGCGACTCCAACTTCAGATCAGCTTTCCCGTCGGCATCTCGCCCCTGCTGCAATTTTCTCAAAAGCTCGAGCTGTAGCCGCTGCTGGGCAGAGGTTCGCTCCGAGTTTTTCATAAAGTCGAACATCGCTTTCTTGGCAACGGTGTTTGGATAACCAGGAGACCCGAGTGGCACACCCGAGTGAACTGGCGGCAGGAACGCCGGGCCGAAATTATTGACTCCACCGTGGAGAGAGGTTGGACAAATGGTGATAAAGCTTGGCAGATCCTGATTCTCAGTTCCCAACCCGTAACTGACCCACGAACCGACGCTGGGACGAACCAGCGCTTCATCGCCCGTTTGCATTTTCATGCACGCGCCGCCATGAGCGACATTCGTTTCACAAACCGAATGGATCATGCATAAGTCATCCGCAACACTCGGCAGATGTTGCCACAGTTCGCTCATCGGCAACCCCGATTCGCCGCACGGCCGAAACTTCCACGGCGACTTCATCAAGTTTCCGCGTTTTGCAAACGTAACTCGCGACCCGCCAAACGGCAGAGGTTTGCCATCGTCTTTACTCAATTGCGGCTTGGGGTCAAAAGTATCGATGTGTGAAGGGCCACCATGCATAAACAAAAAGATGACTCGCTTTGCGCGAGCCGGGAAATGTGGCGCTCGTGCGGCCAGCGGCGACGGACTCAATTCACTCCCACTCAACTCGCCGCACAATATTTGGTTTAGCGCCAATCCTCCAAAACCTAAACACATCTCCTGTAACAGACGTCTTCGACTCGGCGAGAAATCATTAACCGCCATGGAGAGTTCAGTCGACATAGATGAATTCCCCAGATAGAAACATCGTTTGACAATAAGCTGCCCAAGCGGTGCGGACGTCATCGTTCGATTTCGACATCGCTGCTAAGAACCATTTCGCCGCTGCCGCTTCTTTCGCATTGGGTGGTCGACTGAACAGCTGCAAGTAAGCTTGCTGTATTCGCGAATCGTCGTTGTCACTATCTTTCAACAGCCGAGCAGCGAATTCGTCCGCTCGCTGCAAAACAAACGGCGAGTTCATTAGCAGCAGACCCTGAGTTGCAACGGTCGTTTCGTTGCGACGCCCAACCGATGTAGCGGCATCCGGAAAATCGAACAGCTTCAGGAATCGCGAAGCGTTTGTGCGAACGACCGGAAGATAAACGGAACGGCGGTGCGACTGATGATAGAAGTTCCGATTATTTTTCAGATCCACCGGCGACAAGTCCTGCGTCTTCACAGCTAGCGGCGCTTCGCCAATCGCCAAGTCAATCTGGCCGGCATGAAACAACATCGCGTCCCGGATCAACTCAGCCTGCAATCGACGACGCGGAGCTTTCCAATACCATCGGTTATCGGGGTCGACTGCCGCTGCAGTATTATCGTCGATGTCCGATCGCATACGATACGTCGAAGACAAAACGATTTCTCGGTGAAGTGATTTAAGCGACCAATTCTGATCCTGCAATCGAATCGCTAAGTGATCCAAAAGTTCCGGATGGGTTGGTCGGCCGCCTTTGATTCCGAAATTGTTTGGCGTGCCCACCAAGCCGCGCCCAAAATGCCAATGCCAAACTCGATTCACAATCACACGGCTCAACATCCCAGACGCGTTGGACTTCGAGTCTGTAAGCCAATTGGCGAGTTGCCGACGACCACTTTGGTTATCAGGTATTGTTACGTTACTACCGTTTCTTATGTTGCTGCCGTCCACTGACGTGGGATGCCCGCGTTCGACTTCGTCTCCAAGACTCAAATGACTTCCTCGCAAAT
>Ga0115002_10005770_pt1 | contig 14459 bp, 13 predicted proteins | sample ArcticOcean_MG_C_8_FD_89576 | JGI IMG/M metagenome (GOLD analysis project Ga0115002, IMG submission 89576) | Marine microbial communities from western Arctic Ocean - ArcticOcean_MG_CB11_86 | ecosystem: Environmental > Aquatic > Marine > Oceanic | place: Arctic Ocean: Canada Basin | collected... | reverse complement strand
TCCATTGGCGCAATCAACGCCTCGGCTTCTTCCTCCGTATCTGCCTTGGCCGTAATCCGCACATCCGTCTGCCCTGCGTGTGCCGCCAACCCAACCGTCGGGTTCGATTCGGTCATCAAGTCACCAATAGAGCGATCAATATTGCTCTCACCCACAGCACACGTGCGCAACACACGCACCTTCATCACCTTGCGCCCACCCATCCGATCAATCAAAATGGGAATCACCACATTGTGCAACATATGCTCCAACTCTCTCGGCACACCCGGCAGCGAAATCACAAACCCGCGCCCATTCACATCTTCACTCAAAAAACAAGGCGCCGTGCCCACAGGGTTCTCCAACGGTATCGCACCTTCGGGAATATAAGCCTGACGCTTGTTGTTCTCTGCCATTGGTCGACCAAAATTTCTAAAACGCGTGGCAATCTGCCCTTCCAATTCATCACTATATACCAGCTTGCGCCCCGTCGCCTCGGCAACCGCCAGTCTTGTCATATCATCCACAGTAGGCCCAATACCCCCCGATGTAATCACCACATCCGATCTGTCCAGCGCCAAATTCAGCACGTCTACCATCCGCTTTTGATTATCACCTACGGTCGTTTTATACAATAGGTCCATGCCAATATCGCGCAACGCTTTTGCAAATAAATTGGCATTGGTATCCACAATCTCGCCCAACAACAATTCCGTACCTATCATCACAATCTCAGCCTGCATACCTGCCTCCTCTACCCATTTTATGAAATTTTGTTAGACTTATTGGAACCCAACCGTAAGTTTGGGGGTCTCACAAAGGTAAAAGAAAAAAGAAAGAAGAGAAAAGGAAAAAGAGACACGCCAGTTGAAACCGAAAAGCGCAGGGTGCGAAGCCCGAAGCGAAAAGATTTAAACGCTCTGCGCCTGGCGCTTCACGTCCGCCTCTTCTATATCACTTCTATCAATCCGCCAGACAAAAAACAACAAACAACTCAGGCACACATGACCCATTCAAGTATCGCACTCGCCGTTCAAAACCTCACGCGAACCTATACAAGTGGTGGCAATCCACTCACCGTTCTCGACAACGTCTCTTTCGACATTCCCACAGGACAAACATGTGCCATTGTGGGCCCATCGGGCAGTGGTAAAACCACACTCTTAGGCCTTTGTGCCGGATTAGACCGCCCCACCTCGGGCACCGTCACCCTCAATGACATTGCCATAGACATACTTGATGAAGACCAACGCGCTGCTGTGCGCAACCAACACGTCGGATTCGTCTTTCAAAGCTTTCAACTCATCCCCACACTCACAGCAGTCGAAAACGTCACCGTACCGCTTGAACTACGCGGAGAATCGGACGTCGCAGACCGTGCCACAGACCTACTGTCCCGCGTGGGTTTAGGAGATCGCCTCGACCATTATCCCACCCAACTCTCAGGCGGTGAACAACAACGCGTCGCCATTGCCCGAGCCTTCATCAACCAACCCAGCATCCTCTTTGCAGATGAACCCACCGGCAACCTCGACGACGACACCAGCCAAACCATTGTGGATCTGCTCTTTGATCTCAACCGTGAATTGGGCACCACACTCATCTTTGTCACACACGACCTCGACCTTGCCGGACTCACCCAACGCATCATTCGCCTACGTGGCGGCGAAGTCATATCCGACGAAGCAACAGCAAACCACCAGGAACCTCACAGTCACACAGATTGAACAAAGCCTCAGCGCAGCACATAACGTTAACAAAACCATCCAAGCCCCGAATCATCTTGCCCCGAGTTTCTAATCTATGGATCGCATCATCAAACCCAAATTGCCCCATTATCCATCCGCCTTATTTTCTTCCTGGCCGTGGAAAATGGCCTGGCGCGACAGCCGCACCTATCGCCAACGCCTGGCCCTCTTTCTCTCATGCATCCTACTCGGTGTAGCAGCCCTCGTTGCAGTACGTTCCCTTGGTGACAACCTCAAACAAGCCGTTGATGACCAATCACGTACCCTATTGGGAGCCGACTTGGTCGTGAACAGCCAACGCGCTTTCACCGACGAAGTCAACGCACTCATCGATTCCATTGGTGGCGAGCAATCCCGCGAAGTACGCTTTGCGTCCATGGCCTACTTTCCCAAAACCGATGGCACACGCTTAGTACAAATTCGCGCATTGGAAGGCAACTTCCCCTATTATGGCACATTCGAAACAACGCCTTCCCAAGCTGCAACCACATTCCAAAAAACGCGTACAGCACTTCTCGATAACGGTTTGCTCCTTCAATTTGGCATTGAAATTGGCGATTCTGTTCGCATTGGCAACCATACCTTTGTCATTGGCGGTCGCATCAAAAAGATTGCTGGCGAAGCAATGGCCTTTTCCACTGTTGCCCCAAGGGTTTATATCCCCCTATCCGATTTAGAAAAAACAGAACTCATCAAATTTGGAAGCCTCGCCAACCACATCACCTACTTCAAATTGGATGAGGGTGCCAACGTCAACAAGGTCGAAAAACGCTTCAACCCATACCGAGAAGAACACCGCATCCGTACAGACATCGTCGTTCGCCGCCAACAACGCCTCAATCGTACACTCGGTAATCTGTACAATTTTCTCAGCTTGGTTGCATTCTCGGCACTCTTGCTCGGATGCATTGGCGTGGCCAGTGCCATCCACGTTTATATGCGCCAAAAACAAACCACAGTTGCCATCTTGCGTTGCCTGGGTGCCCAATCGGGCCAGGTGCTCACCATCTATGCCGTGCAAACAGCTGCCCTTGGGTTCATCGGTGCCTTTCTCGGCGCAGGCCTCGGGCTGGCCATTCAGCACATACTCCCACAAGTTTTGGCCAACTTTCTACCCGTTGAACTCAACGTACAAATTTCCTGGCCCGCCATCCTCCAAGGCATGAGCATTGGCATAGGCCTTTCATTGCTTTTTGCCCTACTGCCACTTTTGCCCGTGCGTCACACCTCACCCCTTCGCACCCTCCGTGCGTCTTTTGAAGAAGTGCGCAACCGCATCGATCGCTTACAAGCCGCCACGTTCATCCTCATCATTCTCTTTATCGCAATCTTGAGCATCTTGCAAACCAACAGCATCGGTCTGGGTTTGGGCATCACTGCCGGGTTCTTTGTCGCATTCGGCCTTCTTATCGGCGCTGCCAACCTCATCATGAAAACCGTCAAACGCTTCTTTCCCACATCGTGGCAATACGTTTGGCGCCAAGGCCTGGCCAATCTTTATCGCCCCAATAATCAGACATCCATTCTCATGCTCGCACTCGGTTTGGGCACATTTCTCATTGCCACCCTCTACATTGTACACTATGCCCTCATCAACCACGTCGCTATCGCTGGGGGCGATAACCGCCCCAATCTCGTTCTAATCGACGTACAAACCGACCAACAACAAGGCGTAGCCAACATCATCCAAGCACAAAACCTCCCAATCATTCACCAAGCACCCGTTGTCACAATGCGCTTGTCTCATGTCAAAGGCTATCCCGTCGACGTGTACCGCAAACAATTCAAAATCTCGCGCTGGTCCCTCTTTCGCGAATATCGCTCTACCTATCGCAATCACATCTACGACTCAGAAACAATCATCTCGGGCACCTGGCACAACGATACGTGGGACGGCAATGAACCTGTCCCCATTTCACTTGAAGAAGGCATTGCCAAAAACCTCAAAGCCACATTGGGTGACACCCTAACCTTCAACGTACAAGGCGTCCCCATTGTCGCCACAATCCAAAGCCTGCGAGAAGTCGATTGGCAACGCATTCAACCCAACTTCTTTGTGGTCTTTCCCACAGGTGTACTCGAACCCGCGCCCCAATTTCACGTCTTCACCACCCGAGTCACATCCACTGAGCAATCGGCCAAACTCCAACGCGAACTCGTCAAAACCTACCCCAATGTCTCGGCGGCTGACCTCGGCCTCATTTTACAAACCGTTGACGACGTACTCTCACAAGTCAGTTTCGTCGTTCGTTTTATGGCCCTCTTCTGCGTCTTCACCGGTCTCATCGTCCTCGCTTCTGCCGTCACCACAAGCCGATATCAACGTGTTCAAGAAGCCGTACTCTTACGCACCCTCGGTGCATCCAAACGCCAAATCCGCCGCATCCTTTTCCTCGAATACCTCTTCCTCGGTACCCTCGCCGCCTTCACGGGCCTCCTGCTCTCCATTGGCGGTGCCTGGGCCCTATCCTTCTTCGTTTTCAACATTGGCTTTGCCCTTCCCTATGCGGCCATCATCGGTGTCTTCGTCCTCGTCACGCTCCTCACCGTCTGCGTGGGCATGCTCAACAGTCGGGGCATTGCCGACCGTCCGCCCCTTGAAATTCTCCGCGCAGAAGGCTAATAAGCCAAAATATAAACCCCGCCGCTCATCACCCACATTGACTTTCCGTGTACAGTTCGTATTTTACTCTGGATTTTAAAAATCTTGCCAATTCCATTTGGCAGGTATTATTTAAATACTCTCAGGAGGTTGCGATGGCCACATCTGTACGCATCAGTGTAATTGGAGCAGGAAGTGCAACGTTTTCGCTTGGGCTGGTCAAAGACCTGTGCCTCACCGAAAACCTCAAAGGCAGCGAAGTATCCTTTATGGATATTGATGCCGAACGTTTAGACGCCGTCACCAAAATGGCGACCCGATACACAGAAGAAGTGGGAACCGATCTGCGCTTTGAGCAAACCACCAGCCAAGCAGACTCGCTAAAAGATGCAGATTTTGTCATCAATACCGCAGCCGTACAAAGCCACTACCACCAGCGAGATATGCGCGACGTGGCCGCCAAACACGGCTACTATTATCGGGGTGTCGGTTTGGGTAGTTTTTATCAATTCCAGCTGATGCTCAATGTGGCACACGATATGGAAAAAATTTGCCCCAACGCGTGGTTGATCCAATCGGGCAATCCCGTTTTTGACGGATGCACCTTAATGACCCGAGAAACCAACACAAAAATTATTGGCTTGTGCCACGGGCACTACGGTTATCTACACATTGCCAACGCGTTGGGCTTAGACCCTGCTCGTGTCGACTTTCAAGGCCCTGGTGTAAACCACTGCATTTGGATGACCCATTTCCTCTATGACGGAGAAGACGCCTACCCACTCTTAGAAGATTGGATCAAAAACAAAGGCGAAGAATATTGGAAAACACACGTGGCCACAGGCACACACGACATCCAACTCTCACGCGGTGCAACCCACCAATATCGCATGTACGGCCTCATGCCCATTGGCGACTCACCACGCAGCGGCGGCTGGTGGTATCACAACGACATCGAAACCAAAAAATGGTGGTTCGGCGAACCGTGGGGCGGCCCAGACACCCATTTGGCCAGACCCATACATGTACAGAAATTAGAAGAACGAATGGCCCAAATCCAAGGTGCAATCGACAACCCAAACACCAGCATGACCGACGTGTTTGGAAAAGAAAAAACACGCGAACAACAAGTGCCCATTATCGATGCCCTCACAAACAACGCCGAAGGCCATTTTCAAGTCAACGTACCCAACAACGGTGCCTTAGAAGGCGTGGCAAATGACGTGGTCGTAGAAGTCCCCGCGCTCATTAACAAAAAAGGAGTGCAACCCCTTCACGTAGGCGCACTCCCCAAAAAGATCATGCTCGAACAACTCTTGCCCACCATTTTAAAAATGGAACACGGCATTGAAGCGTTCAAGTCCGGCGACAAAAGCATGCTGCTTCACAGCGCCTTAGAAAACCATCAAACACAATCTTACAAACAAGCAGCAATGGCATTGGAAGATGTGATGTCCCACCCCGGCAACAAAGAATTGGCCGCACATTATTCATATCCCTGGCCAGAAGGCCACGAATCTGTTTACCTTCAAGAATAGATATCGCATATCCACCACAAAAATCGCCCCGTTGACATATTTCAACGGGGCGATTCCTATTTTTATTTAATCCAACTCAAAACGTTCTCAGCACCGGCGCCAAAACCCGCCACACATTCTCCGCCACAATCTGATGCCCTTCTTCTGTCGGGTGAATCCGATCCGGCAAATTCAGCTCCGAATTTCCCGCCACACCCTCCAACAAAAACGGAATCAACGCCGCATCATTCCGCTTTGCCAAATCTCTAAAAATCCCACGAAACCCCTGCGTATATTCATCCCCCAAATTAGGCGGTGCCTCCATCCCCGCAACAACAATCTTCACATCTTTATACTTCGCTTTTATTTTTTCAACAATCCCCTGCAAACTCTCCCGCGTAACCTCCAACGGCACCCCCCGCAACGCATCATTAGCCCCCAACTCCAGAACCAACACATCAACCTTTCGCCGCAACAACCAATCAATCCGCCGCAACCCACCCGAAGACGTCTCCCCACTCAACCCCGCATTCACCACCTCAAACGGCATCCCCAACGAATCAATCCTCGCCTGAACAACCGTCGGAAACGCACGCTCTTCATCCAACCCATACCCCGCCGTCAAACTATCCCCAAAAAACAAAATCGTCCGCCGCTCCCCCTCTTCCTCAGCCCGAACCCCCATTCCCCCACCCAAAAACGTCCCTATTAAAATACACACCCAATAAATCACAACACACTCCCCTTAAAGAAAACGTATCAAACGATTTACGATTTTCCGCACCCATTCCATCCCACATTATACTTTCTAAAAACATTTACCCTCGTAGGCTATTTCACTGTGTGCACTCACCAAAGGTATTTGCGGAAAATCAGCCTCCCCGGCACTTGAGGGGCGGCATTTTTTGCTTACTTTTGTTTGCTGTTGAACAAAAGTAAGTCGCCGAAGGCAACATAAGAAAAATTGAAAATACTGACATTAAATAAACAACATAGTCGACAATTAAAAGCTTTTTAATTCCGTTGCTTTCCACACCCCAATATACCCAAATCCCAAAAGGACACAACAAACCCAATCCAAAATATCATCTGTTTTTGTTTTGATTTTTCTGACCCTTGAGTACGGCTAACCTGCCACCCACCCATAATTCCCTTGTATTCCCCCCCCAAATTCCTTATTCTTTCCCATGTCAAGGAGTGACACTCCGAGCCAAGGACGGGACCGTCGAAGAACCCAACCTCGGAGGTTAAGTGATGCTACCGGTCAACAATATCGACCTAAGCCCCAAACAACTGCTTCGCAATGTCGCGGCCCCAACAGGCCCATTGCCTCCATCCAGTGCCGCTCACGGCGGTGTGGAAGGCAATCGCATTGCAGGTGCCAGTTTGCTGACGCGGACATTTCAGCAAATCAACACATCCAAAGCCAGTGGTATTGGTGGTAAAGTCGATCTGCTTGGATAAATTGGCCAAACCAAAGAAAAGCCGGAACAGCAACCTGTTCCGGCTTTCTTTTTTATAAACCACGATTTATCACCAACCATTACAACCCCCAGTGAGGTTGATTTACACAATGCCCAATTCCAAGTTCATCCCCCTCAACCACACAGAATATCCACCACCCAAAATGCAAACCCGTGCCGAAGCATTTCACCAACTCATGCAACAACGGCGCACCGTGCGCGACTTTTCAAATCACCCCGTTCCACAAGCCCTCATCGCAACCTGCATCCAAACCGCCGCAACAGCCCCCAGTGGCGCCAACAAACAACCGTGGCACTTTGTTGCCATTTCAGACGACACCCTCAAAAAACAAATCCGAGAAGCCGCCGAAACCGAAGAACGCGAATTCTACACCCACCGCGCACCCCAACGTTGGTTAGACGACTTGGCCCCCTTTGACACAGATGCCAACAAACCCTTCCTCGAAACCGCCCCGTGGCTCATCGCCATATTCGCCCAACGCTTTGGCCCATCTTCCGATGGCGACCGCGATCAAAACTACTACGTCACCGAATCCATCGGAATAAGCACCGGCCTCCTCATCACAGCCCTCCACAATGCCGGTCTCGCCACGCTCACCCACACCCCCAGCCCCATGAAATTCCTCAACACCATCCTCAACCGCCCTGATAACGAACGTCCTTTCCTACTCCTCGTCGCTGGTTACCCCACACCCGATGCCCAAGTCCCCAACATCCAACGCAAATCACCCAACGAAATTGCAACATTCCACACCTAAACCAATTGTGCGGTCAGTGACCGCACAATTCAAACGCACATCTCAAACCCGCACCGCCAACCCACCATCCAAAAGCATCCGATTGAGAAACCGCCCCGCCCTCAAAATATCCCGTGCCGTTCCTTCACTCAAAAACACGTCTCCCAAATACCAATCATACTTATCCGGCTTTGTCGCCGTCAACGCAATTCCCGTATCCTTCACCAACAAATCAGAACCAAATTTCCGCGCAGTCTGTCCTTCCAATGTATCCAGTTCCGGTATGTCCAACTCACGCAAACGCACCGCCCGGAACGCTCATAAACCATTTAATAACAGAGTCTTAAAAATTTTGGGCCAGTGACCCCACAATCTGAAGAGTCGCAGGCACCGCCAATTCGGGAGTCACTGACCCCCGAATTGGTGGTCTTACAAACCATTTGTATTTCCATGGAAGGTATCGCAGCGCTTTGTTAAGCAAAGTCGCAGTCTTGAGTGGTTGGACTGCTTTTTATATTCGGCTTGAACAATGCACTGAATTACTGTCCATTTTCTGACATATGGATTTCATCAATTACGATTTCAGGAATCCCCAATATCAGGCGTGCAATTTGACTCTCAAGTTGTGCACGAGGAGCAGAGTCGAGGTTACACAATTTATATTCCGGCGCATAGTCGTTCCAGTTTGACCAGTTTATTTTGTGAAACTCATTCATGCTCTTTCCTTCATTTTAGAGGAATTACCACCCAAACTCGAATACCTTTGATTTGGGGTCATATCCGTACAGGTTCAGACTATAGCTCTTATGGAAAATGTTTCTGCACGGCAGGTTATATCTCGGAATGACGTTCGCCGCGCGGGTGGCGAAAGTAGAGCCAAAAGAGGAGTGCTCCAAAGCCAGTCATAACTGCGCCTGTTTCAAAGAGCCGTGTAAATCCCAGGGACGCAATCGTATACCCACCCAAGAGAGACATCGTAAATTCGCTGGAACCCGCCGAGAGCGCAGTCACACCGGCCATCGCTGGCCGCCAGTCAGATGTGACCAATTCCTGGTGATGAATCGTGTAGGGCGGTCTGCGAATGGCAGCGAACCCGATGATGCCAACAAAGGCCAGTCCGGCTATATAGGGATGAGGAACCCAAGCCATCAGCAAAAGGCTAACAACCATTCCCACGGCACCCCAGACGGCAACATTGACAATGCCCCATCGGCGACACAGGTAAGGTGTCATCAGAGCAGTCACAACCGAAAGCAAGTGGCCGATGGCCCAACAGGTGCCAATAAAGGCGGGTGTAGACTGAAAATCGAGATTCATGTAGACGTTGAAATAAGTCCGCGCAACTCTCTCGCCAGCAAGCTGAAAGAACCCAGAGACGAATATCAACAGGAAAATAAGTCGGTAAGACCGATCGCCAAGTTTGTGCGCTTTTCGGGGCTCTGTTACAACGTCAGATGTAGACTTCACAGCAATAAAACCAGGTACAATGACAAGCGCTGCAACCCAAAGAGACAGCTGGTAGGGAACGGTATCGGTCAAGTTGTGGTTGAGGCCATTCGCAAAAACCGACGGCAAGAGTCCACCAACCAAGCCACCGGCCAATCCAGCAAGAGGTCCAATTGCCGTGTGTAGGGCATAGGCGTGGTGTCGTTCCTCAGGTTTTGTTGCACCCATCAGGAACGGTGTGCCGCCTATCTGAAAGATCCCCAACCCGAGGTAACTGATGCCACGCGTAACCAGTATCCAGGAGCGATGCAATTCTATAGGCATATATTCCACAACGGGCAGTGCACCCATTCCAATCGCAAGCAGCGCCATACCTGTCATCATCATGTGTCGCCGACCAGCCCGAAAGCCGAGCAAACCGGCGGGCAGTGCAACCAGTGTGCTGGTCAAAGCACCTGTGGCATTGACCCATCCGATGAATCGAGGGTCATAACCAAGGCGGAGCAAATACAGGTTTAGGATGACGGTATCGATGCCACCAAATATCGTAAACCCAATAAGCCCAGAGGCGAGCAAGTAGAGCCTAACATCGCGATTGAGCCGGCCAAAGGTTTCGATGAGAGAAGGGGGCCTAGCGTGCATGCGTGAGCGTCTCATAAACCAGATTCCAGACGGCCCTCGGAGCGTTGGGTCTGATCTGCGTTTGAATCAACGTTCCAGTTTGTGGCAAGTCGAGCCCCATGCGGTTGTGGTAGTGATTGTAAGCAATCTCCCACGTGCCATAAAGATCTTCTGTCGACGTGTTATCGGCGCACGTACCCTGCATATCGCCCGTGAGCAGCTGAGTGGCCAAGAGTTCCAGAGTTGCCGTATATCGCTCAGTCTCCTCTGTATAGAGATCAACACCCTGATGCCACGCGACCTCTGCGGCATGAATCGCCGAACCTATTGCATACTGCGTGTGGTGCCCATTATCACGGCACGTCTCCTGTGTCAGACCATCAACCCACGCAGTCGGATCGCTCCAAAATGCCTGCACATTCTCACCGTCCCCCTCAATGGGTGGAACCACGCCATCTGACTTCAGGTAGAAATACGAGCGCGTTCTGCTTTCCCACCTTTCGATACCTACTTGAAACAAATCGAGATCCTCATTGAAAACCGCTATGCCCATCATTGCATCAATCTGAGTCAGATCGACATTGCCGTTCCAAAAGCTGGCCGTGTTCAACTGCGGATAAAATGCCAGCTTGAACATGGCTTGCAAATTCACAATGTCCTCAGCAGCCCACCCTGAATAACCACGCATGATTTCCGCAGCCTGAGCCAGAACCGCACCTATCCACCCAGCTTGCAACTTGTCTTGCTCAGACCCAGCAGTGAAACCTTGTAGACCCGCCCAAGAATTAAGAACCGCAACAGATCGCTCGGCATAGATGTCATCGCCAGAGTAGTACCAAAGCAACGCCTGAGCATAAGCAGCAATGGCATCGTCTCTAGACGTGTTCGCATCACCGCTTTTCGAATCGATGTGGGTCAACCCGTGAGGGAACCGCGTTGCCTGGGTCGACGCCAAAAGCCTGTCGTACTCACCTTTCCAAGGCTGTGCCCCCGCCAGAATTTGAGCCTTCACGAAATCTAATTCTTCCTTCGAGTCGAGCGCACCTGGGTGAATGAACTGACCCGTGTCGACGACACAATCTTGTTGATGGTATTCTTCAAGGGTTTCAGATACACGCTTCATAGATATATTCGTACTCCTAAAATGGGTCTGTTTGTCTAAACGTGTGCTTAACTATCTCAGAAAATCTTCAAGTTTAAATGCATAAATCCGAGCACGCACCATCTCAAAGTGCAATCGAATGGGTCTTCCTTCAAACGCTGAGAGATCTGTTTTTCCCTTCCAAGAAACCGCATCCCACATCGTATCGCCACAAATTCGATCACAATCCTCCAACCCATACCCCTCAAGCGGCGAACCGCCTTCATCCGTTAATCCAATGCGAACCCATCCCCCAAAATGCGTCCAAGAATTTGTTTTCAACACGCTTCCCTCAAACTCAAATGTCACCGTCCAAAATTCTCCCCGCGCATCTGTCTCAACCGCCATATAACCGTCTTCCCGAATCGTTGCACGCCACAGCCCACCACGCCAAGAAACATCGGGGTTATGTAAACGCTCAATGTGAGAAATCGGCTTAACCTGAAAAATCTGAGTCCATTCACCCGGTTTTGTTTGAATCAAACCCTGCCCCGAAATATTGCCACCAATACGTCTCACTCTCTGGCGGCCCTGCCGGGATCAACGCATCCCGAATCGGGCGGTGCCAAATATTCCCATCACGGCTCACCGCCAACGAGGTCTCCATCACTTCGGTATCTCGCTTAAACAAATTGGGAAACATAAGATGCGCATCTTGAGCACCCGGCCACCGCGTATAAGAACTGGAATACAAATCCCAAGCAGGTGGATCTGTAGGATCGGTTACCAAACACGGCATGGGTTTCTCCCACACACGAAAATCTTTGGAGCGCGCATGATCAATCGTCCGCCTCTCGGGCCAAACATGGCGCCCCTCACTTAACTCAGACTGATTGCGATACCCTCTGGTATAAATGCGGTAAAAACCTTCATCCTCATCCCAAGCCAAAACAGATTGTGTATCACACGCATGATAAATAAGCGGGTCAGAAATAACGGTCCAATGCAACCCATCTGGAGAAGTCGCACCCCGCAAATGGCGTGTTCGTTTCTCTTCATTCACCGTCCCAAAAATCATTTTATAACGCGCGTCGTCAGACCCATTTGGATCTTTGATAACCGTGGGACCATGTGGACCGATGCCCGCAGATTGCAAACCCGAAAAAACAATATTTGTTTCTTTGTCGCCTTCAAAATCAATGATGCCCAACTTAGGACGAACCCAGTTTATCCCATCCTCCGATTCAGCATAACATACCTGAGAAACATGCCTTTGAATATCTTTGCCCACTGCATCTGGAGAATGATATCCCTCATAATAAAGCTTAAACCGGCCCTCATCTTCAAAGACCGTCGCCCAAGCACTAATCAAATATTCTTCCCAGGGTTTTTCCGGAATCAGAATAGGATCAGGATGAATACACGGTGCAAATGTTTTCAACGCAATGCCATACGGCATCAACCAAGGATCGGGACTCCCACGCCAAGAATTTCCATTACCCGCCTCTACAAGTGACCAATCGATAAAGACATGCTTTTTATTTCGAATCAGTTTATTAATCATTGTTCGAGCCGCTTCTTTCATGTATATATGAACATGTTAAAATATGATCCATCTTCTCAAAGAAAGCCCACTATGTCTACACATCGCTACCTAACCGCATTGCCACAAGGCAACAGCCAAGTTTCTCTTTCCTGGCGCTTCTTCTCAACCGATGCACCAGATACACCCTTTCACATCCAACGCCGCCGCCCCAATGATACGTGGCAGCAAGTCACAGAAGCACCCATCACACAATCGACCGATTTCCAAGACCAAACCCTAGAAGCTGCCGAGTATGAATATCGTGTTCTTAAAAACGACACACCCTCCGAAACCGTAAGCGTAGACAGCGGCAAAAACCCGTCAAATCTCGCCATCGAATTTCCACTCCAATACAAACCCGAATTATTTCCTGTTCGCACAGCCACCGGTGACCTTGAAAACAACGGGCGATTTGGATTTGTCGTTGTTGAAACAGAACAAAATCTCATTTATGTATGTGCCTATGGTCATACTGGCAAATTACTCTGGAAATACGATACCAAACTCCCATCACAAGGCGGCTGGGACGGGCGCACCTATCACGTGCCCGTCACCATTCGCGACATCAACAACGATGGCCGCAGCGAAGTGGTCTTCCACCGAGGCCCCGGATTCGAATTTCCAGAAAACCGCTACAAACAAGCCGGCCCAGATGAAACCCTCATCGCCGTAGACGGTCAAACCGGCGACATCGTATGGGAAGTTCCCTGGCCTGCCACACGCGCCCGCGTCATGCAAACCATTGGCGCGCTCGATGGCCCAGACAAACCCCTCACAATCGTCGTGCAAGACGAAACCTATGGCAACGAACTGCTCACCGCCATCAACGGCACCGATGGGTCTATCAAATGGCAAGTCACCCAAGAACGCGGTGCCGGGCACAATCTCGACATCGACGACATCGATGGTGATGGCCTCATGGAAGTCATCTGCGGTGGCATCTGCTACAACCCCGATGGGAGCATCCGTTGGCAAGCCGAACCCTTTGGTCACACCGATGTTTCCAAACCCGCCAAGTTCCTACCGGATCATCCCGGCTTACAAATTCTCTACCTCTCCGAAAAACAAAACCCCGGCGTCTACCTCATAGACAACCAAGGCAACACCATCTGGAAGGTGCCCTACGGCCATGCCCACTGGTCCTGGATTGGGCGGTATCCTGTAGGCGGCGATCAATTTATGATCCACGCAGCAGAAAAAGGCAAACAGCTCTACTTTCCCATTTTCTATCCCAATGGCCAAGTCTGGATGGAACTGTCCAAACGCCAAGCCCATCGTTTTGCAGCTGTAGGTTGGAGTGCCGATGGGAATACCAACTTCGCCAGACGCGATGCCTGCCACATTGTGCGCATCAATGAAAAAGGCGAAGAAGTGGTCATTCCAAACAGCGACCTGCCTTCAGGGGCCATGTTTGGTCGACAACAACTCGCCGTAGACATTATAGGTGATTTCCGCGAAAACTTTGGCTGTATCGATTTCGAAAATGCAACCTTCTGTGTCGCGCAAAACCCCTTACCTGCCGGATGCCGTACCGCCTCTCCCACAGAAGACACACACTACCTTCATGAGCGTGCCCAAGTGGGTTCCGGATATTATACCTATATTGCCCCTCCCAAACTGTAACACCAAGGAGCAAACACATCCATTGGCCCTTATTTC
>Ga0115002_10005765_pt1 | contig 14466 bp, 10 predicted proteins | sample ArcticOcean_MG_C_8_FD_89576 | JGI IMG/M metagenome (GOLD analysis project Ga0115002, IMG submission 89576) | Marine microbial communities from western Arctic Ocean - ArcticOcean_MG_CB11_86 | ecosystem: Environmental > Aquatic > Marine > Oceanic | place: Arctic Ocean: Canada Basin | collected... | reverse complement strand
TCAATGATTGGGTGAACAAAGGCGTCGGCTAAGATGAGTGCACCGCTGTTTGTTAATGCTTGCAAAGCTACTGGCTGATTTTCGATGTTTTGTGTGAAACACGAGGATTGTATTGTTTCTGCACGCATCAGTTGGAGGGTCGAAGCATCGTAAGACAGGGTGAGTTGATAGGCTGTAATATTCTGTGCTTCTGACATTGCCACGGCAAGTGTGACTTGATTGAGAGTGGTACTGGGTTGTGGTATTAGGGACAGCGTTATTGGGGTGGTGGGCAATATCTGTGGAGCTGTTGTGTGAAAAGCTGCTTGACCAAAGTGATCTGAAAAAATTAGAAAATCGGAAAAATCCGTTTGGCCATCATGATTGAAGTCGGCTTGGTGGGGGGCAGTCTTTTGGCTCTTGAGGTGTGCAAATGCTTGGGCAAAGGTTGTGAAATCAACAATGTCAACCCGCCCGTCGCGATTAAAATCTGCTTGGGTAGGTTCATTTTGGGCGTTGGTTGGGCTACCCAATAATAGGGTTGATAAAAGTATGAAATAGCGTTTTTTCATAAGAATCTCCCATACTTTGTTTAACAGCGCTCAGGTTTTCAAAAGGTGTCTTCAAATGACTGTAAAGTCAAGTGCAAAATAAAAAAGCGCCGAGATTGAAATATCTCGACGCCTAAGAAAAATGGATTTAGCTTTTGAGTTATTTCAAATCAAAAACTTGAATTTCTTTGCCTTTTTTTGCATTGATGAGGAATCCGCCGATTTCATCAATAATGTAGTTGGCATTTTTGTCTTCAAGCTGAACCTTGCGATCGGCTTCGCCCGTTTTGAGACTCACACCAACAACGGTGGGTTCACCGTCTATTTTGGTGAGGGTGTAGTTATAACTGCCCGAAGCTGCGGCTGCTGTAAAGCGTACGCCCAGCTTAGGCAAAAGGCTGGTATATTTTTGATCGCGGCCCGTTCTGTTGGCGGTTGCTTGTGCGTTTGCGGCGGCCATAGCTGTAACGGCAATCATCGCAAATTTTGCAAAGCGACCAAAGCCGGGCGCTTCGAATGTTTGCGACCATTTTTCTTCGCCCGTCATGAGATCAAATGCTTTGGTTGACTGAGTCATTGTGAGGCAAATATTGTCGCCTTGTTTGAGAACGTCTTTGGGGCTGTCCACTTTATCGAGTTTGCCCAAATCAACGGCAAATTTATAGTCTAAAGCGTTGATGTCATAACACCGAAAACTATTGGCCGTGCCAAAGTAGACCAGATTTTCTTCGATATAAAACGGTGTGGTCATATTAATTTTTTTGCTGTCTTTTTTAAAGTCGTTGAGGAACTTCCCCGAGTTTTTGTCGATGAGGAGTATGCCAGAATTTTTGCTCTCTTTCATTTCACCTTTTTTGTTGGGAAAGGAACCGCCAACTTGTGCGACAATTTTATCACCCACAATTTCCATGTAGGGAATAGCATCTTTGAACTTTTCCGATTCCCATTTGGTGGCACCCGAATTGAGGTCAACTGCAACGATTGTTTCTTTGGCCACAAGGTAGACTGTGTTGTCGTCATAGGCTTCCGATTTGGAACCTTTATCACCGTCGCGTTTGAATTCGGTACCGCCGATAAATTTGCCATCTACAGCACTAAAGATGTGCGCACCTGCACCTGTGAGAACAATTTTGTCACCGATGAGAAGTGGGGCATTGTGACCGTAGCTTATTTTTGCTTTGCGCTCTTTGGGCACAAAGGCGAGCCATTTGGCCTTGCCTGTTTTTTGTTCAACGGCAACAATAGCGCCATCGTCAAAGCTTTTGGGTTTGTAATTGACCATGTCTTTTTTGAGCAAAGGATTCCAGACCAGTTTGCCAATGCCCACTGAGATGGCTGATGAATTGAGCAAAAATTGATCGCGTTCGTCATCGGGAACGACATTGCTGATGGGCACGGGGTATCCAGCAGATGCGACAACGGCCACTTCATCGGCACCAGCCGTTTTGCCCAAGAGAGCGGCAACTTGGCTTTTGAGCTCGGGCAAAGGGTTACCCGTATCCCATTCCCATACCAATTCACCCGTTACCACATTGATGCATCGCACAGAAGGCTGCCAGTCTGTAAAGCCTTCTTTGTGTACGTAGACCATATTTAATGAACCCGGCTGTGGCGTGACCATGTCGGGTTCATAATTTTTCATAATTTTTTCAAGGTGCCATTTTTGTTCGCCCGATTCTGGGTCAAAGGCATAGATTTCATCTTTGGTGCCTATCACAATAATGCCCGAGTCATGGACGACTTTGAAACGAATATCTGAATCTAATTTTTTTTCCCAGAGCATTTTGGCTGCCAAGGCTTGCCCTGAGAATATCAAGCAGATAGAAAACGCTAATAAGAACGGCTTACGCATAAAAATCCCTCCAGATGATTGTTTTTGAGCTTTAAAACGGTTTTCCCCCCGACAGGTAGTATTTTAAGCGGTTGTAATTAATATACCCCAAGGCCACTTTTCTTAATTCCTATATAAATGAAGCATGAATTTGGATCTGTCAAGATAAAAGAGCGATTGAAGAATGCCAGGTATTTGTGACTTTAAGGAAATCGGAAAGATATTCCGTTGTTGTCTGTAAAGTTACCTATATGGGTGTGTCTAAAGTAGTTTCCAGCAAAAAACCCATCCCTGTGAGGGAATTTTTTAAATTATTGTTTTATAGATGTTTGGTAGTTTGAGCTTAAATGACTTGCCTGATGTTTGTGGCGCATTTGCATATACAGTGTTTGAAATCGTGCACTTTAGGGTTGGGGCTATTTTGCGCTGTTTGACAATTTTAAAAAGAGACGCTATATTGTGCTCTTGCTTGTACTTAGATTGTAATGATGGGTTTTCCCGACATGAGATTGTTTGCAGGCGAGAACGCGTTTTTTAGATCTGTGGATTTTGGAGAAGAAATAGTGAAAGCTGCTCAAATAATAGCGCCCAGGCTGATTAAGGTCGTTGATGCTGATGAACCGCAAATTGCGGGTGCTGGGCAAGTGAAGATCCAAATGGAACGGGCTTGTTTGTGTGGGTCCGATATGCCTTATTGGAATTATGATCACAATGCCATCGTTGAAGCGGGGTTACGCGATCCATCTAACCGACGGCTTCCGCTGATCGATTATAAAGCAGGTGATCCTTATCCTATGCTTGTGGGGCAGTCGATACACGAGTGTTTGGGCACGGTGGTTGAATCGTCTTCAGATCGTTTTAAAGAAGGCGATTTTGTTTTGGCTTTGCCCGAGGCTCAGGCGGGTTTGTGTGAATATATGTGTGCGCCTGAAAGCCGAACCATTCATTTGCCACGCGAAGGTGTGCCGAGTGAGCAAATTTTGATGACGCAGCCTTTGGGCACTGTGGTTTGGGCGGTTCAAAAGTTGGGCAATTTGGTGGATCAAGATGCGGTGGTGGTCGGCCAAGGGCCTATGGGGTTGATGTTTACACATATGCTGGCCAATTTGGGGTGTCGCACGGTGATTGCGTTGGATAAATTGGATTATCGTTTGGATGCCGCAAAACAAATGAAGGCCACACATACGATAAATGTGGATCAAGAAGATGCCGAAGCCATTGTGCGTGACATTACGGGCGGTAAAATGGCCGATTTGGTTGTGGAGGCTGTGGGGCATCAAACCGAAACGATTAATGGGTGTATGAAGTTGATCCGGCGTATGGGCACATTGTTGTGTTTTGGTGTGCCAGATGATGTGCACTATCCATTTGCGTTTTCAGATTTTTTCAGGCTGAATCTCTCTTTGATTGCTTCTGTTGGTCCCGATTTGATTCCCAATTTTTCTTTGGCCCGTGATTTAATTTCACAAGGCCGTATAGATGTGGCACCTCTGGTGACCCATGTTTTGCCTTTTGAGGAGATCCAACGCGGGTATGAGCTTTTTGTTGATCGATTAGATGGTGCGATTAAGGTTGTTATTGATTACGATACGTTGCGTAAGTAAATATTAGGAAGGGGGTAGGCGTCTGTGGCAGCAACTTTTGAATTTGGGGCGGTGGTGGGGCAACCAGAAACAGATTCGGCAGCGGTGAGTGTTTTAAAAAAAGGTGGGAATGCGGTTGATGCGGTTGTAACGGCAGCATTGTTGTCTGGGGTTGTGTCACCTCAGTCTTCTGGTATAGGGGGCTTTGGTGGGTTTTTGACGGTGTGTATAGACGGTGAAGTTTCATGTATTGATTTTAATACGGTTGCACCCCAAGCAGCACATCCCAAGATGTTTCAAGTGACACGGTCTGATGGTCGATTTGGTTCACAGGTGCGTGATTATGCCAACGAATTGGGCTATCAGGCCATTTCTGTTCCGGGTGTGCTTGCAGGGATGGATTTGGCTTTGGAAAAATTTGGTCGCATCTCTTTGGCTGATGCGCTCAAGCCTTCTATTGCAGCATGTGAAAAAGGGTTTCGTGTGTCGGCCAATCTGGCAACAGCTGTGGCAGAGTGTGAAGCGCGAATGCGACAATTTCCTGAAACGGCCAAGTTGTTTTTGACAAATGATGCTGTGCCCAAAAGTGGTGATCGGGGCAAGAATCCGAATTTGGGAAAATTGTTGACCCTAATAGCCGAGAAGGGTGCGCGCGAATTTTATGAAGGCCGCACGGCTGATCGTATGGTGAAGCATATTGAAGAAAATGGCGGTATTTTGTCTAAAGATGATTTGGCTTCCTATCAAGCGCGTGTGGTCGAGCCTATTCATTCCATTTGTATGGAATATGATGTCTACAGCCCCCCTTTGTGTAGTGCGGGTGTGAGTTTGGTGCAAATGTGTGCATTGGCCGATGAGGCGGGTTTGGACGTTTTTGAACGCGATGCGCCTAAGTTGGCCCATGGCATGATTGAAATTATTCGAGCAAGTTGGATGGATCGCTACCGCCATTTTGGCGACCCCCAAAAGATAAAGGTGCCTATGGATACACTGATGTCCGATATCCATTTGGGAGCGACAGCGCGTGAGATTCATAAGTATGTTGAGGAAGGTACACGTGGGCAGGCGTTGTTGCGCCCGTTGTATACGGGTGGTACCACCCATATTTCTGCGGTGGACGTGCAGCGCAATATGGCATCTTTGACACTGACACATGGACCCAGCTTTGGGTCTTGTGTGACGATTCCGCGTACAGGTTTGGTAATGAATGCGGGCATGTCTCGTTTTGATCCCGGTTCTGGTTTGAAAAACTCTGTCAGTGGTGGCAAAGCACCCATCACAAATATGTGCCCAGCAGTTATTTTGCGTGAGGGCCAGTCGTTTATGAGCATTGGTGCCTCAGGGGGCACGCGTATTCCCTCTTCCATGTTTCAAGTGTTGGCTCGACGCCTTGTTTTGGAAGAAGATACCGAGTGGTCCATATCTGCACCGCGCGTACATTCAGAAGGCAATGAGTGGGTGCGTGTCGAAGAAGAATTTGGTGAAGCTGCGCCTGCTTATCTCAAGTCGATTGGATATGATTTAAACAAAAAAGGATCGGCAGCGGCAAATGTGCGTTTGATTGAAGTGACGGAAGATGGTTTGTTGGCGGCATATGATCCAAGGATGAAGGCGAAAGAAAAAGGGTATTAAAGGTGGGAAAAAGGAAAAAGGAAAAAGGCAAAAGGCAAAAGTAAAAAGGCAAAAGGCAAAAGTGAATCCCAAAAGGCTTGATCTCTAAATGCCTAAGTTGGGTGAATGCATCACCTTTGCCGTTTCACTAACATTGGAGAGTGATTATGGCATTTCGAGGCAAGTTGGTTGGTTCGGGTGATGTAGTGACCGTGCAGGCAGATGGGGATAAGATTACGTCTGTTGATGCGGCAGAGATTGATGGTGCAATAGGTGGAGATGATGTGTGGCTTGCACCGGCAGTTTTTGATGTGCAGGTGAATGGTGTGGGGGGCATTAATTATAAGGCCGAAGATCTAACCGTTGAGAAGATCGAGGAGACGACGGATTGGATGTATAAGACGGGCACGGGTATTTGGTGCCCGACAGTGACGACGTCTTCGGCGGAAGATGCGATTAATGGGTTGGCTTTGTTGGCCAAAGCATGTGAAGAATCTGAAGCGGCGAGTGCATCCTTTGCTGGGTTTCATGTAGAAGGCCCTTACATTGGGTCAGAGGATGGGCCCCGTGGTGCACATCCTTTGGAACATGTGCGCGATCCAGATTGGGATGAGTTTCAGCGTTATCAAGAAGCTGCCGGTGGGCGGATTGTGATTTTTACATTGGCACCGGAACGCGATGGCGCATTGGCGTTTATTGAGAAGGTTGCCGCTACGGGTGTGATTGTGTCCATTGGGCATTCGGGGGCGAGCAGAGAACGGATTCGAGAAGCGGTTGCGGCAGGTGCGAGGATGTCTACACACTTGGGCAATGGCGCGCATAATTTGATTCATCGACACGACAATTATATTTGGGAACAGTTGGCCAGCGATGAATTGTGGGCGGGTTTGATTCCTGATGGATTTCATTTGCCGGATCCTGTGTTGAAGAGTTTTTACAGAGCCAAGGGCAAAGAACGCATTTGTTTGGTGAGCGACGTGGCTTCAATTGCAGGTTTGGCACCGGGTGTTTATGGCCGCACGTCTGGGCTTGGACAAAGTGAGTTACATCCCAGTGGTTTGATTACGTTGATGGGCACACCTTATTTGGCGGGTGCAGGACGCTTTTTGGATCGTGGCATTCCCAATACGGTTAAGGTCACCGATGCAACTTTGGCCGATGCGATTGAAATGACGTCGATTAATCCCGCACGACTTTTGGGTGTGGATGATCGGTTGGGCTCGATTGAAGTGGGCAAAGAAGCGAGTTTGACACTGTTTCGCTGGGATGAAGGACAAGAGCAGATGGATATTGTTGCTACTGTTGTTCGTGGGAAGGTTGTTTATCAAGCGTAGGTGACACTTAGAATAAGCAGCTTTGCCAGTTAGAAGGTCTGCCTTACAAGCAGGATACCGGCGATTCGAATCCGGTATCGCCCACTAAAATTTGTTGAAAAGAAAAGGCTTACAAGAATATCTTGTAAGCCTTTTGTGCGTTTATTTACTGCAAGCAGTAATGAGATCTGAAGATAGCGTCGTATAGCCGATGTTCACCTCTGTGTCGATGACGGCGGCGCGTGACAGGTCAAGGTTTTCGTATGTGTCGGCAACTTCAATGGCTGTGGTGCAGTCGCGGATGAGGATGGGGTTGTAGCCCCTATCTTTCATGGCACGCATGCCATAGTCGCGAAAGGGTACACACATATTGGCGGCAAAACCCGCATAAAAGAGGTGTAGGATTTGTTTGTGTTTTAGCAATCGGTGTAACTGAGCGCCGTTGAGAATGACGTGGTCGCCTTCTTTGGGTTCGGCTTCGCGAATGACACTGCGGTTTTTGATGATGTCTTCAAAAATTGGGTCGTGTGGATCTTGAGGGCGCGCCCATTTTTCATATGGGCCTGTTTTGGAACGGAATTCTGCGGGTGGCCATTCGTCTTTGGGTGCGTGTGGATGGCCAAAGGTTTCATCATCACCGGCAAATTGCGTCCAGGGGGCATAGCGTTTGGCACAGTCTGGGCTGGGCGCGTGGATGACGGTGGCACCCACAGCACGAAAGGCTTCGGCTACGGGGTTGATGCGTTGTAAGGTGATGTCTCTGCCGCGATTGAGGTGGGTAGAGACATAATGGTCGCTCCATACATCGACTTGGATAAGCGCGATCTGCTCTACCGGAAATTCAAAGCACAGGGTTTTGAGATGGAAATCGGCTTCTTCCATATAAGCTTTTCGGGTGAGGTGATAATACTGGACGTCGAGTTCGATGGATTTCATAGGCCCCCTTCTGTGGATGGGTTTTGAAATGGGTTATTGGACGATTGGGCTTAACAACCGTTCTGTTAAGTACTGATGGAATGCATCAAGGTCTGTCCAGTCGAGGGCGACGTCCATGTGTTGTGCGTCGGGGGCTGGCGCGGTGACCCCTTCGTCGGTGATGCGAATGCCCATGTTTTTCATAACGAGATGTTTTGTGGTGTAGGCGAGATAGACGGCAACGGTGTCGAAGAGGACGGAGCTGGCAACGTTGGGATCGTGTGTGGTGCCTTTTGCCCAAATGTTGTAATTGTCCATAAGCGCCTTGAGGGCGGGGTCATTGGATTGGCGAATGGCTTGGTACTGATCGCCGGTGAGTTTTACAAAGCTGCAGGAGTCTTGTGGTGTGATGATCATAGATTTCCAAGGGGCAGTGAACACTTTTTTGCTGGCGGCAATGTCGTTTACGACGTTGGCCTCGGGAAAAACGCCTTCGCCTCGAACACTTTTGTAAACACAACCGTGCATGCCGACAAAGTGGGTGCGTTCTGCGATTGCGGGTTCACGGTCGAGTGCTTCGCCAATGTTGGGCATGGGACCTACGCAAATGAGGGTGAGCGGTTCGGGTGCGTCCATGATGGTTTGGATGATGGCATCGACGCCGTCTTTGTGCAAGGTTCCTGAATAGGCGTCCAAATCGTAATCTTCGACCCAGGACGCTTGTCGTGGTTTGGTGTAGACGTGTTCTTGCACACATCCCATGCCCACTGGAATATGGGTGCAGTTGACCGCTTCGAGATATTTGCAAATGAGTTTGGTGCGATAAACTGTATCGTCTCGATCTGTGGCGATGAGCTTGACGTCGAGTTCGGGGGTTTTTAATATTTGGGCAAGTGCCCAGGTGTCGTCGATGTCACTGCCAATGTCGGTGTCGAAGATGACGGGAATGGGCATGGTTTAGCTCCTGATAAAGGATCATTGGGTAGGTGTTGAAAGTATGAGCTGTAAAATGGGTGTTGCAGATGGAGAGCGCAATAAAAAACCCCACCGCGAGGTGGGGTTTTTGTGTTTTTATGGATGCGTATATAATCTGTTGATTCACACGCCGACGATTGCCACGTTGCCTTCGGTTATTTTGTGTGGGATCGTAATTGGGCTTTGCTTTGGGTAACTGAGCATTCGCGCTCTTTAAGATTGGTTCGATCCGTCTCAATGATACCGATTTGCTTGAAAAATGCCTATATTAATGTGGTTGCTGTTTGATTCAAACTGATTTCCTTGGGTGATTTTATGGCACAACTTCGTGGGATTGTAGACCGCATTACATTTCAAAATGAAGAGAATGGATATACGATTGCGCGCTTGCAAGTGGAAGGGCAGCGGGGTGGAGAACCTGTAACCATTGTGGGGGAGACGTTGTCGATGAACCCTGGGGAGTCTGTGGTATTGGAGGGGGAGTGGACGACGCATAAGCAGTTTGGTCGGCAGTTTAAGATTGCGTCCTATCAAATGGTGCATCCGTCATCTGTGGAGGGGATGCGAAGGTATTTGGGCTCTGGCTTGATTAAGGGTGTGGGGCCTGTGACGGCGAAACGGATTGTGAATTATTTTGGCGAAGAATCTTTGGCTGTGATTGAAGGTGATCCTGAGCGATTGGCCGAAGTTGACGGGTTGGGTCCCAAACGGGCGAAGTTGATCGTGAAGGCGTGGGCAGAGCAACAAGAGATTCACAATGTGATGTTGTTTTTACAGTCCCATGAGGTTGGGACAGGGTATGCGGTGAAGATTTGGAAGAAATATGGGCAAGAAGCGGTGTCACTCATTCAAGACAATCCATATCGGTTGGCGGTGGATGTGTGGGGCATTGGGTTTTTGACGGCAGATCGCATTGCGCAAAAGATGGGTGTTCCGGCACATTCTGATCGCAGGATTCAGGCGGGTTTGCAACATGTTTTGAATGAGGCGGCGGATAAAAATGGGCATGTGTTTTTGTCTGAAGAAGAATTGATTGAAGCGTGTGCACAGGCGCTGGAGGTGCCCGTTGAGGCGATACCGCCTTGTATTGGGCAATTGGCAAATGATGAGGCGGTTGTTGTGCATGAAGGACGGGTGTACTTGCCGCATTTGTATTATGCCGAAAAAGGAGCGGCGACCCGTTGTTTTCAGTTGTCGCAGGTGCAGCGTATTGAGTTGGGCGATATACCGAGTGAAATTGGTGCGATAGAGTTGCGCGATAACGTTACGTTTGCACCTTTGCAAAAGCAGGCCTTGGAAAAGGCGTTGTCACACAATTTGTTGGTGCTAACAGGGGGGCCTGGTACGGGCAAAACGACGACGATTAAGGGATTGATTGCCCTTTTGGAGGCACGCAAGAAGCGCATTGCGCTTGCTGCACCGACGGGACGCGCAGCCAAGCGGATGTCTGAGGCAACGGGTTATGAAGCCAAGACCATTCATCGGTTGTTAAAATACAGTCCAAAAGAGAATGCGTTTGAAAAGAACTTCGAAAATCCACTGGAGGTGGACGCACTTATTGTCGATGAAGTATCTATGGTGGATACGGTGCTGATGAACAGCCTTTTGCGTGCCGTGCCCATCAGTGCATCGGTGGTTTTGGTGGGGGATACCGATCAATTGCCCTCTGTGGGTGCGGGCAATGTGCTGCGCGATATTATTGCATCGGGCACAGTGGAAACAGTGGCGTTGAATGAGATTTTTCGGCAGGCGCAAACCAGCCGCATTATTACCAATGCACATACGATCAATACGGGGCAAATGCCCGATATTCAGAATGATCGGGACTCTGATTTCTTCTTTCTCGAAGCCGAGGAACCCGATCTGGTGGTGGAAACGGTTTGTGGGCTGTGTGCCTCGCGTTTGCCCAAGACATATGGTTTGAATGCCATTGATGATATTCAGGTACTGGCACCGATGTATCGGGGCGAAACAGGTGCGAATAATTTAAATCGGGTTTTGCAAGAAAAGCTCAATCCTAATGGGCAGGTGTTGAACCGAGGTGGGGCGCAGTTTCGGGTGGGGGATAAGGTGATGCAGATTCGCAACAATTATGACAAAGATGTGTTCAATGGCGATATGGGACGGATTGTGACGATTGATGAAGAGATGGTTTCTGTCAATTTTCAAGATCGCCCAGTTGTGTATGAGTTGTCGGAATTGGATGAGCTGGTGTTGGCCTATGCCGTGAGTGTACACAAAAGCCAAGGGGCAGAATATAAAGCGGTGGTGATGCCACTCACAACACAACATTATATGATGTTGCAACGCAATTTGCTCTATACCGCAATCACCCGTGCCAAGACGTTGGTGGTCTTGGTGGGCACCAAAAAGGCATTGTTTATGGCTGTGCAGAACAATATGGTTTCGCAACGCCATACCACCCTTGCCGAACGCATTCGAGCGGGCATTGTGGATGAACCTAAGTCCAAACCTTTGTTTTGAGGAATCGATGGCTATAAGCAATCAAAAACCAGAGATCAGCCATCACCTATTTAATGGGATAACCCCATCTCAGTCCCCCTTTTTCAGAGGGGGACTGAGATGGATTATCTTGTGCCTATGCCTTATCGCATCGGGAGAAGCGTTGGCGCAGTCTGGCCTGCGAAAAATGATAGAAGCCCACTCTACCCCCGATAGATTAGCGACACAGGCCATTGATAAGGCGTCTAACTTTTCTGGCCAAGAGATGCGCAGGATTGATGGGCGCAGTGTTCTGTCTGGACCTGCGGAAAACCTTTTGAGCCGCAGAAGTGGATTTTCTCCAACGCACCTCAATCAACTGACCAAACGATCTGACTTTTCGGCTTCAGAGATGCGTATGATCCAAAAACGATCCGAAACCGATGCCACTTTTGTTAGGCGTGTTCAAAAAAAATCGACGCCTGATTCACTGTTGCGACAAAGAGACCAAATTATTGATGTGTTGTTTTTAAAAGCGGCACAGAAACAGAGTGAATTGAATCCCGAAGAAAGACGTCAGCTTGCAAAAGCTTCGGATCAATCGACCATTTATTCTGAGTTGCAACGCAATTCTATCTCTGCTGGAAGTTATGGTCGTCTCTTGTCAAAACGGTCCATTCCAGAGTCTGCTTGGCAACGCTTGTTGCGTTCTCGTTCTGTCGATTAATCCCTCTTGCCCTGCTTTCCTATCGCTTGACAAATCCCTCTCTTATTTCTTACCCTGTAGACCAGTAAAAATCGTTGTAGGCCAACCGGTCGCAAGCTAAAATCTGAGCTGTAATTTGGGTTTTGACCTGCAGCTTTCTGACTTCCCGACTTATGATCTGATTTTAAAGGGTATTCTTTTGTCTAACAATGATCTTAAAGCCCAAGTTGACAATCTGATTCGTATAGGCACCGCATTATCGAGTGAGACCGATATTGATGTGTTGTTGGAGATGATTGTTGATGAGTCACGGCGGTTTACTGGGGCAGATGCCGGAACGCTTTACAGTGTGAGTGATGACGGCCGGTTTTTAGATTGGAAGATTGCGCACAACGATACGTTGGGGTCGCGCATGGGCGGCACCAGTGGTGTGCCTGTCACGCTACCTCCCGTACCATTGATTGTTGATGGGCAAATGAATTTGCAAAATGTATCGGCCTATGTGGGCAACACGGGCGAGACGGTGAATATTCCCGATGTGTATGAGGCCGAAGGGTTCGACTTTTCAGGGCCTCGGCGGTATGATGAAGCGACAGGATATCGGTCGATGTCGATGTTGGTGGTGGCGTTGCGCAATCATGAAGGGACGATTATCGGTGTGCTACAGTTGCTCAATGCCAAAGATACGGACTCAGTCATCCCCTTTTCTTCAGACTATGAAGCGTTTATCGCGGCATTGGCATCACAAGCAGCGGTTGCTATTACCAACGCGCGATTGATTCAAGATTTGTCTCATTTGTTCGATGCCTTTATTCAAACCACTGCTGCTGCAATTGATGAAAAATCGCCTTATACCGCAGGGCATGTGCGCCGGGTGGCCAAGTTGACGATGATGATTGCTGAAGGCATTCATGAAGCAGATCAAGGTATTTGGAAATATATTCATTTTGTACCTGATGAATTGGAGGAGCTGCGCATTGCGGCTTGGATGCACGATGTTGGAAAAATGACGACGCCTGAATATGTGGTGGATAAAGCAACCAAATTGCAAACGATTTATGATCGTGAAGAAACTGTCAAAACGCGGTACGAAGTATTCAAACGCGATGCTGAGATTGCTGCGTTAAAGGAAAAATTACAGCTGTCACGCGTATCGGATCAAGATGCAGAAATAATGGAAATTGATCAGGAATTGGATGAAGAATTAAAAAAAATTGATGCGGAATGCGATTTTATTGTGCAATGCAATACGGGTGGAGAATTTATGGATGATGGAGACATTCAACGCTTAGAGGAGATTGCAGCGCGCACTTTTGTGATGGATGGTAAAAACCAAGCGCGGTTGACTGAGAATGAGGTTTATAATTTGTCGATACGCAAGGGCACACTCACCTACGAAGAGCGTCAAGTGATGAACAACCATGCGGCGGTGAGCATTAAGATGTTGTCTCAATTGCCGTTTTCTAAGAATTTACAACGGGTGCCAGAATATGCTGGCGGGCACCATGAGAAGCTTAATGGCGAAGGATATCCTCTCAAATTGAAGGCAGATCAATTGCCCTTACAAGCCCGCATTTTGGCCGTGGCAGATATTTTTGAAGCTTTAACGGCATCAGACCGTCCCTATCGCAAACCTATGCCGTTGTCACAGGCTTTAAAGATTATGGGGTTTATGGTAAAAGATGGCGAGTTGGATGTTCAGATTGTCGATTTGGTACAGGGGAACGGGATCTTGTTTCAATATGCTCAGGAAGAGTTGATAAAAGAACAGTTAGATGTGGGATAGTGCTGGGGACATGAGGAGAGCGGTTTGCGCTTGGTTCATTTTTGAACCAAGCGTTTTTTTATATATAAGGTCGGAGTTCCTGCTGGGTGATAACGCCTTCGCGGAGTATAATGGGTTTATTTGTGGAGATGTCGAGTAGGGTAGAGGGTTGTGACTGGGGCGATGGCCCGCCGTTGATAATGAGATCCAAATGTGATTCCAGCTGGTTTTGCACTTCTTGTGCTGATTGTGCGGGAGGTTGCCCCGAGATGTTGGCACTGGTGCTGGTGAGGGGGCCACCCAGTGCATCAACGAGAGATTGTGCAATGGGGGCATTGGAGTGACGCAGTGCAAGGGTGTCTCTGCCACCAAGGAGTTCCTTGGGCAGTTGGGCACTCGCTTTGAAGATCAGAGTGAGCGGGCCTGGCCAGAATGCGTTGATGAGCGATTCTGCGATGGCAGGCAGGTCTGAGGTAAGTGTGGGGAGGTCTATTGTGCCGCGAATGAGTACGATGATCGCTTTTTCAGCTGTTCGACCTTTGGTGGCAAAGAGGCGCAAAAGGGCTTGCTGATTGAACGGATCAACACCGAGGCCATAAACGGTTTCGGTGGGGTAGGCGATGAGGCCGCCTTGTTTGATGCATTTGGCTGCTTGGAGGATGTTGTCAGATGTTGGAGTGAGGATCATTGGCGGTAGGAGAGCAGGGTCAGTTTTTTTGCACGCCTGCTGTTTTTTTATGGCCGTACAACGGCTTGGTTGGTCTCAAGGGCAGATGCAAAGAGGATAAAGTCATT
>Ga0115002_10005764_pt1 | contig 14467 bp, 12 predicted proteins | sample ArcticOcean_MG_C_8_FD_89576 | JGI IMG/M metagenome (GOLD analysis project Ga0115002, IMG submission 89576) | Marine microbial communities from western Arctic Ocean - ArcticOcean_MG_CB11_86 | ecosystem: Environmental > Aquatic > Marine > Oceanic | place: Arctic Ocean: Canada Basin | collected... | reverse complement strand
GGGGTTCAGAGGGAACAGCAGGTCTTTACCGAGACGAGGCACCTTGCCGAACGTGTGCCCAGTCACATCGGCGACGAAATCGTCGGCGGCCAGCGAGCGAGCAATCCGTGGGCGACGCGCTTCGGCACGTACGATCTCGCGCCCCGCGATCCGCTCGTTCAGGAAATCCTTGACCACCTCAAGATCGGGTATCTCTGGCATCGGCTTGCGTTCAAGTATACCTCTGCCTCGTGGACTGCCCGCACCGCGCATGCCTCCTATGCACAGCGGAGGCCAGGTGCAAGCTAAACGCCAGCCCATATTCGCGAGCGAGCTCTACCAGGAAGCGTCCACTGTTTAATGGCGTGCGTTCTTTCCGCTCGCATCCACCGCTGGTGGCAGGGCCCTGATCGTCAACTTCATCGCCGTTCGATTCGGGCTCTTCCCTGCGGCAAGGGTCGTCGAGGATGCGGCGACGATCGCCCTGGCCGCACGGGATCTGTCCCTCCCCAAGGCGCTCATCTCGACCACCGTCGCAGAAGGACTAATCATCCCGTTCGTCCTCATCGGCATCCTCTTGTTAGTCGAGGACTATCGCAACCTTGAAGCTAACGCTGAGAATCCTGAACCATCGATCTCGCCACCGACGACTGGCCTTTAAGAAGAACGGCCCTCGGAAATCCGAGGGCCGTTTCACTATCTGCTTTTTCAGGGCTGGTGTCGCAGCGCTACTCAAGGAAATCACGCAGCTTGCGCGAACGGCTTGGGTGCCTCAGCTTGCGAAGCGCCTTCGCCTCGATCTGGCGGATACGCTCTCGCGTGACGCCAAAATCCTTGCCGACCTCTTCCAGCGTTCGGCTTCGACCGTCCTCCAGGCCGAACCGTAGCTGCAACACACGTCGCTCGCGGTCGCTCAACGTGCCAAGGACATCCTCGACCTGCTCGCGCAGGAGCTGGAACGTAGCAGCCTCCGCGGGCGCAGGGGCGCTCTTGTCCTCGATGAAGTCGCCCAGGTGGGAGTCCTCTTCCTCGCCGATGGGTGTTTCCAGCGACACCGGCTCCTGCGAGACCTTCATGATCTCCCGGACACGTTCTGGCGTGACCTCCATACCCACGGAGATCTCCTGGGTCGTGGGCTCGCGTCCGTACTCCTGAACGAGCCGACGGCTCACCCGCATCAGCTTATTGATCGTCTCGACCATGTGCACGGGGATACGGATCGTCCGTGCCTGATCGGCAATCGCTCGCGTGATCGCCTGTCGGATCCACCAAGTCGCATACGTCGAGAACTTGTAGCCCTTGCGATAGTCGAACTTTTCGACCGCACGGATCAGGCCGATGTTGCCCTCCTGGATCAGGTCCAAGAGCGACATCCCACGGCCGATGTACTTCTTCGCAACGCTGACGACCAACCGGAGGTTCGCCTCCGCCAGGTGTCTCTGGGCTTTCTCTCCATCGCGCCGCACGCCGTTGAAGTGCTGCCGGAGGTTGAACTCATTCGAGTCCAGCTTCTGCAGCATATCGGCGTCGTCGAGCATCTCGGAGAGCTTGGTGACGTGCACGTCCTCGCCAATCATATCCAGCGTCGCGTCAGGCAACACGTGGCTGTTCAGCGACAGTTGAACGATGAGCTTGCCCACATCGGGTGGCTCCATGTCCCACCTCGCCCCGAACTCTTCGAGCATCTCCAAGTTGTTCCCACCATCGATAGCCGCTCGGAGCTTCTCGTTGGTGAGCAGCATCTTCAGCGTCAACGGGTCTTCGATCACCAGGTACTCAGTGATCGCCTCAAGCAGGTCCACCTGACCCTCGAGGCGTTTCAAGAGTGTCTTCACGATTGCGGCGGAGGTCACGGGTCGATCTGTCTCGTCGTGAATCTCTTTCTCGGCAAGGATGACGTGCTTCCCTGACTGGAACTCCTGCGCGAGGCGGCGCTCACCGGCTGCGGTCAGCAGCGTGACACGACCAATCTCCCGCAGGTACATGCGGACCGGATCGTCGATAAGCTCGGAGCCTTCGGGGTCTTCTACCGGGGTTTCGTCAGCTACGGCCGCCTTCTTGGCGGGAGTGGCGACCGCCGCCGTAGCAGGAGCACCGCTGTCTTTCTCTTTCGCCTCAACGGCCTCAACGGCCTCAACGACCGCCGCATCCAGCAATGCGGTCGCCGCGCCTCCGGTTTCGGTTGAGGCCTTGGCGGGGTCCTTCTCGGTTGTTTCGTGTTGAGAACTCGGGTTCTGCTGCAAGTCAGCTCCTCATTCGCTTGGCGCGGTGGCGCTCGGGGTGCCTAGAGCGCGCCCGTTCCGCTGGCAAATAGGTCGCGCAGCCGTAAGTTGACCTGGACTGCCTGCTGATCCACCGCATCTTTGTACCCGGGGTCGGCGGGGGAAGCATCGTCGGCCAGTGCCATCTCTTCCTGCGCCTTTAACTCCCGAAGGTACCGCTCTTCCATGCGGTGCAGGCAAGCCTGCCAATCGGCTGCCCGCTGCTTGCGGTCTGCGGGGGGGAGAACCTTGGAAGCTAAATGCTCAAGATGCTCCGCAGCCACGTCGTCAAGCAGCGGATACGTGCCCTCCATTGTACCAGTAGCTTGAATCGCGCTCAATAATGCGCGATTTTCGGCCCTGCGCATGTGCTCCGGCGGCAGCTCCGCGACCAATTCAAGCACCTCCGGGTACTGAGCGATCAACGCAAGCACGTACTCGTCCAAAACGTCGTGGTCTGCCTTACGGAACACCGACTCAGCCTGTGCCTTGCCACCCTCCCGTTTCGCCTGTTGCTGCTGTGGGCGGGGCCGCCCCGGCGTTCGGGAGCGCCCCACGCTCGCTTCCAGCGTCTCGATAGGCACCGATAACATGTCCGCAAGCTTAGCGAAGTACTGCTCCTGCTCCACCCAATTGGGGATCGCGAAGATCACCGGCATCAGCAGCTCGACAGCTTCCGCTTTCCCCTCAGGGGTCGAGGTATCCAGACGGCTGGCTTCCGCCCTCAGCAGGAAATCCACCACCGGCACGGCGTTGGTGATCAGCTCGCGCCACTTAGAGCCATCGGCACGGATCATTTCGTCCGGGTCCTTGCCGTCGGTGATCAACGCTATGCGCAGCGCGTCCATGTCGGACGACCGCTGCTTGATGTCGGCGCGGGCACGTCCCTTCGACGTCTGAAGCTCTCCGCCCAGCAGCTGCCACGACGTTCGCAAACTGCGGAGCATCGCCTCCTGCCCCGCAGCGTCAGCGTCCAGGGCAAGCACGACTCGCGGAGCACGCGCACGAAGCAAGTTGACCTGTTCTTCAGTCAGCGCCGTCCCCATAGACGCCACCACGTTCTGGTACCCGTGCTCATGCGCCGTAATCACGTCCATGTACCCTTCGACCACCACGGCGACTCCCTCGCGGGCGATGGCGTCGCGGGCCCGATCCAGGCCGTACAGCATCTTGCCTTTGTCGAACAGCTCGGTCTGTGACGTGTTCAGGTACTTGGGATTCGCACCGGCCAGCGAGCGGCCAGCGAACCCGATAACCTGGCCTTCGCTGTCGCGCAGGACGAAAGTGAGCCGTCCACGGATGAAATCGCGCACCTCGCCTGACTCGAACCGGGAGACGACTCCAGCGGCGACCGCCTGGTCCTCCGTGTAGCCCAGAGCTGTCAGGTGCTTCAGTAAATCGTCGCCCGTGCTCGGGGCGTAGCCGATGCCGAACCGCACAACCGCCTCCTCGGTGAGCGCACGTTGCTCAACATACGCTCGGGCCAGCGCGCCCTTGTCCGCTTGGAGGGCTTCACGATAGAAGCGAAGCGTAGCCTCGTTCACCGCGAACAGGGGATTGCGTGGGCCATCCTTGCGCTGCGTGCGCTCGGGCAGCGCCACACCCGCACGCTCGGCGAGTGTCTTGAGCGCCACCGGAAATTCGACACCCTCGATCTTCTGGACGAAGTTGAAGACGTCGCCACCCTGGGCGCATGCACCAAAGCAACGCCAGGTCTGGCGCTCCGGGAACACCACGAACGAAGGCGTGTTCTCCTGGTGGAAGGGGCAGCGCGCGTGGTAATTGCGCCCCGCGCGCTTTAGATCGGGGACGTAATCAGCCACCACATCGACGATGTCGATACGCGCCTTGATATCGTCAGTTGCTGCCATCGGTCGTCCTCCGCCCCGGGTTGCGCCCCAAGTTGCGACATGGAACCACGCCGATTCTGTGCGGCCCCGCCCTAAATCGCCAAGATAAATGGAAGTTCAATTTCACTCTGTTTGCGCGTTGACGCGCAACACCCGCATGGCACACTCGGCTCTGCTCTGGTACAACGACCGCATGCCTACGCGTTTCTATCATGTCGACGCCTTCACCTCGGTTCCCTACACCGGCAACCCGGCGGTGGTGTGCCCGCTAGACGGCCCCGCCTCTCCTCATTGGATGCAGGATGTAGCGGCGGAGATGAATGTCAGCGAGACGGCGTTCTTCCATCGGAATGGCCCAGACAGCGATACGTTCCACCTGCGCTGGTTCACGCCCATCACCGAAGTCGACCTCTGCGGGCATGCGACCCTCGCTAGCGCTCATGTGCTACGCGAGGATGGTATAGTCCCCGTGGGACAAACGGTGCGGTTCCAGACCGCAAGCGGCCTGCTCACCGTGGAGATCGGCGACGACCTGCTGTGCATGGATTTCCCGGCCGAGCGTGCAGAGGCGGTCGACACGCCGGAAGCACTCGCCACGGGCTTGGGAGTCCAACCAATATGGGTAGGCCGCAATCGGCTCGACTACGTCGCGGAACTGGAATCGGCAGCGATCGTTGGCGAACTCACACCCGACCTACGCGCGCTCGCCGATCTCCCCGGACGCGGAGTCATCGTGACGGCGAGAGGCGAAGAACCGGGCATCGACTATGTCTGCCGCGTGTTCGGCCCGAAAACTGGCATTCCAGAAGATCCCGCAACAGGCTCGGCCCAATGCGCCTTGGGGCCGTACTGGGCCGAGAAACTTGGCAAAGCTGAACTAGCGGCGTACCAATCGTCCAGACGCGGTGGTCACATGCATGTGCGGCCACAGGGCCAGCGAGTCATCATCAGCGGCCAATCGGTCACGATTTCGTCCGGCGAGCTACTGCGCTAAGCAGGGCAAACCTTCGTGCCCCACAACCGGCTATTCCTGCCATCGCCATAATGGAAACAACCGCCCGTCACGCGATCGGCGCCCTGCACGCTACCCTCTCTCTTGACGACATACGTCGTCGCCAAACCAGCGCGCCGGAGCGCCGAGCGACCTTTAGTTCCACCGACGAAGCCAAGAGTTCCGAGGGCGAGCACACGCCTCATGCTCGCGTCATGGGCGGAGCTGTTAGGCGGCGGTGTTACCGGTCGCGGCGTTGTTCAGACGCATCCGGTTTCGGGGCCAACCCGATCAGCCTCAACGGTCGTCCCCAGATACGCATCACCCGCCGCGTGAAGTACGCACGCTTGCCGAATAACGTCCCCACCGCAACGAGAGTGACAGAGTAGGACGGCGGGATAAGCAGTAGGTATGCGACCCGGAAACTCCATGGACCCGACCACAGAGAGCCTTCGAGCCCCAGCGCGCACGATAGGATCAGCTTGCTCAGGAACACCGCGATCAAACCCGTGATCGCGAAAACGATCAACACAACCAGGTAGTGGCGGGCCTCAGTCGATATGCTAGAGGGCAGAATCACAGGTTCTGACGCGCCTCTCGGCCCGCGAGCCCCTCAACCGCCTTGATGATCGCCTGTGTACCCTCGTCGCCTAGCCCTGCGGCCTCCAGCGCAGTGAAGTACTGGCGCGCCAGCGACGTCACCGCCAGGGGCACGTGCGCCTTCTGCGCAGCCTCTTGGATCAACCGCAGATCCTTCTGTTGCAGTTTCACCATGAAGCCTGGTGCGAAGTCACCCTGCACCATACGCGGCCCCAGATTCGCAAGCTGCCACGAGCCCGCCGCACCCCCGGACACCGCCTCGATCGTCTTCAGCAGGTCCGCACCCTGTGCCGACGCGAAAACTAACGCCTCCGCGACCGCTGAGGCTGTTCCTGCCACCAGTATCTGATTCACCAGCTTCGTCGTCTGACCCATCCCGGATGGACCCATCAGCGTGATGCTCTTGCCCATCGTCTGAAACACCGGTAAGCAGCGGTCGAACGTTGCCTGCTCACCACCCACCATGATCGTCAGCGTACCCTGCTGTGCGCCCCACGAGCCCCCGCTGACCGGCGCGTCTAGCATCGCGATCCCTGCGGCTGCCAACCGTCCCGCCAACTCCTGCGTGGCCGCGGGAGCCACCGTGCTCATGTCGATCAGCACGCTACCGGCCTTCATGGAGGACGCTAGCCCGCCGTCTCCTTCGACCACACCCAGCACATCGGGAGTGTCCGGGACCATCGTGATCACCACCGAGCACTTCTCGCCGACCTCGGCGATACTCTGCGCGACCTCGACTCCGTCGGGCGCAAGGGCTTCCGCCCTCGCTGCCGTGCGGTTGTACACCGTGACTTTGAAGCCGCCTTTTACCAGGTTCAGGGCCATGGGGCCGCCCATGATCCCTGTTCCGACGACGCCGATCCGTTCGTCAGCCATCTACCGGCCCTCCTCGATGGCGCGGACACCCTGCACGTAGGCAGCCGTCGCAGCGCCCAGCAACGCGTTGGCGCCCGTCAGGAAGAAGCCCACGCCCCTATCCCGCCAGTAACCGTAATCCTCAGGAGATCGTGCGATCGTGCCCGAAACCTTTCCCGCCGCTACGATTGTCTTCGTCAGATCCTCAATGACCTTCAGCACCTTCTCATGCTTGCCTTGACCATGGACACCCAGCGCCACCGAAAGATCGGTCGGGCCTAGGAACACCACGTCAACGCCCTCGGTCGCGATGATCTCGTCCGCGTGCTCGATGCCTTCGAGCGTCTCAATCTGCGCGATCACACACGTCGCCTCGTTGGCCGCCGCACAGTAGTCCGCCAGCGATTCCGCCATCCCGTAGTGGTTCGCACGCACGCTTGCTAGGCCACGACGGCCTACCGGTGGGTACTTCACGTAACTCACTAGACGCTCCGCGTCATCCCCGGAATTGATCATCGGCGTCATCACGCCCACTGAACCTGCGTCCAGAAATTTCGAGATCACCTGCTGTGTGTTCTCACCGATCCGGGTCAGCGCGGGCACGTTCAGCGCCTCCGCAGCCCGGTACATATTCACTGCATCGTTCGGCAAGATCGGGTTGTGCTCGCTATCCACCACAAGGAAGTCCATCCCGCCCAGCGCGAGAAGTTCCACGGTCGTGGGTGACTCGATGCTAACAAAGGCTCCGACAACCGGTTCCCTCGCCTGCATTTTGGTTTTCATGGCGTTATTGATCATGGCTAGTCGCTCTCAACCTATTGTGGGATTGGTGTATCTAAGTATGTTATGCGGTTCAACGGTTAGCCGCAGCATCGCCGCCGTGCAGCTGTCGTATCACGAATACCACGCCACCCGTCGCGACGATGCTCAGGTAGCTGATGGCCCTGTCCAGCAGCGCCACCGCCACCGCCGTCTCAACCGTCAGCTCCAGTTGCAGCAAACCGCTCACTCCCGTCTCAACGACGCCCAGACCTCCCGGCGTTAGCGGGATCGCCGAAAGCAACCCATTGGCCATTGGCACGAACACCACAAGACCCATCGCCACGGGCACGCCCAGTGCCTTGATGACGAAGAACAAACGCCCAACCTCTGCTAGCCAGCCCAGCAGCCCGAGCCCGAACACCCAGTGCAGCGAACCGAAACTCCCCATCGTGCCCTCGTGGAACCGGTGGTAGAGATTAGCCAACCTCTTCGGAAACAACACCGCTACCAACCGGCGTGCCACCACCATTACCACCAGGCCCAGTCCAATCAATCCAAGAAGTCCGCCGGCGATCACCATGAGGATCAGCGGAGGCTCAATCTGCCCGCCTAGCAGTAGCACCAGCAGGCCAACGCCCATGAGCGCCCCCACCACGCTTAGATCGACGAGCCGATCGGCCAACACTGTCCCTGCCACTCGCGGGAAGCTGGATTTCGTGTCGTTTGAGTAGACGTAAGCCCGGTACGCGTCCCCCATCCGGAAGAGCGTTACCGAGTTCGCGAACCAGCTCATCAGGATGATCCGGCCGTAGTACAACGCATGGCGCTCCATGAACGGAGTACCCGCATTGCGCGCTGCATTACGCAGCAACATCCGCCACCGCGCACCCCGGAAGATGAACGTGGTGTAGTGCACCAGCACCGCAGCCACGTACCAGACCGGGTTCATGTTGCGCATCAGCTCCCACGTCTCGCTCCACGCGATGTCGAACCGCGTCAGGAACAGGGCCGCTAAGCCCCCCAGGAGAACGAATGAGATCGCCGTCTGCGGAGAAAGGAACCTGCGCCGTAGCGAGATAGGTTGGGCCTGAGATCCTTGCGTCACGCCGTCTCTCGCCCGCTCACGATAACGGCCGCTTCGCTGGAATCCCATCGCGTCGTGGGAATCGATCAGAGGTTTCGCCGATCTTCCGCACCACCGTTATCGAGCCCCGTATACCGGCGTCTGCCGCCACGACTGTCGAATGGCCCGCCAACTCAACGCTGGGGTTACCACCGCCAAGAGCCGTCGCCGCCTTCGCAGCCAGCACTGCCTCCGCTTCCGCATCGGCGCCACGTTGCGCCAGCAGCACGCCACCAACCTTACACAACGGCAACGTCAACTCCAGCACCAGCGTCAGCTGACCGATCGCCCGGGCAGTCGCCACGTCGAACGTCTCGCGGTACCCATCCCGACGGGCCACGGCCTCAGCTCGTTCTGCCAGTACCTCAACGTCACCCAGCCCCAAGTTGTTCGTCATCCACGTCAGAAACTCAGCTTTTTTCCCCGTCGCCTCCACCAAAACCACATCCAGCTCAGGCAATCCCACCTTCAACACAAGACCCGGGAAACCGGCCCCCGAACCCACGTCCACCAACCGTCGCGCCCCTGGCAACTCCCGGCGCATCACCGGCACCAACGTCAGGGAATCCAACAGGTGGACCCGCTCCGCATCAGCCAGCGCCGCAGGTGAAGTCAGGTTCTTGCGCTTGTTCCACTCGGCAAGTCCATCCAGGTAGGTCTGGAACTGTCCAAGCTGAAGATCGCTAAGTTGAACACCAAGCGCCTCGGCGCCCTTGGCCAATAGATTCAAGTCTGTCATAAGCGATTAGCAGTATATCGGGGCCGCCCCGTCCCCGGAATGCCGAGCTACCTTTAATCTCAGCGGCGAAGCCAAGAGATCCAAGATCGAGCCCCCACCGAGACCGGAGCATCCCGACCAGGATATTCATCAACGCCAATCCCACCCCGGGAACGCCCCGCGTCGTCCCCTGTTTCCTGAGCGCAGCGCACCGCAGTCGAAGAGCCCGCCCTAAGTCACTCGAAAGGACCTCTCCCCTTCCCATCCTTTTAGCGCTTGCGTCGTAAGAACAAGGTGATCACCTGCAACACTGCCGCGATACCTATCACGCTTGCCAGCGTCGGCCGTCGCTCATCAGCGTCGTAGTAGACCTGCGGCGAAGGTGTTGCACCTGGCGCAGCCGTGGTTTCCGTCGCGCTCGGCGCCCTCGTGCTTGGCGCAGCGATCGCAGCTTGAGGCAATATCCCACTCATCGCATCAGCCAAGTGCGCGACGCTATCCGTGCCATACGCATCCAGGTAGCCATGCACCAACTGATCCGCAACCGACCTCAGGAACTCCTCGCGCGTCCGTCGCGGGTGGTACCGGTACGCCCGGCCATCCAACTCGCGGCCCAGCAATTCCTTCTCCACCAACCGGTTCAGCACCGTCATAACCGTCTTGTAGTTATGACCGGGCCCTAGCGCATCCACCACCTCCTGCACCCTTAGAGGCATCTCGGTACCCCACAACGCCTCCATCAGCAACGCCTCCAGCGCGCCCAAACCCCTCACAACATGACCTGATCGATGCTCGTCCTGTTCGGTCATGGATACCCTCCTGAACCGGCCCTATGGCCCGAACCCTAAGAGGTACCATGAGGAGTGTCAAGGCGATCCGGTCCTCGGACGCCCCCCCCCCATCGTCATCTGTGCGGAGCGGCGCTCCGTAGCGTCTTCTCGAGTTAACGCCATCCTGAGTGCAGCAGAAGGATCTCTCACTTCCCCCGCTTTCCCTCTCACCCTGCGTCCAATAAAATCGCCGCACCCATGCGAGACACGGAGCGCCAAATGCCCCTGCTGTACGAAACGACCCAGAGAGCCGCCAACCTCACAGAGAACGAGATCGGCGCCATTGCCGAACGCCTCAAAGGACGCATCGCCGGTGAGGTCCGCATGGACCGCTACAACCGGCTCTTGTACTCCACCGACGCCTCCATGTACCAGATGGTCCCCGTCGGGGTCGTCGTCCCCAAGTCCGCAGACGACGTCGCGGCCACCATGGCCACCGCCAAAGAATTCGGCATCCCCGTCATGCCCCGCGGTGGCGGCACTGGCCTTGCCGGCCAGACCACCAACCACGCCATCGTCATCGATTTCTCGAAGTACATGCACAACGTCATCGAGGTCTCACCCGAAGAACGCTGGGCTCGCGTCCAGCCAGGCATCGTCAACAACCACCTTAGCGCCGCCGTCCGACAGCATGGCCTCATGTACGGCCCTGACCCCGTCACCAGCCAGCGCGCCACCGTCGGTGGTGGTATCGGCAACAACTCCTGCGGCCCACACTCCGTCATCTACGGCAAGACCCTCGACCATATCCTCGAGGTCGACGCGCTCCTGTCCGATGGCACCCGCACCCATTTCGCGCCCATCAACGGTCAGCCCCTGGAAGCTAAGATGCTCCAGGACGACCTTGAAGGCCACATCTACCGGGAGGTGCGCCGTCTCGCCCACGAGAACATCGACGAGATTGAGCGCCGCTTCCCCAAGATTCTCCGCCGCGTCATGGGCTACAACCTCGACGACTTCACCGGCGAGGCTCCAATGAACCTAACCCGGATCGCTGTCGGCTCAGAGGGAACCCTCATCGCAGTCACCGAAGCCAAGGTCAACTTGGTTCCCCTCCCCACCTTCAAGGGCCTCGGTGTCCTTCACTTCACGGACCTCATCGAATGCATGGAAGCCGCCGTCCCGTTGCTCGAACACAGCCCCTCGGCGGTCGAGCTCATCGGCCACATGATCATCGACAACTGCAAGGTCAACGACGGCTACCGCCACCTGCTCACCAACTTCATGGGTGACCCTCGCGAGATCCTCTTCGTCGAGTTCTACGGTGAGTCGCAGGCCGAGGTCGACTCCAAGCTTGCCGCAATGAAAGCGGACATGGAGCACCGGCGGCTCGGCTACGCCACCATGATCACCTCCGACCCCGACACTCAACGTCGCTGGTACGCACTCCGGGAGGCAGGCCTCGGCCTCGCCATGGCCATCAAGGGTGACTCCAAGCCCCTACCCTACGTCGAGGACACCGCCGTCTCCCCAGAGCAATTGCCGGAGTACGTCCGCCGCTTCGAGGAGATCGTCAACAGCCACGGCACGGAATCCGCCTACTACGGCCACGCCTCCACCGGCTGCTTGCACATCCGCCCGATGGTCAACATAAAGACCTCTGACGGCGTCGAAACCATGGCGGCCATCGCCGAGGAGATCGCCGGCCTCGTCCTCGAGTTCGGCGGCAGCCTCACCGGCGAGCACGGCGACGGCATCGTCCGCGGCGTCTTCACGGAGAAGATGTTCGGTTCCGACATCTACCAGGCGTTCAAGGATCTCAAAACGGCCTTCGACCCTGACTCCATCATGAATCCTGGCAAGATCATCGAGACCCCGGGCATCCGCGAAAACCTGCGCATAGGCCCCTCCACCAACAACCTGGAGGTCGCCACCTACCTCGACTTCACCAACGACGGTGGCATGGCTAGGCACATCGAGATGTGCAACAGCCAGGGCGCCTGCCGCAAGCTCGACGGCGGCATGTGCCCCTCATTCATGGTCACTCGCGAGGAGGAGCACTCCACCCGCGGCCGCGCCACCATGATGCGCATGATCATCAGCGGCGCACTCCCCGCCGATGAGCTGTCCGGCAAGCGCCTCCAAGACACTCTCGACCTCTGCGTTGAGTGCAAAGCCTGCAAGGCCGAGTGCCCCTCCAACGTCGACATGGCAAAGCTTAAGAGCGAAACCCTCGCCAAGTACTACGACGCCCACGGCGTCCCCATGCGAGCTCGCGCCTTCGGTGAGATCGCCAAGCTCAGCGCTATCGGCCAACGGATCGCCCCCATCACCAACCTCCTAGGTTCGCTCCCGCTAACCAAAATGCTCACTGAGAAGTTTATGGGTATCTCCAAGAAGCGCCCCCTCCCCAAGTTCGCCACTCGGCGCTTCAGCTCCTGGCACAAGAAGAACGCGGGTAAGGCTTCAGTCACGAGGGGAGATATCGTCCTCTTCAACGACACCTTCACCGAATTCATGCACCCCGAAGTTGGCCAAGCCGCCGTTCGCATCCTCGAAGCTCTCGGCTACAACGTTCTGCTTGAAGCCCAGAAAGAATGCTGCGGCAGGCCTTTGATCTCCAAGGGCCAGCTCTCCAAGGCACGAGACTGGGCCAAGATGAACGTCGCCGCTCTCGTGCCCCACGCCCGCCAGGGGACTCTCATCGTCGGCACCGAGCCATCCTGCTTGCTCACCCTGCGTGACGAGTACCCCGATCTCCTGCGGGATGATGATTCCAGGGTCGTTGCCGGTCACGCCGTCATGCTCGACGAGCTCCTCATGCAGATCGCCGAGACCGAGCCCGACGCCGTGAAAGCCATCTTCCGTGAGCACAACCTACCTGCCGTCCAGGTCCACGGCCACTGTCACCAGAAAGCCATCGTCGGCACCAGCCCCACGATGGGCTCGCTCGAGCTTGCCAGCATCAAAGCAGAGCTCATCGACTCCGCCTGCTGTGGCATGGCGGGCACGTTCGGTTTCGAGGCTGAGCACTACGACATGTCCGAGGCCATGGGCTCTCTGAAGCTCTTCCCCGCCATCGAAGCCGACGACAAGCGTGAATGGAGTGTGGCTATCAGCGGAATCTCCTGCCGCCAGCAGATCGACCACTTTACGTCCAAGCGCCCCCGCCACGTCGTCGAGTACCTCGCCGACGCGCTCAAGAGCTAGCGCGCGGCATTAGTGGCCCGCTAGCAACCGCTCGCTGAGAGCGTCACGATTCTTCTCTACGCCCTCACGCATCCAGTGCACGGCGTGCGCTATCGGACCTCGACCACCCTCGGCCTCCGCCTTACGGAAGCGTTTCGTCTGCGTCAACCACGCCTTGCCATCCAGCAGCGTGGGTGGGATCAATCAACGCCGCATCCCGCCGGAAGCACCGTTTACCATCACCTCCAGCGCGTATCCCACGCCGTCGCAGGCACGATCGTTGCTTCTAGCGTCAGCTCCGCCGGATTCCTCACCGCCGCCGCAGGCGTCCCGACCCTATTCGCGGATTCTTCCCTCGGCCTCGATGGCCCCGATGGCGACCTCCTGCAAAGCATTGGCTGGGAACGAGGGCGCACCGAATGCCCCGACGCTGCCAGAGCCCCTCCCCGCCATCGATTGCCCTCGCGCCAGCTACGCAGAAGCGCGCGAACAGCAACCGCTAGGCGACGTCAGCGCCTACCTCTGCGAGATAGATCCCTACCAGGACGGCAACAGTGCGGACCGTGTCGGGTCGTTCCTGCGGGGCTTCATTGAAGAACTGGACGCCAGTCACCCTCGCGACCAAGCGGCTCCAGACGGCGGCCCAGACCTACGCCAACGCCCATGACCGCGCGCGCCGTCCACCTTCCCCCATTAGCGTCACTCCGAGCGGAGCGGAGCGCAGCGCAGTCAAACGGATCTCTCACCGACTTCATGCGGATTGGCCCACCAACGAGCCCGGAGCACTCGCTAAACGCGGCCAACGAAAACGTCGCTAGCGATGCCGGGCCGTAATCCTTCGGCCGTATGCAACGCGAACTGGTCGGTCATGCCGGCGATGTAGTCCAGCGCGACCAGATCGACCGAATCGTTGCGGAGGAAATAATGCTCCGGTATCTCGCCAGCGTTCTTGAGGAAGTGTCCATACAGGAACTCGACGATCACGCGAGCGTTCTCGCCCTCAGCACCCTGGCCTGCAGGCACGTACACGTTGTCGAACATGAACTCTCGCAGCTGGGTCACGACCCCGCTCACCTGCGGGCTCATGCTCAAGCGGGGCCGATGGCCAACCGGCGCCAGCGAATCGTAACCAGCGCACGCCCAAGACGACGCAACGACATCGTTCACCATGGAATCGAGTCTCTGAGAGTGCCGAGTGCCCAACACTTCCCGAGCGTCCACGGGCAGATCGGACTCGCCCAATACACCCGCACGGATCGCGTCACCGATATCGTGAGCGAGGTAAGCGATCGCGTCCGACGCCCGCACCACCTGCGCCTCCAGTGTCAGTTCATCGAGCTCGGTCGCGTTCAGGAAATCACCTCTCGGC
>Ga0115002_10005763_pt1 | contig 14471 bp, 8 predicted proteins | sample ArcticOcean_MG_C_8_FD_89576 | JGI IMG/M metagenome (GOLD analysis project Ga0115002, IMG submission 89576) | Marine microbial communities from western Arctic Ocean - ArcticOcean_MG_CB11_86 | ecosystem: Environmental > Aquatic > Marine > Oceanic | place: Arctic Ocean: Canada Basin | collected... | reverse complement strand
TAACTTTCCATCCCGGACCCAGTCACATAGTAAGGGCTGGGATTCTTTTTCGTAAAGCCTGGTAGGCCATTGATGGATATAAATATTATAATTAAAGTCTCCGAGTGAATTTGGAACTGTGAACTCTTTGAGTCCTGCATAAAACCCATAGACACAAATGGAACCACCTCTTTTTATTAATGGTAATGAAGAATGGATAATTTCAGGTTTTCCTACCGCGTCGATCACTGCATCGAGCTTCTTACTTGGATCAAGTTTTGAGAGCTCTTTAACTCCTTTGTCATCCCTATCAAAAGTTGCATCAGCGCCTAAGGCAGTAGCCAGATCCCTCTTTTCCTTATGACGATCTACGAGGCCAATCCAACCCAACCCGAAGAGCCTTCCCAGTTTAACAAAACTGAGCCCCACTGGGCCACCACCGACAATGAGAACATTGTCACCTGGCTTTAGATGAAAATCACGGAAAGCACCGAGGACTTCTCGCCAGGTGCATAATAGGACTCCGTCCTCTGGTTCAATGCCTGCTTCGACTGATGTCTGAATTTCAAATACCTCAACCCATCCATGCTCCTCTGAATTTACCTCGTCCTCGACCATAGCTTCATGGTCATTGACTAGTACATATTCGCAGAAACCTCCCCACCCTGACTTAAGACCTTGAGTCTCCAACTCATCGTCAAACACTAGACCACTGACTGCCCTTTGTCCTACAGTGAAATTTCGTACACGGGCACCAACCTCAATGACCTTACCTATACTTTCATGACCCAAAGCGAAAGGGAATGACTCTTCCATTCCAGGAAAATGTCCTGCGACCAGTTCGCTGTCCGTATTATTACAAATGCAAGCGACCTCAGTTTTAACTAGTGCCTGATAAGCTTTAGGCTTAGGGACGGGAGTATCAATCAAAGAAACTTGACCCGGATCTGTTACGGAAACTGTTTTCATAAAGAAACAAATTTATTACAGCTCATACTTAATTGGCAAGCTGAGATAAAACTTCAGATTGAATTACTCAATTTCAAATCCATTAATGAGCGATAAATTTAATGGAGGTTCACCTCGTGGCCCGGGTCCGAATCCAACAAATACTGTCGCCTCACCCACGTTAGCGGAATTTGGTATTCTTACCCTCGCCGAAATGACTCCGTTAGCTGAATTCCTTGTAATATTGGTGCCTTGGTATTCTCCAATCGAAACTGACTGAGGAGAAGCAAAATTTGGAGGTCCACCGACGATAGTTAATCTAATCAGAAGATTAACTGTAGAACCAGCATTGGCCTGATCTGGTGATACTACTAAATCATTGCCAGTAGGATTTGGTCTTCCTCCTGGACCTCCACCAGGTCCACCTCCACCAGGATTAATGCCCCCCCCGCCATTGTTAGCATTAAGTTCAGGACCATCGCCAAAGTCATCAGAGAATCCATTATTATCAAAGTCTTCTATTCCTGTACGAATCATTCTATAGAATCGATCCGCACCTGAATTTGGCTTATTATAAATTGAGCCTTGATTATTTGAATTAGCAGTGAACTCAACATTGCCTTCGTACCAAGTCTTCAGATCAGGACTCGCATCTACCCTGTAACTTGCACCTTCGACCGTGTTCCAAACAAAGGTAACAACGTTACCAGATGATCTGACTGTTTTTGCTTGATGCTGTTTATTTGGTCCGCCGCTAAAAACCTTAGCTGCCCCAGCCGGTATAGCGTTGACACTTCCACCTGAAGGAGTCCCATAGTAGTTACGCCCAACGTTGTAGGGAAACACGGGTGTTCCATCATCTTCAACCGTAGTAAAATAAGCCCAGACTCCTTCAGAAAACTCTGGAGTAATGCAAAACCTGCCATTGTGCTCATCCAGATCATAATCCTTACCCTGCTCTAAGCCTAGGTCTTCTTTAAAAGTGTAATCTTCGAGGTAATGTCCAAGAATATATTGATTTGAGACGTTAGGCCCGTACCGATTTGAGGAAATTGATGTGGACCTACCTTCTAAAGTGCTAACCCACTTAGGCAATGATCGGCGTCCAGTTGAGCTTAAGTTCGTTGAACCGTTCGTTCCGTCTCGCTTCTGATAGCCACTAATCATTCTTCTTATTCCTGAGTCAGGATCATTAGGATCGTCATATGCGTATGGACCGTATACAGGATGACCGTCAGCGACCCAGCCTAGTATTGGTGAATGCATCCCGTTGAAACTTTCTGTATATCCGTTCGTCGATTCATTATAGTTAACGCTACCACCAAGTAAGTGTCTAACTGCAGGCGCATTAGCATGGTAATGATGGAGGTTCATTGCCTGATGGGCAAATGCGGCATCAAAAGTCACACCCTCATTAATATAAGCATCACGGTTCCAGACGCCATCACCACGGCCACCACCGAGTGGGCTACCATCGGCGCCGCTGTTAGTTATGTATGAGAATGTGTCAGTCGCATCAAACAGAGCGACCCCATCTACAAAATAACCAATGGCTCCTGCAGGGGTAATTACATTACCATTATACGAGGTTGGAACTTTTGGAACACGATATGTCGTAGCTGTGTTACCAGGAAAACTAGGGAAGTTTCGAGTCTTAGCCTCATTAAGATACCAAGGTCCCATGATATGAAAACCAAGACCTGATGTCTTAATATAAATCCAGTCCTCCGAATCATAAATTTCATGAATGCCTGCGTATGTAGGAGAATTTTGGATGCCCTGCCCACGGCTCCATGTGATTGAGCTTGTTCCAGAAGCCTCATTTTCCTTGCTCGTAAATATGCGTGCATACTTACCTGTTTTCTCAGTGTACCAAGAACTGAGCTGTGGCTCTGATCTTAGGCAAGTAGTAGAAAGTATAAGAAGGTAAATGATGTATCTAGTGAGCTTTATCATTATTATTAGAATAGACTACAATCATTAACCATGCGTTACGAAGTTTAATAAAAAAAGAGGCTCCTATATATTCCTTGAATATAAATTACTAATGAGGAAAGTGTTACAGCCTCTCATTAAATGAACGAAGATACACGTCCAGCAGAGCACGTCTTGTTAAGTTCAAGCATCCGTCATCATGACCTCGACGCACTGCGGGCCTTTGCGATGCTTCTGGGGATTGTTATCCATGGGGTCCTCTCATTCGTAGGCACCCCAATTTGGTCAGCTCAAGACATAAACCAGAACCCCCAATATGGACTCGTTCTAGATTTTATTCATGGGTTCCGTATGCCGCTGTTCTTTCTAGTGAGTGGGTTCTTTACAGCGATGATGTGGCAAAAGAGAGGCTCCCTGTCATTATTCATTCATAGAACTAAACGCATTCTGATTCCACTTATACTAGGGATGATTGTTTTTGCTCCGCTATTAAACAATATGGAGAGCCTCAAAGACTGGAAGAAGGGATTAGGAAAGGTAGAGACTGGCAAAGAACAATATGATAAGAAGCTCATCAGAGGCACTACGATCTGGGCCGCGTCCAAGAGAGGTGACAATGAGCTATTAAAACAGCGAATTAGCGAGGGAAAGGACCTTAATCGCAAGGACTTTATGAAAACGACTCCCCTTCACTGGGCCTCCGCTTATGGAAATGAGGAAACCGTTAAATTACTTCTAGATAACGGTGCAGACCACAGTCTCGGTGACGATAGTGGTTCGACTCCCCTAGTCTGGGCCGCTTTTATGAGTGAATCAGGGACTGCAAAATTACTCATGGAAGCAGGTGCCTCTACAAAGCATAAGAGTAGAGACGGAACCACTCCGATAGATGCAACAAACATAAATCGGGAAACCATGAAGTACATCATGGGAATACTTCGCATAGAAGCTGATCTTGATTTGGTAATGGCTAAACGATCTGAAATTAAGTCCACATTACGTGGTAAGGATTTATCTGGGGGTTCGAAATTTACAGCAATGATTGGTGATTTTTTCGTAACTAACTACGTCATCGATTTCTATGGGAGAGACGTGATCATTCTCCACCACATGTGGTTCCTCTATATATTATTCTCAATTATAATAATCTTCTGCGCCCTCAGTTTGTTTATAGAAAAGCTCTCACTTCATAACCTTTGGAGCAACTTACCTGAACTCGTTAAGTCATTACTTAGGGCAATTGCTCTAGTTGTAATTGTCGTATCGACATTCTATACACAAATATTTATGGGCACTGGAGAATTGGGACCAGCCACGGCAGTCTTCTTCGATCCCGAAAAGTTGTATGACTTTTTTACATTGCAGGGATTCGATGGGAAATCAGCTTGGTGGATACTAGTCCACTACTCACTATTTTTTATCGCTGGAGTCATATTCTTTGGCATTAAAGGGTTCGGATCCTTTTCTAAGTACGCATGGCCATTACTATTTTTTGCCGCTTCGATCACTTTCATAATCGCAATTAACGAGTACAGAAAACCTTGCCCCGACTGGATCAATCTTAGAAAAGGTCTAGATGGCCCCTTCGCATTTCTCGGCCCAGCAATAAAGTCAGTCCAGGAGTCCTTTAATAGCTTGGATCAGGAGAAAGATGGCATCATCGTCAAACGCGCATTCATCACAACTATCTATTGCTGGCTCATGACCTTTGGCTTTATCGGATTCTTCCGCTTTTTCTTTTCTGGAGAAAGTAGACTCGTTCGGTTCGTGTCCGACTCATCGTATTGGCTTTACCTCGCTCATCAACCACTCGTAATATCGTTGCAAATTATCCTAGCAGACTGGGACATACCTATCATTATCAAGTTCCCATTGATCTGTGTAATTACAGTAGCAATTCTGTTATTAACTTACCGATACATAGTCAGATATTCTTTCATAGGAACTATACTTAATGGCAAAAGAGTAAGACCCGCATAAGTGAGATCTCACCGCGTTGCTAAGGATTCAAGTAATTGATAACGCTTTGATTGATCCGATATCTCATGCGCCCATGCTACAGCGGTGGAGAGATGATTGGACTTCAAACCATTGACCATGCCCTCGATTGCTGCATCCCTAAGAGGCGAACCATTTAGCTCGTTTTCTATGTATGCCTCTGATGCATCATAATTTTCGTTCGCCCAAAACGTAAAAAGTTCAGTAGCGAGTTCACGACTAGAATTTAAAGGGAAATAAGTGATGGATTTTGCCATCTGTGATGGATACGCATGTATCCAATCATCGAAACGACTATTTGATTTAAATCTAAGCATAAACTGCTCAGGTCTTATCTCTGGATAACTTTCAAGTAAAAGCTGAAGTTCTTTAGGTGTTTGAACTTCATTCAAAGCTATCAGGTTAAGCTCAACTTGAGACTTCTGCTTCTCATGGAGACAATTACAGGAAGAGATAAAAGATATTAGCAAGAAAATGCTAAAATGTATAAAAGTGAGTGTACGCAGAAAAAACAACGATTGCTGTAGATTAGGAAGAACTTTGTAAATTTCACTCGAGTTCCATTACCTTATAGAACCTCTTTTTATCAGTTAATGGGATCCCTTCGTCTGTAAATGAAGTGCTATCTCCTTCACTTTCAATTCCATCATCCAATTCTTCCCACTCTCCGCTTTGAAGATTGGTTGATGAGTAAACACCATAAACTCTACCTCTTCGGGAATTCCAAGTAACAGTAACAGCGTTTGAAGACTTGCCCAGATCAAGTTGCACGTCTTCGATGACAAGAGGGATTTTCTTTTCTGTTATGGCAGCTTCCCACAAAGAAAGGGCTTCCTTATCTGTCAGGACTCGATCTATCCATATCGCTACCTCATCCTGAGCTCCAGAATGTGTAGTAGAATTTGCCGGGTCTGCTTTTCTTCCGCCAATCTTTGCTAGACCAGTATCAACCCCCCATCCTGTGACATTTGGCTGAAGGTTATCCGTGCGATCAACACCATTAATCCATAACTTGAAATTTGCTGCACGATCGCGGCCAGATGATCCAAAAGTGGAAGCAACAACATGGAACCAACCTGAATCGGTTTGAATTAAGCGGCGGTCAGGACCACTGTTATCCTCCATAAATAGAGTTCTCTCTGCAGCTAAACCGGTCTGGCCCGGGTCAACGGCAAGGACTAACCCGTCGTTGGCCACATTTACCTGAAAGCTTTTCAAAGGATCGGAAAGGTTATTGGTAAATATACGATCTCCTCCCTGCGCAGGTCCAGCTTTGAAAAAAAGAGTTACGGTGATTGAGCTTGAACCATAGAGATTCCCGTCACCCAGAGTAACATGACCTGAATTATTGCTGTAATGAGCTAGATTATCTGTCCCACCCAGACCGGGAACAAGAATCCCTTCAAAATCATCAGCACTGAAGACAGTCATTGGACCCTCACCACCTACTTCTGGACCGCCAAACCCATAATCACCATTAAAGACACCTGGTTTTGGCGCATTATCCATTGTATCCATTGCACCCCCATCCGTTTCTGTCTCGTTTAACTCATAGTAAAAGGTTGGTTCAAGTTTAATGACAGTTGTTTGATAATTGGCGGCGTAGATTGATGTTGTTTTACAAAAGGCAAACAAGCTTACGGCAACAGCAATATTGAAAATAGATTTAGAAGATTTCATTCGAGTTTTTAGTTCCTTAATAATTAAGGTATTATTTGTAACAAGAAAAAAAGATATCGAAAACAAAAATGTGGAGTCAGAATATACTCAACTTGATATCAAAGCTAACCCTTGGAAATAGTCTCAATCCAACCCTGAAGAAGGCCCCAGTCATGACGTTTATATTTCCAACTGACTGCTCTTTTTTGTTCTTCGAGGATCCGTGTAGGCAATAACCTTAGTCTATTTAAGCTCATTCCAGCAGCTTCAGGAACCCAATCATCTTGTTTATAGGTAAATATGCTGTGAACGGTGCCTCCTCCGCAGGAATGACAGTCTATGCATGATTGCATAACTGAACCGTTCGGCTTCAAACGCTCATTTTCGAAGTAATCAGAACTATAAATAAGTGATAATCCTTCAATAGAATTCTTTTTGACTGGCTTAAGACCACCATTAACAGAGGCAAACAAATCTTTTCTATTTAATACAAACTTGTAGACAGTCTGACATGCATTGTGATCTTTAATGTTTTCGCCGACTTGATTATAAACACGAATCTGAACAGTTTGAACTAGAGGAGACACTAGAATGTTTCCAGTCTTAGTTATTACAGACATTTTCCGTACCAGGGCGACTGAAGTGCCTTTTGGGAATTGTGGTAACGGTTTTTTATCAGTGGCTTCAGAAGATTTTCTGGCAGTGGATTGGTTTAGTAAATTGAGATACTTAAATGTTTCTAACCTACCGCCAGGGACATTTAGAAAAACAAGAAAAGGTGATCTTCCGCCATAGTATCTCATGTGAACTGGCGCACTAGGGCCTTGAAGAGCTCCTCTAACACATACCCAGTCTCCCTTATCACTTAATAGAGATGAAGGTAAAAAGTGCTTATCTGATTCAGACTCATCAAATGCATTGAGGTAAGTCTTTGAGCTTACTGCCATCGAATAATTATTAATTAAAGCCAGTGCATCAGGTTCATCTAAAGCTAAGAGATCTATGGCCTTGGACAACCTTCTCCTCAAAGCCCTACGAGAATCATTTAATTCTTGAGAATGAGCTAATGGGGTTGAGACTCCTCCAAAAGGAAGCCCTTTATCGAAGTTTGCAGTCCAATCAAAAATGGACCAAAGGTCATGCTGGAAAACGGCTCGCTTTAAGGGACTTGAAATTAATAGATGCCCATTACCTTTAATGAAATCATCAAGTAATGTAATGGCTTTGGAGTGAGTATTACCTTTAAGTAGAAATTCAGTTGTTGAAGGCCATAAATACGGGTCAACTAAATCTCCTCCGAACTTGTTCCCTTTCTTGTCCTCTCTAACAAAAAATAGAGAGTGTAAGCGGTTCCATAAATGATTTTTGTCAGGGTGAAATATAGCGCAATCAGGCGCCTCATGGACAACGTTAGCTGATGAATCACAGCAAAAGAAGCATAGTGTAAGAAATGAACAGATAAGCCTCATTATTAAAATATAACATCACCCATCAATAATGGAACTAAAATAATTATCTGGTGGGTCAAGAAATCACATCAGTCACAACGTGCCCATGAACATTTGTTAAGCGCCGCTCTAACCCATTATGGTAAAATCCAAATCCTCTAATTTTCATATTGATATTATCATAATGATCATCCATTCATAATTAAGAATGGAATTTCTAGAACTATTATGGGTATTTCCTGAGAAGATTTATGAAGCGACTGGGAAAAAAGGATGTTTAATTCTACTGTTAATCTTTTTGATTTCAGTTGGAATAATATCCTTAAAGTTCATCAACTCTTAAGACTTAATCGAGAATTTACGATTGGAGAAATTGATAAACGTATTTAAACTTAATTCTCTTAAGTAATAATTTTTTGAGCAACTTCACCATAGACATCAGTGAGCCTGAAGTCACGTCCCGCATAGCGATAAGTTAGCTTAGTATGATCAAGCCCCATCAAATGTAGAATCGTAGCATGTAGATCATGGGTATGCATTTTATCAGCGACTGCAGTATCGCCTAATGGGTCAGTTGCCCCATAGCGGATTCCACCCTTAATTCCGCCACCGGCCATCCACATAGAATAGCCTCTATTATTGTGACGTCTGCCGTCTTTGTTTTGACCTTCAGGAGTACGACCAAATTCTCCACCCCACACTAAAAGCGTGTCCTTTAACATGCCTCGTTCCTTGAGGTCAGTCATCAGTGCAGCAATAGGACGATCAGTGGCAGTCGCGTTATTCTTAAGTTTAGTACTAAGCCCATTGTGTTGATCCCAACCGTTATGAGTGACCTGAATGAACCTGACTCCAGATTCTGCTAGTCTACGTGCCATTAGGCATTGAGTTCCAAAGTTACTGGTTGCCTTACTATCAAGGCCATACATCTCACGAGTTTTCTGGTTTTCATTTTTAAGATCCATGACCGTTGGGACGGCACTCTGCATACGATAAGCCAATTCATAGCTCTGTATTACACCCTCTATTTCGCTGTTCTTGCCTACTCGCTCAAGCATGCCGCGATTCATGGTCTGGACTAAATCAATCTGTCGTCGTTGCTCAGGCTTAGATAAATTGGCATTCTTTATATTTGCCATCGAGTTGCCAACGTTGAACTTGGTTCCCTGATAGCTAGCAGGAAGAAATGCCGAGCCATAATTCTGTGCACCACCCAGGCGCCCGAGAGGGTTAATTGTTACAAATCCCGGTAAGTTTTGATTCGCTGTGCCGAGCCCATAAGTGATCCAAGCGCCCATTGACGGTCTAACAAAATTTTGACTGCCAGTGTGAAGTGCAATAGCTGCCTGCGGATGAGCGGGGCTAGTGGTATGCATTCCGTTTAACAAGCATAATTCGTCAGCGTGCTTGGATAAGTGTGGATAAATTTCAGAAATCATCAAACCACTCTTACCGTGAGGGTTGAATTTATATATTGGCGCGAGCATGGTCTTGCCTGAAACTTTTTTTCCACCAGCCTTTTCTAGTTCTGGCTTGTGATCGAATGTCTCAAGATGACTAGGCCCACCTTGCATAAACATAAAGATCACTCTCTTTGCTTTTGCCTGAAAATGAGAAGGTTTTTCAGAAAGAGGATTACGGAATCCCGCGGCATGCAATTCACTACTAAGGAGCCCCTTCAATGCAAGGTATCCAAACCCGCACGAAGTCATTGAGAGAGCATCGCGTCTGGTGAAATCAGGAGGATAATTATTCATGATAATAATTTATTATATCAGTTCTAATATTGTAATTCTATAAAGCATAACGAAATTCAGCTGAGGCAAATAGAGCTTGAATAAATCCAGAGAATGCAACTTCAGGCGTTTGGCCATTTTTAATAGCCTCATCAAGAAACTTTCTGAACTCGGACAACTCTGATCCGGAAGGCGTACGGCCAAATGCAAGAAGATAAGCGCCTGCGATACGCTCCTCCTGATTCTCTAAACGCTCATCACTCAGCAATCTTTTAGCAGTCGCATTAGACTGATCAATAACAAACTTGTCATTAAGCAGGAAAAGCGCCTGCGTTGAAACAGTTGTAACATCGCGTCGACCGATCACAGATGATGGCTCTGCAAAATCAAAGATCTGTAAAAACTCTGGAACATAATTTCTTACAATGGGAAGATAAACACTACGATGGTTAAAAGACTTTAAGAATTGAATTCCTCCATTCTTACCCACTTCACCAGCTTTGAGATTTTGCACTAATGAACCCTTAGCAGGATCAAAATTCAAAGTGCCTGCAACTGACATCATTGCGTCACGTAATGCCTCAGCTTCGAGCCTTCTCACATTAGCTCGCCAGAGAAGTGTATTGTCTGGATCGACCGCGTAATTATTCTCACTGTGTTGACTTGCGAGGCGGTAAGAATGGCTCATCACTATGGTGCGGATGAGATTTTTTATAGACCAATTCATGTCTCCAGTAAAACGTAAGGCAAGATGATCTAATAATTTTCGGTGGCTTGGCCTTTCTCCGCTATGACCAAAATTATCAACGGTACGTACAATTCCTTTCCCAAATAAATGATGCCATACACGGTTAACCATTACCCGTGAAGTTAACGGATGAGATGGTTCAGTCATCCATAGGGCAAACTCAAGGCGGCCACTCGATTTAGCAGGAAGCTCAGGTTGAGTTCCATCAGTCAATACTTGAGGCACACCACGAGGAACTTCAGCCCCACGATTATCGACATCACCACGAATTCGAACTTTACACTTACTAACATTTTGGGCGTCACGAGCCCCCATCGCTAAGTTACCACTGATTATTGGTTCATTGTTTCGATCATTGGAAAGATTACCGATCTGTTTCTCGAGGCGTTTAACTTGGTTTCTGATTTGCTTAATGCGTTGTTGAGTCCGCTGAGGATTGAACTGTTTCTGCTCATTGGCTGATGCCTTCTTTTGTTTTGAGGCGGATTTTTTACGAAAGGTCTTGAGTTTGTCAGTGAGCGGTTTGACCTCTTTTTTAAGCTTTGCGATTTGTCCCTGTAACTTAATTTCTCTGGCGCTTGGCTGAGAGGGTTTAACTGGCTTCGTGGCTACAGTTGTAACTCGGTTATTACTTAATGATATTAATGTGTTACGATTAAGCTTATTCCCACCTCCTTGCCTGCTTCCATAGCCAGAAAGTGTATTCGTGCTTTTAAAGATCCCCGCCATTGCATAATAGTCCGTTGTCGGAATAGGATCAAACTTGTGATCATGGCATCGTGCGCAGCCTGTAGTCAAAGCCATGAAAGCCCGACCCGTAACATCGATCTGGTCATCAATAACATCCAACTGAAACTTCTCCTTATCCCGCTCATTAAGATCCATTGAGCCCATTGCAAGGAAACCTGTAGCAACATGCTGTTCGTCACTTTGAGCGTTATCCTTGGATTCTAAAAGATCACCAGCTAGTTGCTCTATGACGAACTGATTGTAAGGCTTGTCATTGTTGAAGGAATCTATGACATAATCCCTGTACTTCCAGGCAAAGGGAAATGGATAATTCCGTGTGCGTCCTACCGATTCTCCATAACGAACTATATCAAGCCAATGCCTTCCCCACCGCTCTCCAAAGTGCTTAGAATCGAGTAGCCGGTTAACTACTTTCTCAAGAGCCACTTGCACAGTGGCAGGATCATTAACAAAATCTCTTATTTCCTGAGGAGTTGGAGGCAATCCAACAACATCATATGTAACGCGTCGGATCAAAGTAGCTCGATCCGCATCAGCGACCGGAACCAATTTCTTTGAGGCCTGTTTATCTAAAATGTATCTATCGATTGGATCATTAACCCAATTCTTATCTTTTACATTCGGCAAAGTTGAAGATCTGGCAGGTTGAAATGACCAGAACTTTCGACCTTCAGCGATATTAATCTTTGATGGGGCAGGTTTGACTGGCGTTCCATCGCGCGGATCAGGGGCTCCCATTGATACCCATTTTTTGAGGTTCTCTATCTCAGAGGATGACAACTTATATTTAGGAGGCATGGCAAAATCGGGATCTTTTTGCTCTATGGCCTCTATTAGAATACTTTCTGTAATTTTCCCTGGAATTATTGCTGGGCCAGAATCTCCGCCGTCCATCCAGCCGGCCTGAGAGTCAAGAACTAAGCCCCCTTTGTCCTCACCCTTCGAACTTGAATGACACTTGTAGCAATGCTTAGCAAATAATGGCCTAACTGACTTTTCAAAAAATGCGATACCTTCTGTTGTTGACTCTACGGCTTTAGCATTGTCAGCACCAAGACCAACGAGAAGGAATGCAATGTAAAGGAAAGGGTTCTTCATTAAAGATTGGCTGTAACTATAATACTTAACATAGCACTGCTTTCTCAACAGAAAACCATTCAAGTTTGCCCAAAAAGTGCTGATAAATGGGCAATGCGACATCAATTATACTAATTATACCCGCCCGCTAATCAATCAAAAACAACTTCATCATTTTTCACCCTCAGAATCAAATATCCTATGCGCTTTCAATGAGAAATGAAGAATGAATAAACAAATCATTTCTATAAAACACCTACTCTTCTATCACTGCTCGAGCAGACCGCTCACCTACACAAAAGTACCCTAGTGCCTCGCCGCCATTGTCATCAACAGCCGAAATCATCCAGACGGCTCCGGGACGAGTTTGACGCGTGAAATTCACGCCAGAATCAATGAGTGCGTATGATTTTCGCCCTCCCGTTCGATCCATCCAAAATACTTCAACCGGATGCTCTCTTTTATTAACGAATATAACTTCAAAAGGGTTTCCATCAGGATTCGAAGCGGGAGCCCTTTGTCCGTCAGTTAAGGGCATCCATTTTAACTGTGGCAATACCTTAAGACTCGGTTTGACTAACTTAGCAAATTTTGTTGGAGCACGTGAACGCAATAGCTTAAGCGTAGACTGGTGCAAATCCGCATTCGCCAGATTGCGCCATTCGTATGGATCATCCTTAATATCGTAGAGCTCCTCACCACCATTAGCATATTTAATGTACCTCCAGTTCTTTGTGCTTATCCCAAAATTCCCTGGAGAATCAAGATGAGTTGTAGCCACATGCGGCCAGTTAGAATTCGGATTCGATAATAGAGGAACAAGACTAGGGCCATCATGAGTTTTGACGGCCTCAATGCCGGCCAATTCTAAAAGAGTTGGAGCCAAACTGAGTAGACTCACAGGTTGTACGCAAGTTCCTGGGACTGTTCCATTAGAGAGAGATGCCACTCCTTTAGGAACACGCATAATTAATGGGACTCTAGTGCAAGCTCGCCAACCTGTAAATTTCTGCCAATGCTGCTTCTCTCCAAGGTGCCAACCATGGTCGGACCATAGAACAACGATTGTATTCTCAGAGTTTGGGCCATTCTCTAAATTGTCAAGAACACGGCCAAGCATCGTGTCAGCAAAATAAATTGATGCGAGGTACCCTTGCACGGCATTTTTCCACTGCTTGTTTTTGCGGATATGGGCAAAGTAACGATTCGGGCCTATTCTTTTACCTTCATCAGGAAGATCATTTAAGTCATCCTCACGGTAACCCGGAGGTAATTGAATTTTCTCAATAGGAAAAGCATCAAAATATTTCTTAGGAACGAACCAAGGCTCGTGTGGCCTATAAATACCACAGGCCAGAAAAAATGGTTTATCATGCTCCTTTAGAAGTTCTTTTCCGACCCACTCAGAGACAAGATAATCTCCACCAAATTCCTGATCAGTAGCATCGAGTGCACCCCAATCAGTTTCGACGTACTGCCAGGGACCACCTCGGGGTAAATTAACCGGACGCTTCTCTGGATAAAGAGTTCGAGGGAATGGGTTTTCAGTTTCTTTCGGTGGAAAATATTCATCCCATGATCGCTGATCAATGAAATAGTGTAACATCTTACCGGATCCAATGGACCTGTATCCTTCGCGGGAAAATGTTTTGGGTAATAACTCAGCGTCTGGCAGTACCTGCCTCATGCTCTGACCATTCTTGTATAAGCCTGATCGGTGAGGTGAGATTCCGGTGAAAACAGCAGTGCGAGAGGGATTGCATGATGGAGCAGCACAATGTGCGTTAGTAAAAAGAACTCCAGAAGCTGCTAACCTATCAAGGTTTGGGGTCCTTGCCTGAGGATGCCCCCCAAGACAACCGACCCAATCATTTAAATCGTCTATGGCAATGAATAGGACGTTAGGCTTAGCTGATAAATTTGTGACTAAGCAATGGGCAAAGAATGCAAAAATAATAAGGATTTTCATTCTACATCAACTTGACTCTCAGGCTCAGAACCAAGACCGAGTCTATTATAGATCCGACCCATAATGTGTAACATTATGTAGCAGACAAATTCAACTAAAACAAACTCCCAACACCTTAGCCTTAAAGAATAACACAGAATTGGAACAATAAACACAAGCAACAGCCAATAAAGCAAAATCATATCCAGTATCTTCTCTTTCCTAGTCTTCTCTTCCCTAGTCTT